>ERZ773007.108-NODE-108-length-40906-cov-15.407285_pt1 | contig 40906 bp, 68 predicted proteins | sample MGYA00580665_ERZ773007 | MGnify/ENA primary metagenome ERZ773007 (study PRJEB29015, sample SAMEA2738122) | human oral metagenome | biome: human oral; feature: human-associated habitat; material: saliva | place: China | collected 2167 ... | reverse complement strand
GCCAGGGCGTCGCCGACGGCGCGTTGGAGCTTGTCTAAGTCGGGTTTCATCTGTGCGTGCTTGCGGGACTTGGGGGCGCTCTTGGGGCGGGGGAGTCGGAACTCTGCCCACACCTCGACTGGCCCGTCGTAGCGGGGTTCCCAGTAGGCGGCCTGTGCGGCGGCTTCGGCGGCGTGCGCTACCTTGATGCGCCACGCGTCCAACTCGCGTCCCCGGTCGTGGGTGATGACGATGCGCTGACCGGACGTGAACGCCTTGGTGGAGCCCTCGGTGATCGGCTCACCGGGGACGAAGAAACTAAACGAATCCATGGTTGAGTGCCGTTTCTGCTAGGTGGTTGACTGCGTGTGCTGCCTGCTGGGGGACGACGCCGTTCCCCAGGGCTTTGAGTGCCTGCGACCGTGAGAGCCCAGGCGTGTCCGTGACGTGCCCGGCGGGGAGGCCCATCATCCACTCGACGAACCGCGGGGAGAGGACGTCCCCGCCGCGTTGGCCGGTCTCCGTCGGCGGCGGGGCCTCACGCCCCGTCACCTCCTCCCACCGGCGGATCGCAGGCGCGTACTGCGCCCAGTAGCCGCTGCTGCGGCGTGCCTCGATACTCAGAGACTTGCCATGCCCGTTCCCGCCGTGACGATCCTTCATCAGCGTCGTCCAGGCATCCCATGACTCGGGGCTGTAGCTTGTTCCCATATCGTTCACCGCTGGTGTAGGGAGGAGTCGAGGGGGTGGGTCACGTCAGGAGTGACGCGACGGCAGTCTGTAGGTTCATGCCGCCGTCCCCGTGCTCCCCTGGGCCTGTCGCACAGGATGCGGAGGGTGTCGGCAGCGTCGGGACGCCACGCGAGGACGAAGACCCGCTCCCTGCGGTGCGGAGCCCCGACGTCGGAAGCCCGTAGAGACTCCCACGCCGCGTCATACCCGAGGCCGGCCAGGTCTCCGACCACACGTCCGAGAGCCCGGAGAACAGGTCGGTCTGGCCCGCCTCCCAGACGTCCCGCACCGGATTCCAGACGGCTATAGGCGGCCGCTGAGCGGGCGCCACTGACGTTCTCCCAGACGACAACATGGGGTTTGATCTCCTCGATGGCGTGGGCCATGGCCTCCCAGATTCCTGAGCGGGTGCCTGGCCTCATTCCGGCGCGGTGACCGGCGTTGGATAGGTCCTGGCAGGGGGTGCCCCCTGCGATGACGTCGACAGGCTCAATGGTTGCCCAGTCGATGCGGGTGATGTCCCCCAAGTTGGGGGCGTCGGGCCAGTGGCGGGCGAGGATCCTGGATGGGCCGGTGTCGATGTCTGCGACCCACCTGGTGTCGACGTCGGTCAGGAGTCCGAGTCCGAGTCCGAGGCCGCCATAGCCCGCACAGATTTCTCCGAGCTTGAGCGTCATGGCAGGTCGAAGAGGGGGATGGTCCCCATGGTCTCGTCGACGTCGTCGGTGGGCTGGTGGGCGGCGAGGCAGGCCGGGCAGACGAGCGGGTCGGTGAGGTCCGCGCTCTTGACGTCCTCGCAGTTCTGGGCGATGAACAGGTCTCCGGCTAGCCTCATGCTGCGGTCGCAGAGTCGGACCAGCGGGTACCAGGTGCCGCCCTGGTAGCGCTCAGAGTCGGCGACGTCGGCGAGGTGTCGCACTAGGCGCCCCGGCAGGAGGATGCGGGTCATGCGGCCTCCTCAGTAGACATCACAGGGATGCTCATATCAGCCTCCCAGCAACCACTCTGGAGACCGCTCCGGAGCCCGGGAAAAGGTCGCTCACGGTATCCTGCGCGGGGTCAAATCCCAGGAGATCTAGCACCCATGTGGTCCATCGGTCAGGCTTCGCCCCAACGAATCCGGTTACGGGGTGGGGCGCACTGAGCACGTCAGGGACACTCATCCCGGTACCGGCGGCGCGCCGTGATTCGGGCACTTTGTAGATGAGTGCCTCCCAAACGGAGCGGACGCGGGCGCCGTCAGGAATAGCGTTGGTGACATGCCAGACGGCGAGCCGCCCCCCTAAGCTGGCTGCGTGCGGCAGTATCTCGGCGACAGTCTTTGCTGATGCCGCCATAGCCCACCCATCCCATTGGAGATCGAGGTCGGTCATGAGTGCCTTGTGCTGGTCAGGGTTGTCCCACGCGCTGGCATCATGATGGAACTCGGCGCTCAGGCGGGAGCGTCCTTTGGCTCGTCCGGGCGTGCCATAGTGGGGGTGTTGCTTGCCGCCGTACCACAGTGCGGCGCGTCCCAGGTACGGCGGATCAGCGATCGCCAGTCTCATGATTCCTCCTCCTGCCAGAGGCCGCGCTCGGCAGCCAGAGCCGCACAGATGGCCTCGAAGGCTAGGCTGCGGAGACGGTAGACGATGATCACCCTGCTGGGGTCGTAGCCCCGGTGGTGGCAGCATGCGGCGTCTCCGAGGGCGCTGAGGATCCAGGCGATTCGCTCGGCAGGGTCCATGCCCAGGTCTCGATCGTCAAGCTTGTAGTCGACCATCTTCAGGATGGGTGCGAGATAGCCCTCGGGGTCCCGTTCGCTGAGGCCCTGGAGGCAGCGTGCGGCGACGATGGTAGCGAGGTTCTTCACCTGGTCGCTGGGTGGGTGGCCCTCCTTGGCGCGTTTGGCGGCGGCCGCCCAGGAGGCGCACAGTTCGGCGACGTCGCGGGCGAGGCTGGCGAGGGGCTTCCCTGGCGTGTCCTCTTCCGTCGTCCAGAACTTGCTGACTGCTAGCCGCGCCCGATCGGCGTGCGCGAGCATGGCCTCGAAGTCGGCACGGCGCTGTTCCATGGTCAGGGTGGTCATGCGGCGGCCCTCCCCTGCTTGGTGAGGGTGAGGAGGCGGGCACGCCGGCCGGAGGCGGTGGTCGCGTACTCGCCGGTCTCCTCGATGAGGCCCTTGTCCTGAAGCTCGCGCACGGCGGTGCGGGCACGGGACGGGGAGAGGACGCCTGCGGTGGAGGCGACGACGGAGGCGAGCGTGAAGGGGGAGGGGCGGGTGAAGTCGCGGAGGACCATGAGAACGAAGTCCTGCGATGTGGTGGCATCCTGGATGCTGTCGGCGGCCCACTGGCTGGTGACGGGGTCGTTGGCGCGCACGGAACCGCGCTCCTTGGGGTGAATGGTGCTGGCAGTAGTCATGCTGCGATCTCCTGGTCGTTGTGGTGGGGGTGCTGGGGCTGTTGGAGCTGGCGGGCTTCGGTGTCGTCGGCGTAGCGGGCGCGGAACTCCAGCGCGAGGACGGGCATGATGCCGTGCTTGACGGTGGCTCTGGGCTCGCTGGCGAGGACCATGCCGAGGGTGCGGAGGAGGTCCATGAGGTCGGCGATGGCCTCGTGCTTCTGGTGGACGACGGGGACGGCGGCGAGCATCTGCCAGCGGAAGACGTACTCACCTCGCCCGAGGGGCGTGAGCATGGTGAGAGGGGTTTTCACGAGGGGTCCTTTCTGGGGAGTCGGGGGGGGTCAGGCTTCGGGGAGGCGGTCGATCCAGGCCTCCAGGTCGTCTCGGCGGATGAGGTACTTGGTGCCGGCCATCCGTGCGGGGAGGTGGAAGTCCGGGTCGGTGGCCTTGACGGCCTTGCGGATGTAGTCGACAGACAGGCCGGTGACTGCGGCGGCCCCGGCGAGCGTGTAGGTGAGGACGACGGTCACGGCTGAGGCTCCTCGGTGGCGGCGATCGAGCCGAGCGCGGCCACGGCGGCGTCGACGGCGTCGGGGGACGGGGTGATGGAGCGGGCGAACTGCTGCAAGCGCGCGGAGACGGCCTCGACCTGCTCCTGATTCAGGTCGGGGTACTCCTCCCACAAGTCGCCGATGTCGTCGGAGGCGGTGTCGACGACGCGGGCTGCGACCTGCATCGCGATGGCGTTGATGTGCTGATCCATCAGTGATCCTCTTTCTCGGTGCGGATGGCGTGGGTGACGGTGGCGGCGGTGAGGGCGACTGCGAGGAGTAGGACGCCCGTGTGGTGGCCGAGCACGACGGTGAGGGCAAGCTCGGTGAGGATGGCGGCGGACGCTAGGGCTCCGAGCGTGTGAGTGGTCATGCCGCCTCCTCCTCGACGTCAGGGAGGGGGTAGTGCGACTGGATGGTCCAGCGGCCGACGGTGCGGCTGACGCCCTGGAAGGTCGCCCCGTGGGAGGTGAAGATGACGTCTGGGGTGAGGTCGAGGAGGTCGGCGAGGGCCTGGGCTCCGCCGTCGTAGGCGATGAAGTCGATGTTGAAGCGGCCTCCGGCGTGGGCGAAGACGTTGACGCTATTGATATCGATGCAGTTGCGCTCGGCTTCGGCGATGAGGGCGGTCACGAGGGGCATGGCCTCTGAGATGGGGCGTTGGGTGGCGGGGTTGCACATGGGGGTTTCCTTAGGGGGTTAGGCGGCTTCTGCCTGGGTGATGATCTGGCTGGCGGTGGTTCCGAGGGCGGCGGCGATGCGGTTGATCTCGTCGAGCTGGAGGCCGCGTCCGGTTCGGAGCCTGCGTTGGAGGGTGGAGCGGGGGATGTCAGCCTCTTTGCTGAGTTGGAGGATGGTGGTGTCGGTGGCCGCCATCTGGGCTTCGATGGCCCGGATGATGGGGGGCGGCTGGCTTGTGGTGTCCATGTGGGCAACTGTAGGTGCCCATATGGGCACCTTGCAAGTCCCTGGGAAAGTCCTCCGAAATCCGTTACCCATCCGTCACCTTGGTGCCCAATGTGGCACAGTGGAGACATGAGCACGCGAGCAACTAACCCGGAAACCGGACTCAACGCCGCCGCGGCCGCCGAACTGCGCGACCTCAGGGAGGAGAAGGGGATGACTGTGCGCGGACTCTCCGCAGCCTCGGGCGTCCCCCTACGCACCCTCATGCGCCTCCTTCAGGGGGAGCGCCCCATCACCTTCGAGCCCCTGTGCGCGCTCGCTGACGCCCTCGGAGTCAGCGTCTCCACGATCATCTCCCGCGCCGAGGATCGCCTATGGGAGGAGCAGCGGGTCCCGCAGTTCTCCTGCTGACCGCGCCCCATAGACGACGAAGAGCCCCACCCAGATTCACTGGGCGGGGCTCTAGTCATCTGACCTCACCGACGATTGTCGGTGGCGGCAGTAGGTCGGACAGTAACGGTTCCGTCAAGAATCGGTCACGCAGCACCGAAACGCAGCGGTTCCTTCCCCTTGCGGGCACGGCGCTCGTTGATGAGGTCACCAGTCGTCTTCTGCCACCACCGCTTCGGCTCTGGTGCGGCGTCCTCGGCCGGCTCGACGGCGGGCGCCTCGACCTCTCGTGCGGCGTACTCCTGGCCGCGGGCGACAGCGACCTTGGCGCGCTTCACGAAAGCCAGCGCCTCGCGGTGCCGCTTCGCGTTGATCTCGAAGACGTGCATATTGTCGGTGGTCTCGATGATGATGAACTTGGTGGCGTCGACCTTCTTCTTGATGGCGAGGGCGAAGATGCCGACGGCGGCGACGCGGGCGGCGGTGACCCGCTTGCTGGCTTCCTTCCCGTCCTCGACGGCGATGTCGACGACGTCGGTGGCGGGGATGTCTGGGGTGAGGAGGCCAGGAAGGCCAATGACTCCGTTCGGGGTGACGTGGATAGTGCCGTCGTCGGTCTTGATGCAGGCGGCGTCGAGGAGTGACATGGGTGGGTTTCCTTTCAGGGGGTTGGGGTGGAGGTGAGGCCGAGGCGGGGTGCGACGGCCTCTAAGGCTTGGCGGGCCTGGTCCAGGTCGGCGTGCTGGTAGCCCATCGACGTGGTGATGGCGGTGTGGCCCATGATGGCGATGACGACGGTGGCGGGGACCCCGGCGGCCATGAGGAGTGTCGCCGTCGAGTGGCGGGCCTCGTGGACGAGATAGTACCCCCCATCGTCCTTGTGGACGCCGGCGACGTCCTGGAGGGCGCGCCACGCCAGGCGGTCATCCTTCTTCGACCAGGGACCGCCGTCGGGTCGGGGCCACACGAGCCCGTAGGGGGAGGTCGGGCACTGGTCGCGCCAGGCCGCCAGCGCGGCCGACATCCACGGTACCAGGGGCAGGACGCGCGCGCCGGCCTTCGTCTTGGTCGGCCCCAGGTAGTAGCCGTCCACCAGGTGCTCGTAGACCACGCCGTCGGTGCCGTCGACGTCCTCGGCGGCGGTCATCTCGACGAGCTGGCGGTCTACGGTGAGGGTGCCGGCGTCGAGGTCGATCCGGTCCCAGGTGAGGCCGAGGCACTCCCCCTGCCTCATCCCTTGGAGGAGGGCGGCGACCCACCGGCTGGCGTCCTGCTCGGTGGCGAGGCGGCGCGCACGCTGGGTGGGGAGGCTGGTGGAGTCTGGGAGGGGCAGCCATGTGTCCTTCTCGGTGGCGGCCTTGAGGAGGGCGGCGGCGTCGGCGGCGGGGATGGCCTCGCGCGTGGAGGCGGCGGCCTTGGGTTTGGGGGCGAGCATCACGGAGTCGGGGATCCGGTGCCCCTCGACGATTGCCGCCTTGAGGACCCGATGGAGGATGAGTCGGACGTAGCGGATCGACGTCGTCGACCGGCCGGCCTGCCTCATCCCGGCTTCCATCTTGCGGAGGTCGGTGACGGTGAGGTCGGTGAGGCGGCGGTGCCCGATGGTGGGGGTCACCCACTTGCCGAGGAGGGAGAGGTCGTTGCTGTAGGTGCGGGGGCGTGCGGTGCGCTTGTAGCCGGGCGCCCAGGTGTCGATCCACGCCTTGAGGGTGGTGCGGGGGTTGACGACGGTGGACTGCTGTTCGGCGAGGACCTCGCGGCGGATGGCGCGCAGGGCGCGCTTGGCCTCGGCCTCGGTGGCTCGCGCCCTGGTGATGCGGCGTCGACCGCCGCTAGCCGTGTAGCCGGCCTCCACCGATGCGACCCACTTCCCGTCTTTGCGCTGGTAGACGGTACCTTCCCCGTACGCCATCGACTAGCCCTTCCTGGTTGGCGGCTAGCCATCTCGCTAGCCATCTATGGCCTAGGCTAGCATATGAGGAACTAAGCAGGTACCCCATGATTTGGCTTGATTCCGGGGAATTTCGGTCGGGCTGGCGGGATTTGAACCCGCGGCCCCCTGCTCCCAAAGCAGGTGGCACCCCAAGGGTGACCCCCCGAAAACACTCACCAAACCACCGACCAGCCAACGCCAAACTAGCCATCAACTAGCCATCTTTCTGAGACGCCGAGAAAACCCCGGAATCACGCCACAAACAGACCCCAGAGACGACGAAAGGCGCCCCTCCCACCCAGTCAGGTGAGAGGGGCGCATAGCCATTCAAAATGGCCATCTCAGTCGTCGGCGAGGTCCCCGATCGGGGTCTCCCCCGGGCCGCGCGGCAGATCCCCCAAGGGCGCACCCCGGTCGAGAGCGATAGCGCGCGTCCTGCGCGCCACGCACTCCCACTGGGCAGCCTCCCTGCGCGCCACCTGTAGGTCCGACTCGCGGCCCTGCCGGGCGTGCCACATGGCCCGGATCGCGGCCCCGACCTGGGTCACCAGGATGGATCCGAGGCCGCTGGTGATGATCGCGCCGATCAGCTCGATTCTCTGCATCCGTTGTCCTCCCTCTCGGCGGCCCTTGCGGCGGCGTCGGCTTCTATGACCTTCGCTGTGGTCGCGCTGGTCTCGGCCTGCCGGAGAGCGGTGTTCGGCTCACAGCCGGGCTCCCAGGTGTGGCCCCAGACGTGGGCGATCCGCTGACCGATCATGAGGAGGAGGGCGAGGATGACGAACAGCGGCCATGCGGGCCAGTGGTCGGACGTGAGGGCGCGTGCGGCGTCCTCGACGGCGACGACGGCGAGCCCGAGGGCGACCAGGGCCGCCGACGGGCCTTCCACTCCCCACCAGCCCCGCCACGCCGACGGCGCGCCGATGGCACACCCGGAGAGGGTGGTCAGGCAGCCCACGGTCACGTCCCACGGCTGGATACGCGGGGCGCCCAGGATGAGGGCGACGGCCACAGCTAGAAGCACGTAGGTCGCCGCCATCATCGCTGAGATCGCCCGCGGCTCATGGAGCGTCGACCACAGTCGGCAGCCCAGGCCCATCAGGCGGCCTCGTGACGCGGCTGGTAGGCCTCCCGGGTCTCACCACCGGGGGTGACGATGCCGGCCCAGGAGAGGACGCTCACGCCGCCGATCTTGACGTGGGAGAGGACCTGATAGCCCGCCCAGGCGAACCCGAGGAACTTCGCGGCCTGGGCGGCCAGGACGTCAGCCTGCATGGGGTAGGCGGACAGCGCCCAAGCCCCCACGGTCAGGACGACGGCGGCGGCGACCACGAGGGCGACGCGACGCCCGCGCGTCCAGTAGGGGCGGTCCAGGGCCGCCTGGATGAGGGGCCACAGGGTGCCCAGGATGACGGTGGTGACGAAGGGGTCAGAGATGAGTGCCTTCATGTGTGTTCCTTTCGGTAGGTGGTCACCAGAGGCGACCGCTGTTCGTGCGAGAGTTGTTGAGTGCGCGCTGGAGAGCGCCGATAGTGGCCGGCCCCGGCTCGCCGTCTACCCAGTCCTCGTAGCCCCACCCCGCAGGCAGGTACTCCTTGTGCCAGGCGATGATGAGGTACTGGAGTGTGCGCCACGTGTCCGGGCCGAGCACGCCGTCTTCGTCTAGGCGGGGCGAGTCATTCAGGGCGGTCTGCGTGTCTGCTGGGACAGCAGCGTTCAGGAACCGCTGGAGCCGCTCGATGGCGGGGGAGCCGTCGTCGTCCAGGATGCCGTCGATCGTGGTTCCCATGACCTGCTGGAGGCGCCCGATCGTGGCCATCCCGAAGTTGCCGTTGCAGACAAGCTCGGCCTGGCCGTCAGACCGGTTCATCTTGCCCGTGTACGGGCTCACCTGCGCCGCGGACGCTGCCGGGGCGGCTGCGGCGACCTGGCCGCCACCCTTCATCGCGTCCCAGGCTGCCCGGTCGCGCAGGCGATCCAGGTCCAGGTGAGCGTTGTAGCCGGGCAAGTACCCGTCCTCGGTGTACTGGTGAATCAGGACGTTGCCGCCCCAGTAGGGGACGGTCGGCGTCGGCGGGTCACTGTAGGCCTGCCCGTAGGAGGCGTAGTTGGGACCGCCGGCGTACCACAGCGGGAACCGGGTGGCGACGGCGGACCAGTTGCCGCTCCCCAGGCCCGCCCCGTTCAGGTAGATGCCCGGAGTGCTGCGGGTCTCGGCTGCCATCTGGTTGAGGATCACGAGGGCATCCGAGGGGGCCAGGTTGAGGGCGTCAGCCTCCCAGTCCAGCCAGAACGTGGCGCGGCCCGCGTAGCCCTTGGCTCGGTCGAGGAAGAACCGGGCCTGCTCGCCCGCGTCCTCGTCGTTGGCGAAGTGGTAGAGGCCGAGGCGCTTCCCAGCGGCCAGCGTCGCCTCCGCCTGCTGTCGCCAGAACGGGTTCTCGTAGCCGGTACCCTCCGTCACCTTGACGATGACGAAATCCGCCCAGATCGCGGCGATATTGAGCCCGCCCTGGTGGCTGGAGATGTCGATCCCGTGAGCGTGCGCCGGGGCCGAGGAGGCCGGGCGCGCGGGGGCGGGTGAGGAGGCCGTCGCCCTGCCCTTCGCGAACTGCGGCCACTGCTGGAAGAACTTCGCCTCGTTGAAACGATGGCAGGACGTCCACCGGCCAGCCTGAGTGTGCGGGTGCGTGGAGTAGCGTGCGGTGCGGGTCTCCTGGCCGGTCTGATCGCCAAGGTAGCCGTCGATGGAGTTATCCTCGGCGATCCACGCCTCCGACTCCAGCGGGTCGTAGCCGTTCTCGACGATCACGATGACGTGGCCGACGCCGCCCTCATTCGCGGCCGACAGGACGATATCTCCGACCTGGAATCCGCCGTCCGGCGTCAGGTTCTCATCCGGCCAGTTGACCTCATCGAAGCCGCGGGCCTCAAGGCCCTGCCTGAGGTTCCCGGTCCAGTAGTCGTTGATCTCCAGGAGGGCGGCGTGCCCCCACGGGACGCCGTAGGTGTCGTGGAGCCCGTAGCAGACCGCGCCGGCGGCGAGGCTGGAGCAGTCCGCGTTCTGGGGGGACTTGACGTGCCCCTCCCAGTCGGCGTTGGCGTACCAGGTGCGGCGGTCAGGCTGCGAGTAGCCGACGTTCTCGCTGTCGCAGATTCGGCGCGCGATCTGCGCGGTGACGGATCCGACGCTCACAGGACGCCTCCCTGCTGCTGCTCCCAACCGAGGGCGAAGTTGACCGGGCCGGCCTTGAACGGGTTGAGCCAGGTGCGGGAGACGTTCTTGTAGGTCTTGCCGGTGACGGAGAGCAGCTCGCCGGGGCCGATCATCGCGTCCGGCTGGAGTGACTTGATGTCCTTCGCCTCGGGGGAGACGGACTGCATGTAGACGTCGATCCGCTTGTCGACCTCCTCTTTGCAGTTACGCAGGGTGTCGCGGCGGGTGAATTCGACAGAGACTCGTTCGGCCAGGCTGTTGAATTCGGCGTCGGCCATGAATCGTAGGCCGCGCTCGGTTGTATCTTGGTATCCTCCGGGCATTATGCCATGCTCCTTGGGTTGGCGATTGCGAAAAGGGTGGAGTAGGCGGAGTCTCCGGTGATGGAGAATGTGCCGCCTGTTCCGTACGCTCCGGTGAATCCGCAGCGAATCTTGGGGTCCTGGCCGGCCGGGACCACGCGAATCCCGGTGACGGTCACGGACGCGCCAGTGGAATCATTGGGGAAGCGAGCCCTGTAGGGGCGGTCCAGGAGAAGAACGGTGGCGTCAATATCGCCGGCGATCACGCGCCCCCACACCGTGAATGAGACCTGGACAATCCGGTCATAGGGACGCACGCCCAGGTCGACCTGCGCTGCCCCGGAATACTGGTTGTTGCCGAGCTTCAGGGTATTCGCGAGGACCACGCTGGCCTCCACGGCCTGCACCTCGTTGACGGGGCGCAGGATCCAGGTGGCCCCGTTCTTGGAGCCGTCGGAGCGGTACAGGATCCCGCCGACGTCCAGGTAGGCGGGGTGTGCGGCCGTCGGTGCGTGGCCGATAGCCTCCGCCCTGCTCAGGGTCTCGCGGGCAGCCGCCACAGACTGCGCCGGGAAAACGATCCCCGCCGTGTCGAAAGCGTTCGTCCAGGCGGACAGTAGGTCATCCCCGGCCGCCGGGATCGTGACGCCCTTCCAATGGGTCTCAGGCATTCCATTTCGCCTTTCACTTGGTGTAGTCGACCGCGATCACGCAGTCATGGGACCAGTAGCCGTATGACGCGGATCCCTGCGTCTCGAATGTGATTCCCCGGTACACGCCGCGCTGGAAATTCGGCCACAGGGTCTTCGGGATGGGCACCCATCGGCCCTCGCCGCGCCCCCAACCCCCGGTTTCGAGCCAGCGGCCATTCGACGCGAACTGCCCCGGCGCGGACCCCCACCCGTGCGCACCAATACTGGCGACACCGGTCTGCCCATACCAGTGCTGGGCGTACACGTACAGGGCCATTGCGGTGATTGTCGCGCCACGCAGATCCGCGGTCATATCCGGGAAACCGACAATAGAATTGTAGGTGCGGCCACCATATGTGCCCTGAGGCAAAGAATTCGGCCACGCCGAATCCGGGGTGCCATTCGAATACGCACGCCACCAATTCGACTTGTAATTCTTGTGGTAATTCTTCCTCGGTGTGGGCTGTGCCTGCGGGGCGGGGGCGCCCAGCGACACCGTGTGATTCGGCTGGACGGTCTTCTCCGGTGCCAGGCCGAGGTCCTGCACCAGTGCCCAGGGGGTCGGGAGGGAGGCATCCTCCTTCGTCAGCATCACGCCGTCGGATCCGTAGGTTGACGCGGCCAGGAAAAGCAATCGATACGTGCCCGACGCCTCCACCGTGAACGGCTGGAAGACCGCGTGGCTGGTCTGCAACTGGTTCCGGTTCTCCGACGCCAGGCGCACCCGGAACTCGAAGTTGTCCTTCGCCCCGTTCCCCGCTGGAGCCACCTGGAGCCGGGCCTCCAGCATCGCGTTCGCCTTCTGGGCGTACCACGTCAGCATCGTGGCCGACTGGTAGAGCCGGCCAGCCTCCAAGTCCACGACGATCTCGTACATAGAGTCCACCGTGCGCACGGAATGCTTGGCGTTCGCACCCCACGACCAGCAGTCGCCCCAGGCGATCACGCCCCTGGGTAGGGCGGCCAGGGTGTCGGCCAGGTCGGTGCCGCGCCAGGTGATTCGGTCGGCTACAGCGAGAGACTGTGCGGACATGAGCCCATCGCCGGTGATCGTCGCCTTGGCGAGCCCGTCGGTGCCGGTGATGGACAGGAAGTCCTGCCCGGCCGTGCCGAGGGTGACGACCTCGCTCGGCTGGCCACCAACGGCCTTCACCACGTGCAAGCCCGTGGAATCCATGATCGCCGCGTCCCCAGACGGGTCACCAGCCACGATCCGCGTCGACAGGCGAATCGTGTCAGCCAGGAGCTCGCCCGTGATCTTCGCGGATCCGGCCTGGAGCATCTGCGTCGTGACCTTCGCGAAGGTGCCCACCTTCGCCCAGAGTTCATCCGAGGCGGTGATCTTGGGGGCGGTGACAGCGCCGTCAGCCAGTTGGACCGCGCCCACCGAGCCGGGGACGAGGACCTTGCCGGCGACCAGCATGTAGTCCTGCCACGCCTTCGCGGCGGCGGACCACACCTTGACGCCGGTGGCCTGCTGGCCCACGCCGGTCACCACCCACAGGTCCCCGTCTGCCGGCTCGGCCGGGGCGGTTCCGGCGACCGTCACGCGGCCGATAGCCCGCTTCAGGGCGTTCGCGGCCGCCTCCCCCGACGTCGCTGCAGCGTCCTTCGCGGCCTTGACCTCCTCGGACAGGCGCTTCTGCGCCGCGTCGATCTCAGCCTTGGCGGCGTCCAACTCAGCCTTGGTGCCGGCCGCCTCCAGGGCGATCCGGCCCGTCGCACCCGTAGCGCGCACCTGGCCCCCCTCGGGGAGCGCGGCCGGTGAGACCACCTGGTAGACGCGGCCGGTGCCGTCCTGGAGACAGACGCACTCAGCGCCGATGGCGGTCACGCCGCCGTCGGCCGGGGCCACAACCTCACTCACCGGGTCATCAGCCGGGAGTTCCACGCGGACCATGCCGCCGTCCTCAATGTCGAGGACGCGGCCAGTGGCCCACGTGCCCGCCTGTGAGCCGCTGCCGTAGGACGCCTGCTGCGACGCGACGGCGGTGCGCGGGCTGGGCTTGCGGTCGATCCACAAGTTCGGCTTCACCATGCGAGCTCCTCAACGTCGACTCTCATCTGCCCGCTGGGCTTGTCCACCGGCAGGCTGTAGGCGGTCACCTTGCCGACGATGACCTCACCGGCGTCGGTATGGACGGCGATCACGTCACCGGCCTCCAGGCGCGGGTCAGGGGCGATCTCCACGGAGCGCTTCGCCACCGCCGACAGGGCCGTCTCCATGTTCGTCAAAGCCGCCTTGTGGACGGCGGCACGGCTGGCGGCGGCGTTGAATTCCTTGCGCTCAGTCACCCAGCCGTACACGCTGGGCTCGTAGGGCCAGGAGGCCGCCGTGGCGGTCCCGGTCCACTTCACGGCGGGTTTCTTGTCGTCCGACTGCTGTGGGCTGCCGACGACGACCCACCGGTTCGGGCGGCGCTCCACGCTCTTGCGGGGCGCCTCGACGAGCAGGTCACGGCCCGTGTACCGGGCCACCTGGGCACGGGCTGTCGTCTGCGCCCACAGGTGCAGGCACCCGTCAGCCTTGACCGCCCAGTTGATCCCCCTCGGGTGGCACAGGTCCCGGATGGCCTCAGTCCGACTGTGCCCCCACTGCGTGGACGCGGGCACCAGCGGGTTCGGGGTCCCCGGGTCCAGGACCACCGGGAGCGTCCCGGCGAGCCGCTGCGCCTCAGACAGGACGGTCGCCCCACGAGGCGGCGAGGACGGCCACGCCATCGGGTCCTGTTCGAGCAACTGCATCAGGTCCAGGCACTCCACCTTCACCTTCCCGGAGGCGTCCTCCTCCCAGGACTGGTGCTGCCACCACCCCAGGTCAACCTCATCCCGGCCGGCCGGCGTCTCCAGGATGGCGACGACGTGCGACCGCTGCCCGTAGTTCGCGAGCGGGGCGGCTGGCGATTCTGGCACCCACCCTGACGGGCAGGTGAAGGACAGTTTGCCGGGGACCACCCTGTCGGACGCCCAGTCGATCTGCACGTCCTCGCATGGGACGTCCAGGGCGACCACGGTCCACCCCAGGTGGACGTCGATCCGCGCGCCGACGGCGACAGGCCCGGCCAGCGCCTCAGTAGACGGCCCCGGCCTCATGGCATCCCCTGCACGCGACGGGCGACCTCGATAGCCGACCACGCCTGCCAGCCCGGAGTGTCCGGGTGCGCCTCACCGTAGTCCTGCCACTCACCCCACGTGGTCACCGGGACAGCCCCCATCGGGGAGTCCCCGGTGCGGGGCTCGTGCGCCGTCCACTTCACCGTCAGCTCGATCAGATCATCGATGAGGCGCTTCCGGGAGACGCCGGTGACGATGACCATCCTCGGCGGCACCCCCGCCGTCGGGGCGGCCGGGATGAGCATGATCGGGTGATGGCCTTGGAGCACCCACCAGACGTATGCCTCGGCGTCGGGGTGGCAGGCGATGACACCGCTCCCCGTCTCGGGCTCATCCCGGAGCGCCCACCGGGTGACCCCGCCGACGCGACTTGCTTTCGAGGACCACTCCACGGGATCCTCATTGCTGACGTAGATGAGGCCGGGTGCGCTGCGCCCGTCCCGGCCGGCCACGTAGACGCCGTACCAGTCCCCGACGGGGCGGGTGAGCGACACGCTGTCGCCCCCCGCCCTGTAGGTGGTCTCGACGCCGGGCGCGGCCAGGCCATCCGCGATGAGGTGCTGGCCCTCCCCTAGGCGAGCTAGCACGCGGTCACCAGCAGTCACCGTGACCGGCCCGTCCACCAGCAGAGACGGCAGGCCCGACGTCGAACCGATCCACCCCTTGAATGCCATCCTGGCTCCTCTCAGTCGTTGCGTGAGACCTCGACGGCGACCCGCTCAGCCTCGACGCGCATCCGGCCGACCAGTTCGCCGTCGACGTCGCGCACCTCCAGCACGCTCGGCGTGTTGCCGCCCTTGCCCAGGAGGTCGTCGATCTTCGACCACTGGCCGCCCGTGAAAACCGGCTCGGGCCGACCAGTTGCGTTGAGGACCGTCGTCAGGCCAGGCTGAAGCAGGCCACCACTGTCGAACTTGTAGAGGCCGGTCGACGGGGACCCGTAGATCGAGGTTTCCCGCACAGGGATCCCGAAAGTCGGGGACTCAACCATCCGCCCATTACCGGATGCGATGGCGATGTGGTGGGCGGGATACCCCCAGAACAGCAGGGTTCCGGGAGTATTCAGTGACCCGCCGGGCGTGGAACCAGCCTGGTAGCCGGCGGCCGTCAGGCGGGGGATCTTGCTCCCCATCTGGTGGGCCGCCCAGTAGACCAGGCCCGAGCAGTCGACGCCGGGCGGGATCGACGATCCACCCCACACGTAGGTCGCGCCAATCGCCATGCGCGCGGCGTTCACGATGTCGGTAGCGGACCCGGTCACGGGCATCGAGGACGCGTGGCCCTTCAGCCACTCCCCGAAGCCGTCAACCCACTTCCCAGGCAGGGCGCCCGCCACGTCCTTGAAGAGCCCAGCCCCCGGCAGACCAGCCAAGGCTGTCTTCATCGGGATGCGCAGCAGGTTCTCTACCGCACCCATCGGGTCGGAGACGATCGAGGAGACCGCGTCCGCTGCGCTCGAGACCCACTTACTTGCCGTCTGGAGCCCAGCCCCGACGGTGCCCTTGATCTTGTCCCAGATACCGCCGTCGGCGAAGGCCGCGAACTTCGCGCCCGTGTCCCCGCCGGGGATGTGCGCCCCACTGCTCCCCTTGGCTGCCGCGTTCATGCGGTGCACCGCGGCGGGGCCGCCGACCGCCTTCACCCACTCCGGCCGCATGATCGCCTCACCGCCGGACAGAGCCAGCGCCCCACCACCGTCGGGGCTGTAGAAGTGGTAGATGTCCTTCCCTGGGCTGTAGCCTGGCAGGACACCACCGGAGGCGTACCCGGGGATCCCGGAGACCGACGGGAGCCTCAGCGACAGCCCCAGTTTCTCCGCAATAGCGTCAGCGGTCTTCTTGATACCGTTCATGTAGACGGTGTTGATCACAAAATTGATCGGCTTGGCGGCGACCGACTTGACGCCGTCCCACACGGTCTGAATACCGGACTTCATGTTCTCGAAAGCCCGCTTGATATTCGTGGTGACCGTGTCGAAGATCGGCTTCACCGTACCCTGGAACCAAGACACGACCGTGTTGATCGTCGACTTGATCCCGTTCCATACGGCGCTCAGGCCATTCCATAGGAGGTCAGCGCCAGCCTTGATGCCATTCCATACCGCGGAAATGACGGGCTGCACGTAGGTCTGGAACCACGAGACGACCGTGAGGACCGACGACTTGATGCCGTTCCAGATCGCCGTGATCCCGGTCCAGAGATACTGGGCACCGACCTGGATCCCGGTCCACACTGCGGAAATGACCGGCAGCACATAGGCGGTGAAGAAATCCGCGACAAGCTGGACGGCCGCCTTGATCCCATTCCAGACAATGACGATACCAGCCCAGAGATACTGCGCCCCAGCCTGAATAGCAGACCAGACAGCGGAAATCACTGGGGCCACGTAGGCGTTGAACCAGTCCACCACCACAAGGACAGCGGCCTGAATACCGGCCCACACGGCCTGAATACCGATCCAAAGGTACTGTGCCCCGGCCATGACCCACGACCAGACAGTGGACAGTGTCGGGGCGACGTAGGCCATGAACCAGTCCACGACCGCCTGGACCGCGACCTGGATCAGCGTCCAGACGACGACGAATGGGATCGACATGAGCCAGACCCCGACCTTGATCGCTGTCCATACGGCCTCGAGTACCGGGACGACAAAGCCGGTGAACCAGCCCACGACCGCCTGGACCGCCGCCTGAATTCCGTACCAGACGCCGGACACAATCCATACGAGGCCACTCCAGATGCTCCCCAGAACGCCCACAGAGGCCGTGATAGCCGGGACAACATAGGAGGTGAAGAACCCACTGACGGCGCTCCACACCGCATTCCAGGCGGTACTGAGCGCACTCAGGGTCGCATTCCAGTAGGGGGCAATCCAGTCGAGGAACGACTGGAATGCGGCCGTGATACTCGCCCACGCCTGCTTACCCATCTCCGTCTGGGTGAAGAACCACACCAGGCCCGCTACGAGGGCAGCAATAGCGGTCACGATCAGGAAGATCGGGTTCGCATTCATGACCACGTTGAAAGCCGCCTGCGCAGCCTTCGCGGCATCCACTGCAACCTTCATGGACTGGAGGCCAGTCACCCACGCTACGATGCTCCCAGCGGCCTGGATTGCCGCCATTGTCTTCGTGACGGCGTTTAGCGCCGTGAACGCAACAACGACGGTCCCAACCGTGACGGCCAGGGTAGAGAGCATCCCCTTGTGCTCGACACCCCAGGCCGTCACGCTGAGCAGCGCCTCACCGACCTTGACGACGGCGGCGCGCAGGCCCTCAAGGAAGCCAGTGATCGGGGAATTCGGGTCGAGCCCGAACAAGGGCTTGTCCGTCTCCCCGGTGAAGATGATCTCCGCGAGACCCTGCACCGACGGGATCAGCGTGTCATTGATCCACGTGCCCGCGTCGATAGCAGCATCACGGACACTGAAGAGGAAGGCAACCAGGCCGCTGTCCGCGGAGAGGCCAAAGAGATTGCCATCATATTTCCCCGTGAACAGGAGGGTCCCGATACTCTGAATGGCCGGCGCGAGGGTACCAGTAATCCAGGCCCCGGCGGCCCGTGCGGACTCCCCGATCTTGAAGAGGAAGTCAACGATCCCGGAGTCCTCTTCGAGTCCGAAGACCTTGGAGGAGCCGTCGAACTGGCCCTTGGAGAGAATGTCCCAGACGCCTTTAAGGCCGGGAATGAGGTTGTTGTTGATCCATCCGAAAGCCGCTTCTGCTCCGGTGGCGACATTCCCCATGAAGTCGGTCAGTGCGGGCTTGATCTGGTCGACGATACCCATCGCCCCAGACACGAGGGCGGCCTCTAGGTTGCCCCAGGCGCCCTCAATCGTCTGGGTTGACGTCGCCGCTTCCTTGGCGACGTCCGTCATTCCCAGGTCCATCACCGCGGCATTGAATTCCTCGGCGGTGATCTCGCCCTTCTCCATCGCCTCACGGAAATTCCCCGTGTAGGCTCCGGCCTCAAGGAGGGCCTGCTGGAGTTTCCCGGACGCGCCGGGGATGGCGTCGGCGAGCTGGTTCCAGTTCTCGGTGGTGAGTTTTCCCTGACCGGCGGTCTGGGTGAGCACCATGCCGACGCTCTTGAATGTTTCGGCGTTTCCGCCGGCGACGGCGTTCAGGTTGCCGGCAGCCTCGGCGAGTTTGTCGTAGCCCTGGACGTTGTTGGACGCGAGTTGGGCGGTGATCGACTGAATATCGCTCAGGCCGTAGACGGTCTTGTCCGCGTATTCCTTCGTGGACTTGGTGAGCCGGTCGACGTCGGCCGCGGACTTGCCCGCGAACCCGAGGGTGTTCTTGAATTTGTTGGTCGCGTCACTGGCGTCGATGGCTTGCTTCGCGATGTCCGAGAAGCCCGCAGCGAGGCCAACAGTGCCGGCGACGGCGAGCGCCCCGGCGGCGATCTTCCCGACCTTACGGAACGCCCCGCCCAGACCGGAGACGATGCTGCGCTCAGCCGGCCGAGTGTCAACGTCCCCCAGGGCCTCCTTGAGCTGCTGGGAGATCGCCTTGGTGGAGAGGGCCACCTGGATCCAGGCTGTGCCGATGGTGTGTCCCGTGGGCTTGCTGCCAGCCATTCAGGCCCTCCTCTATATGCTGGGAGGCCCCACAGCGGCGTGCTGCAGGGCCTCCCCTCGTGTGGTTATGTGCTGGCCTGGGCGGCCAGTTCTGGGTGCCTGGCGAGCCAGCGGCGCGCCTTGGCGTCCTGCCTCTCCTGAGCCTCCCTGGCCTTCGCCTGCCAGCCCGGTTCGGGCGGCTGCGGCGGCTTCGGCAGGTCACTCTGCTTGGCTCCGACGGCGGAGGCGATGTAGCAGCAGATCTGCCAGGCAGCCATCCTGACAGCGGTTACCTCATCGGAGAGGGCGACGTCCCCACCCATAGCCCGGCCCAGGGCTGAGCCGGGCGGGAGGCCACGGATGAGGACCAGCAGCCGCCTAGGCGTCAGCCGGCCACGGTAGAGGTCCAGCAGGTCCACCCCATAGACCCGCAGCAGGTCGGCTTCGATCTCCTCCCCATGCTCCCGCAGGAGCGCGGGGAGGGCCATCAGTTTCCCGCGTTCAGGACCTCGAACACCTTCTGGAGGAAGGCACCCATGGCGTCGGCGCTGACCTTCCCGTCCTTGCGGACGTGGGCCTTCACCTCATCGTAGGCGTCACCCAGGACAGCGCGAGTCACGCGCATCATCGCGGCCGGGGAGGCACTACCGTCCTCCATGGCGGCCAGCGCCTCGATCACCTCCCAGTCGGACTGGAAGGCCGTCGGGTCAACGGCGACGGTCAGGCCGTCGACGGTCACCTCCACGATGCCGCCACCCTTGGCCTCAGCCTCCTGGAAGTCCTTCGGCGTCGCAGCCCCGATCTCGCGGGCGTGCTCGGCCGTCTTGCTCGTCTTCTTGCTAGTCATGTCGGTCCCTTTCGGTGGTTGGCGGTCCCAGATAGTGGTGACCCCACCCCGGCGCAGGGACCGACCATCCGCGCCGGGGCAGGGGGCTAGAGCGGCCCTATCAGGCCGGGATCAGCGACTTCGCGTTGCTGTAGATCACGTAGTCGCCCAGGACCGAGAGCTTGTAGGACCAAGCCGTCAGTTCGCCCACCTTGAAAGCGACCTCGCCGCGCTCACCAAGTTCGAGGCGGGGGAAGACAATCCTCATCCGGGTGCGGTCGTCGCCGGTGGAGGCGGTGTCGAAGACATCGAGCACGCCAGACAGGATGGTGACAGTGCGCTGGGCCTTCGCCGTCAGTTTCGCGACATCTGTCTTCGCGGGGCCGGCACCGATCTGCTCCTGAATCTTCTCCGCCTTAGCGTTCAGGAAGCGGGTCACGATATCCAACTGCGACTCCAGGAGGGCAGCCTCCAGGCCAGTCTCCGAAGAGTCCATGAACGTGCGAACCACGCCATGGCCTTGGTGGCCTTTGATCTTGGTGACAGAGTCGTCCATCGTGAGCTTGATACCGTCGTCCGAGATCCACCCGCAGTCCTTCAGTGCGGTGGGGACGGCGGTGGTGAGGCCCTGGATCTTGGTGGCGAGGGCGGCGTCATAGGGGCCGAGGTAGAGACTGTCGTCGTCCGACCCAAAGCCCAAGACGTTGTCGGCATTCACTGCCATTGGTGTTCTCCTTACGGTTGGTTCCGTGTGGTGATCTGGTAGGTGGCCGTCGCGCGGGCGGCCGTGATAGTCGGGTCGGGCGACTCTGCTGGGGCGTTCCCCGTGACCTTCGTGACCGGCCAGTCGTGACCGGCTACGAGGGCGTTGATCGCTGCATCAACACGAAGGGCCAGGCTCATTGCCTGGCCCGTAGTGGGAGCGAAACTGTCGATGGTGACCTGCCCCGTGGAGAGCACCCGCTGGTGCTGGCCCTGACCGCCCGTGGCGATCACCAGGACCAGAGGCCCCGGCGGGTCACCGTTCGCGTAGGGGACGGTGGACACGACCTGCACATCGGTCAGGGCCGCCTTCAGGGCAGCCATCACCAGGGCCTTCGTGTCCCGAGACGTGCCAACCATCAGCCGCCCCCGATGCTGCCCAGCACCCTCTCCAGGGTGTGGTGCTTGATCTGCTCCATGCCCGCCTCCCTCGTTCCGGCGTGGACGTAGGCCCTAGCGCGCTTCCCCTTGTTGGAGGAGTGCACCTTGAAGCCGTCCCCCGCGCGGGCACGCAGTTCCTCGGCGGCCTCGGTGACGACGCCCTGGGCCTCATCTGAGGACACGAGAGCCTGGATGCCCTTGCGGTCGAGCTTGAATCTCACGACGCCCATCAGGCACCCCCCGTCTGTCTTGGGTCGGTGGCGGCGTGGAGCGTGACCACGGATCCTTTGGGCCAGCGAGCCGGGGCGCCCTCGACGCGGTACGTGATGCCAGCGACGCGCAGGAGGTCCGAGGACCTGATGTCCGGGTGCTTGCCGCGCCAGTACAGGGTGGGCTGGCTGACGACCGGCAGAGAGCCCGCTGAGACCGGCTCGCTCGTGCCGCCAGGGTTGAACAGGGCGGGTGGCAGGGACGTCTCCACGACCGGCCCGGGGACAGCCTCACCGTACTGGTCGCGCCCACCGTCACCCGCCCTGAGTCTCGTCACGGCGACCAGCCCGGCGGCGATCACGGGGCCACCGCCGGAGCCAGCAGGTCCACCTCGAACGCGGCCGACCTGCGGCCGCCCAGCTGCTTCAGTTCAGCCGCCCTGAGGAACAGGTCGCCCTCCGGGTTGCTGTAGGCGTACTGGTCGGTGAAAGGCCCCGTCGTGTGCATCTCACTGGCCAGGAGGCCCCTGGGCTCGGGGAGCCCATCAGCAGCCCCCTGCTCGGCCTGGAGTGCACGCTTCACGACCGCGCAGGCGATGCGCTTCAGCGTCCCCAGGGAAGCGTGCTGCCACCTCGGGGCGGACGACTTGATGAGGTCCGTCGCATCCTCCAGCAGCACCGCAGCCCGCCTATGCTCCTGCTCGGACAGGCCACGCCAACGCGCCTCCAGGTCCTCGACGGTGGCGAAGGTGTCAGCCATTCTTGCCCCGCTTCGGGGACTCCTCCTCAGGCGGGGTGGCGTCCTCGGGGGCCTCAGGCTCCGTGGCATCCTCGGGGGCCTCAGGGCTGGTCTCGGCATGCTCGCCACCAATATCGGCGGCGTCAATCCCCCACTCCTCCAGGAGCGGCGTCAGAGCGGTGAGCGTCTCCTCGTCGACGTCGGCCACCCCATCCACGAACTCGACGTGCGGGGTAGTCACCAACAGGCTCGGGTGCTTATGGCAAGTGATCCTCATGATTCCCTCTCTCTCAGGGCCAGCAGGGGCACCCCGCAGTGCGCGGGGTGCCCCCATGCCGCGTCAGCCAGCAGCCACCGTCAGGACGCCGTGAGCCTTCTCGTTGCCGAAGCGCAGGCCGATCTCCCCGTAGATCTGCACGTCATCTGACGCGCCGGTCTTCGCCAGCGGCTCCGCGAAGAAATGCCCCTTGCCGGGCACCTCCAGGAACACCGGAGCCAACTGCTCCAGAGAAGCCACAATCAGCTTCGTAGCCGGCACGTAGCGGCTGAGCATGATGTTCATCGTCCCGAAGTCGGTCTCCAGGGTCTTCAGGTTGACGCCACCGACGTTGCGGGTGCCCTCCTGGTACTTCGCATCCTTGATGAAGACGCGAGTGAGGGCGCGCTTGATCTTCGAGTTGACGATGATCGTCCGCGTCTCACCCTCCTGGAGACCCCCGTTCGCCCACACCTTCTCGATGAGGTCGAGGACGTCAGCCTCAGTGAGTTCACCAGCCTTGTGGGTGGTGGTAGCGACGTTGGTCTTGATTGCCTCGATCAGGCCCTTGGTCTTGCGGGCGGTCTGGTTGTCCGTCGGGTTGGCGAACGTCCCAGTGATGAAGCCCTTCTCGACATCGCGGGCGATCTGCTTCATGGCGGTGTCGATCTGCCAGGCCAGTTCGTCGGCGGGCAGGACAGTGTCACCGATGGTGACGGTCTTCGCACCAGTCGCCGGGGTGACCTGCTTGGTTGCGCCCTGCTTGGTGTAGGAGACGCTGACCTTCTCCTGGTGAATCTCGACGACGTTGTAGTCGGCGAAGCGCTGGCGGCCCTCGGCGGCAGGGGCGGTAGCGCCCTCAGTGCGCTGGCGGCCGTCGTCTGCGTCCCGCAGGTCGTAGCCGGACCAGGAGAAGATGGTGCTGCCAGCGGAGACGCCGCCGGTCAGGCCACCGATCGAGGACAGCAGCGGCGTGTCCTCAGGGCTGGCGGCGAAGAGTTCGCCCGTGTAGTTCGGGCAGTTGTAGGTGGTTGCCATGCCAGTGATGCCGGCCATGGTCATTCCTTTCGTTCGTGATGGCTCTTATCGGGAGCCGAGCTTCAGGGCCTTCAGGGAGGCCGTGAGTGTCCGGTCCCCGGCCGCTTCGGCTGCGGCGATCTGCTCATCGAGGGATGCGGCCCCCGCTCCGGGCGGGTTACCGTGGTGGCGGACGACCGGCTGGGTGGGGGCCTCGGCGGGCTTGGCCTGCTCGGTGGCCCATGCCTTGACCTGCTCGGCCCATGCGGCGGGGTCGTCGCCGGGGCCTGCGAGGATGTCGACGGGGACGCCGGTCTTGGCGGCGACCTCGGCGCGCTCCTTCTCGGCCCTCATCGCGGCCAGGTCGGCCTGGAGAGCGGCGAGCGTGTCGGCCTGCTTCTGGGCCTCGGTCTTGCCTGCGTCCTCAGCGGCCTTGATCTGGGCTGCGAGGTCAGCGGCGCGCTTCTCGGCCTCTCGGCGTGCGGCACGCTCGGCGGCCAGGGCCTTCTTGCCGGCGTCTCCGAGCGCGTCGGCGGCGTCGCCCGTCGCGGGCGCCTCCCCCGTGGTCTCGGCGGGCTCGGTCGGCTCCGTGGCCTCAGCGGCCTTGGCGGTCTTGTCCATTGGGTTCTCCCTCGGTGATAGGTGCCATCGCGGCACGACAAAGCCCCCACCATCGCGGCAGGGGCTCATAGGTATGGTGGGTCACTCGGCGGGCTTGATCCCGTCAGTGAAAGACTCAGGGGCGATGCGGCGCATCTCGGCAGCGATCGCCTTGTCGTCGACGGTGGCACCGGACGCCTTCACGGCCGTCCTGGCCTTGTCGTAGGCGGCGCGCAGGCCCTTCGGGTCATAGCCGTCGATGCGGGGCACCTGGCCCTTCCACAGCGGCGTCGGGACGCACGAGCAGTGATCGTGGTAGGCGTGCCCCTTGCCGGCCGTCGCAGCACTGGCGTAGACGAACCCCCGGCTGGCGAGCATGCTGCACCAGGCGCAGCAGCCGCCAGGGCCGGGCACGCGCGCCCACCTCGGCTTGGCCGGGTCCATGGCGACGTTGCGGTGCACCGTGTCTTTCCCCTGCTGCCCGACGAAGCGGGCCAGCACGTTCCCCAGGGTGGTCTGCGCCCCGGCCGGGTCCGTGCCCCACAGGCCGCCGACAGCCCACCGGGTCGCCTGCGCCACCTGCTCATCCGACGGACCGTCAGCCAGGATGGCTGAGTAGGGGCCGCCGACGGCGTCAGCACGCAGCCGCTCATACCACTCCGCAGCACTGGACGCGGCCAGGTCCCCATACTGGGCGGCGATGGCCGGCATCACCGCCAGGAGAGCGTCACGCGCAGCCTCAGGAGACGACAGGTCCAGGCGGGCGAACGCCGACGACAGGGCCGCCAGCGCCATCCGGGTAGCCTCATCCAGGCCACGGGACAGACGCTCCAGGTCAGCCCGCGTCGCCACCAGTGGTCACCCCAGTAGGCTCAGCGGGCTCCTGCGGCGCGGGTGCGGCCGGGGTGGGCGTGGACGCCAGCAGACGATCCAGCACCCCACCAGCCTGCGCCCGCTTGATCTGCGACCGAATCCTGACGATCTGCTCAGCCGAGTAGCCCAGTTCCTCCAGGGCCACGTCAGTCTGAGCGAGCTCCGGGATCGCGCTGATCTGCTTGACCACCGCGTCGCTCTGGCTGACGACACTCGGCATGGCCGGGTTACGCCAGCGGGTGGCGAGGTTGCGCACCTCGTCGTCCATCTCCGTCACCGGGATGCCGTCGCGGAGGCAGATCGCATCCTGGACGATCCTGTTCAGGCCGTAGCCGATCGACCGGGTAGTGTTCTGCGCCTCGATGACCAGGTCCTCCTTAGCGGCGTAGATCGCCTCAGCCGAGGAAGGGTTGTCCTGGACGATCCCCAGGGCGGAGATCGGCAGCGACGTCGCCGAAGCGAACTCCGCCGCCAACGCGCGCTTCATCGCCAGGAACGGCTCCATCGACTGCTGCGGGATCACCTGCAGGTCGGGCTTGTCCCCGTCCTCGTCCTTCGGCAGTGACTTGAGGCGCCCCATGTACCAGGACCAGAGCGGAACCTTGTCGCCCTGGGCGTTCTGGAACATGGTCTCGTCAGCGCCCAGCAGCAGCAGCGCAGGGGCCGCGTACAGGTCCGATGAGACCTCCGTGCGGAAGCCGGCACGGACGACGCGGTCCGTGATGGACATGACCTCGCGGCTGATACGCGACCGCCCAAACGGGCGACCCAGGGCCGGCCGGTACGGCAGCGGCTCCATCGGTACACGCCCCAGGGAGTGATCCATGCGGGCGACAGCGACCCAACCCCGGTCACCTAGGGCCAGGCGAGTCACATGCTCGGCCGTCAGCAGCAGCACGGCGGTCGGCTTGCCGTTGTCGTCAGCGGAGTCAACCAGCAGGCCAGCCTCCAGGCCCCTACGGCGCACGTCCCACAGGCCCGTCGCCCACAAGGCGTCAGCACCCGTCACAACCACGTCCGGGTCACCCGCAACCGGATCACCCGGCAAGGCGACGACGAACGAGCAGCAGTAGGTCAGGGTCGCGTCCACAAGCTCGGGCACGAGCAGGTCGAAGCGGTTCGCGTGCAGCAGCGACATGGCCCCCAGGGGGTCCTCCTCGCCCGACGGCGACGTGACCCCATCCCACATGCAGCGGGACGCCAGGGAGGTGACGGCCTTGTCAGGCCAGCCACAGACGATATCCAACTGGTCCCGCATGTAGGGGGGCACCGAGGCGCCCAGGAACGCCACGTTCACCTGCATGTCCCGGTACTGGCGGCGCAGCGCATTCCGTGAGCGCTTGGCCTGCCACTGCTTGATGAGCCGCACCATGAGGGCGGCGTCATCCTCGGCGAGCCCGCGGACGTCGGTCGGGACCGGGGAGTAGTAGGCCATCAGGTCCATCACATCACCACCCCCACGCGGGCGCCGGAGAGTTCTCGCGGCCGTCTCTTGGTTGTCTTCGTGGCCCAATGGGCCAGTGTCAGTGCGTCCATGCCCGCCGACGTCATCCCCTCCGGGGCGGTCCAGCCGAAACCACCAGCCGCGCCGATCTTCCGGCGACTGATGACGGCGGCCTCAGCCTCCAGCTCGGCGTCGTCCGGGTGCGACAGGGTGCGGTCTCGGATCGCGGCGTCCATCATCGCGTGAGCGCTGATGACCTGGTCCGTCGTCGGCGTCCAGATGACTTTCGGGCTGAACCCTGCGGCACGGAGCCGGTCGACAAGGTCGCCGGCCCCGCTCTTGCCGTCGACGACGATCTGCGCCCACCGGTCCCGGTGCTCTAGCAGGTAGTCGATGATCCAGTGGACGCCCTCACCCATGTTCCGCACCCCCTGCGAGGTGCACAACTGGCCGTAGACCGCCTCGCTCTTACGCTCGGGCTTCCGGCCGGCACGGGCCAGCGCCACCGTGGAGCCGTCCACGCTGAACCTCACGGCGGCGCACCAGCGCAGCCCAGACGGCGGCTCATCCACCGTCAAAGCGTTCCACGCTTCACGACCAATCGCCTGACTGGCGACCTCCGGGTCCCAGATCCCCAGACCCTCACGCCTGAACGACTCAGGACCCATCTGGCTCTTCATTCTCAGCATCGCGGACTCAGGTGTCCGGTGCGGGAAGCTCGGGTTCGCCTTCCGCCACTGGCGGCGGTCCTCCGGGTCCGCGTCCTCGTCAGCGCCCATCTCGATATACAGGCCATTGACCAGTTCGCCCTTGAGCGCCTGCTTCCTGAACGACGTGAACGCCTCGGAAGGATCGATCGGCCTCGGTGGTGTCCCTAGGCGAATGATGAGCGGGTTCGGCGACGTGTTGACTGCTGGCACCATATCCTCTAGTGCCCGCTGGCCGAGAATCTGCGCCTCATCGAAGATGATGCTGTCAACTCCGGCGAAGCCGCGACCGAAGCCGCCCTCGCGGGCACCGAACAGGATGCGAGATCCGTTCATGAAGCGCACTTCCTGCTGGCCGTTCGCCTGCCTCGGGCGCCCATCGATATACGGGGCGATCTCCGGCCTCTGCGAGAGACCCAGCATCGCCCTGAACGTCTCATCCGCCGTCCTCGTGCGGTGCGCCGTCCAGAGGACGAAGAATCCATCATGCAGCGTGCACAGGGCGAAGATCATCGACCCGATCGTGTACGTCTTGCCCACCTGACGCGGGAAGCAAATCTGCACGCCGTCGATGCCGGCCGCGTACATGCCATCCTTGCGTTTCGCCAGGATCGCGCGCCCCAGCCCATCCTGCCAACGGTCGAAGCCCAGGCCGAAGCGCTTCGCACGGTCACGGACCGCCGGCCAGCCCGTGGACGTGATGCCCTCAGGCAGGATCAGGTGCTTCGCGATGTCGGACAGGCGGGGCTCAGATGTCGCCGAGCCCATCCTCATCCTCCGTCGCCTCCGTCGCCGTCTGCCGCTCACGCTCCTCGCGAGCCAGGTCAATCTCCCGGATCTCCCTGTCAACCTCAATGAGGCGACGCGTCAGGGCAGCCAGGTCACGCGGGGGCGTCTCAGAGGTGCCCACCGCATCCGCAAGACGACGACGGATCGCGGCCAGCACATCCCTACGGTCCCCATGCTCCGTCGCATCCAGGACGCTCGCGGGTGCCGTAGGGGCCATGGGGGCTGTCTCGCCGTCCTTCACGGCGTGGAGTTTCCTCGCGGCACTCATGAGCACCCCCTTGGGAAAAAACAGTGGGGAGAGATGCCGCTATACCCACGGGGGGGCGAGAATGGGGGACGGGAGGGTATTGCCCCCCTGTCCCTCGTTTCTGGTGGCTACTCTACCAGGTTTCTGTGTCGGTTGTCTGTTGAATTCGGGCCACTGTGTGACGTTTGCGTTTCGGTGGCCGTGGTTTTCTGCCGTTTCCTTTGCGTTGGTTGCATTTGCGGCAGATGATTTGAATATTCTCTAATGAGTCGTTTCCACCTCGACTGTGAGGCACGATGTGGTCGGCCTCAGGGCTACTAGGCAGTAGGCCAGCGTCCCAGGTGAGGCGGACGTGGCAGAGTGGACAGTGCTCTAGTCCTGCCGCGCGCGCTGAGCGCTTAGCTGTGGCTGCGTTGTGGAGCCAGCGTGTTGTGCCGGTGCGTGAGGTGGTCATCGGTCCTCCTCGCGCGTGTGCGCACGCGGGCCGCGTCGTGCTGCTGTGCACGTGCGGCCCGCGTCGCTTCTCCCCATTCCCTTCTCCCCAGAAGGGTAGGCAACAGCGGAGCCCAGCAGTCTCGTGGACGGCTGGGCTCTGACACTTTGCCTATGTTCGTATGATGCGCGTTTCAGTGTGGGCGTGCAAGTGGTGGTGCACGCTGGCGTGTTGCGGTTTGGTCACGGGGTGGGGCGTGTCTGTTGTGGGGTACCCCTATTGCTGTCACCCCTCCCCCGCCTATCGATACCCCTGCCCCCTGCTTGATGGGGGTGCCCCTGCTGTGAGAGGGGGTGGGTGTCCATGATGGGTGCCCCCTTGCTGTAGCCCCGCCCCCTTTACTGTGGCCTACCCCACTGTTTGCGTGCACCCCCCGGGTTTGACCTCATTGGGTATGTAGACATACACTTAAGCCATCGGGAACGCCCGATACCCCAACTACACAGAGAGGAGGAACCGTGATCGACCGGATCATCTCGGTAGCGAGCCTCATCGGAACGATGGTCTCGATCTGGCTCGCCATCCCGCGTCGCGGCCACGGCCGCCACCGCAAGGATGACTGAGTAAGCGGCGGGGGTTGAAAGCAATCGCAGTGCCTTCAATCCCCGCCCATCCGGCAAGGATACCGCTCCCCCTCCCAGGAAGGAACACCACATGACCACCACCGACCGCCGTCGCCGCCTCGCCTTCATGGCCGCCGTCGCAAGCGCCAACCTCGCCCTCGGCGGCATCCTCGCCAGCCTCGACGCTGACGCCTTCAGCTGGGGCGTGTGGGGCGCGAGCCTCACCCTCGCTCTGGCCGGCGTCGTCGTCATCACCCGACAGAACCACTGACCATCCCCCATCGCCCGCCCCGTTCTGGGGCGGGCGCCCCTGGAAAGGAACTCCCCCATGGCCCGCTACAACTGGAACCCCGCCACCGCCTCCGACTACCCGGGCGCTGTCCTGGTCGCTACCGCCGACGACGGCGCGGTGATCCGCCTCCACCTGGACGCCTTCGACGACGAAGTGCAGGCCGCCTTCGTGATCGAGACCGAGCCCGGCCGGTTCATCACCACCGAGGACACGGAGTGTTGGCCTGCGGTGGAGCGCTACCTGCCCCGCTCGGAGTGGCCCGAGGAGATGCAGGTCGGCCAGCACGGGCCGACGGAGCGTCACCCTGACCCGGCCGTGACGGAGGCGGTCGCCGCCTACCGCCGGATGATCCTGGACGCCCTGGACGACTGACCACCCAATGCCCACCCCAGAAAGGAAACCCAAAATGAGCACCATTCCTGAGCGTGTCGCCATTGCACTGTCAGAAGAGATCGGAGTCCCAGTTGAGAGCATCACTGTCACCCGCAACGGCGCGTGGTGGGATGCCGAGTGCGGCGGCGTCAGTGTCGCCGCTCGCCGCAGGGGTGCGATCATCGAGGCCATCACTGAGTACGGTCCGAACGTCCTCCGATTCCCGGACAGCACCCAGGTCGAGGCCCTGCGGGCCAGTATCGCCGAGGCCCGCCGCCTGGCGCGGTCCTGCGACCGTCAGATTGCCGCACGGCGCACGGCGCGCGCCTGAACGTAACCCACATGCCCGGCCCTCATCGCGGGGGCTGGGCCTGACCTGGAAGGAGAAGCGATGAGTGTCGAGGCGACGACGGAGCGGCTGAGCTTGTTGGAGTTGGATCGTCTGCGTTGTGAGGTTGAGGTGGCGCAGAAGGTTCTGACTGAGGTTGAGGGTCGGCGTCGTGCTGCGGCGGTGGCTGCGGTGCGTGGCGGCGCGGCGAAGACGGCGGTGGCTGCGGCTGCTGGGGTGACTCGGCAGACGTTGGATAAGTGGCTGGGAGACTGGACGCGCAAGCGCTAGGAGAACACGGGAGGCGCCCCACCTGGATGGTGGGGCGCCTTCGTCATGTTCGGCGGTCCTGGTCTGGGTCAAGGTAGGGCAGGCGTAGGACAATCGCGAGAGTCCCCCATATGGCCTTCCTGAGGGCATAGTCGAGTGTTTCTAGCGCCTCTTCTAGGTTGCCTTTCACCTCTTCCTCAGGCTCGACGTCGCTCATTTCATGTCTCCGATGGCGTCTCGGGCTTCGGTGAGCATGTCGATCACCTGGCCTATGGCCTCGGTGGCGTCGGCGGTTGGTAGGCCGGCTGCGAGGCCTCCGATGGCGGCGGCGTGTCCCATCATGGCGGCGGCGAGGCTTCCCTTCATGGATGCCTTGACGGCTTCCTCGGCGACGGCGGTGATCGCCGTCTGGATCATCTCTGGCGTCATGCGGCCTTGTCCTTTCTGCGTGCTGCGGCGGCGAGGAGGTCGCCGACGTGGTATCTGCCTTCGTGGTCGGTGAGGTGGCCTCGGTGTTTCCAGAGTCGGATGGTGCCGGGCCTCGTGGGGTAGCCCGCCTGGGTGAGGAGGCGGGCGCCTTCGTCGGGGGTGACGAGCCAGTCGGCGGCTGCCTCCAGGTGGCTCGCGAGGAGCGGTTGGAGTTCCCACTGGGTGTCGCAGGCCGGGCACCTGGCCCACGAGGATCCCGCCGTGGCGTAGATGGGCTGGTCGCAGACGCCCCGATCCCCCAGGTCGGTGAGGCACCTGCCGTAGAACCGCGCGTCCTCGGGGACGTCCACGAGCGCCGTGATGGCCCGGATGGCGGCCAGGACCTCGGGGATGAGGGTCGCTAGCTCGGGGCGGCCGGGGTGCGCGGACGCGCCCCTGAGCGCCCATGAGACCTCTGTCCACGTCTGCGGCGTGCCGATCCCGAGCAGGTCATGCGCCGCCCACTTCCCCCACTTCAGTAGCGTGCGCTCGTGGGCGCTCGCGGCCTGGATGATTCCGAGCCGCACCGGGGGCCGACTGCACGGGGTGACGCTGGCCCCGCCGCCCTGGCCGCGCCTCAGCCCAGCCTTGGCAACGTCGAGGGCGCCCATGAGCGCCGAGATACCCTGGGTGGCCCCTGCGAGCCGCCGGCAGGCCGTCACGCTCACGTACCGGTCACCACGCAGCGGCTCCCCCGTCACCGGGCACGAGCGGGTCTCAGTCACCGTCCTGGTCCTTCCTGGCGCCTTCAAGTGCGTCGACGCGCCCCCGGAGCCTGCGGATCTCTGCGTAGGCGAACGCGAGTGCGACATATAGGAAGAACACCTGGAGCCAATCAAGCCAGTTCACTTGTCCTCCTCCTCGATGGTCTGGGCGGCCCAGGCGAGGGCGTAGGCACCGGCGTCGATGAGGTTATGACGCGGCGAGAAGTTGTCGCACAGGGCGGTAGTCACGTCCCCTACGAGGGCGGAGAGGACGATGAAGCTTCCTGGGTCGGAAAGCACCTTGGTCCTCTCTCGTGCGGCCTCCAGGGAGTCGCGGCGCGGGTTCTCCAGGTCGGCCCAGTCGACGCAGATGCGGGCGACCATGGCGAGCGGGGCGGCCTTGCGGGTTGCGCTCTGGACGCTGGCGAGGGCGTCTAAGAGGAGCGAGAGGCACTCCGCCGGCAGGGTCTCAGCGTCGACCATGGGGGTGTCCGCGACGTCCTTGACCCTGGTGGCGGCCTGGTCGAGGGCGCTGGGCTTGTCGGCGGGCAGGTGGGAGACGACCTGCTGGATGGCGGCGAACTGCATGAGTGGCAACTCAACGCCAAGGAACACATCCCGTAGGTGCTTGAGCGTGGCGGTGGGGACGGGGGTCACCTCCTCCCAGGCGTCGATGCTGTCGCCGTCGTAGTTATTCACGCAGAGACGGTTCGCGATGGCGAAGTTCCCATTTTCTGTTCTTGCGGCTATCTTATTGGTGATAGGTTTCCCGCTCATCTCGCCACGGATGATTCGGATTAGGGGCTTGTCGGGCCAGTCGGTCATTTCAATTCTCCTGGGGGTTACCGGGTTCGGATTGTGAAGTTTTCTGTGTCTGCTTCGTGGCCGCATTTTCGGCAGCGTATGACGGCGAGTTGCCCCCATTGGACTCGGGTGACGTGATGCGGCCGGTCACTGTTCCCAACCGCGCGGAATTCGACTGTCACTTCCGGTTCTAGGTAGTGGTCACCGCACCGGATTCGATGCTGGTCGGGGTCGTATACCGCCATGTCAGCCTCCGATGATTGCGCGCCAGGTGGCGACGATGATCCAGATGATGACGCTGATGACGGCGAAGCAGGCGGTGAGGGCGAGGGTGAGGCCGACGGCGTACCCGAGACGCTGACTGAACGTGGGGGTGGGTTTCATGGGTTCTCCTAGGGTTGAGCGGGATTAGGGTAGGTGGGGTGGTGGCTGGCCCCGGCCCAACAATCGGGGCCAGCCACCAGGTCATTAGAAGGGGGGTTCGCCGGGCCGGGCGCCCCCGGTGCCCCACGGGTCCTGGGCGGCGTTGGGGACGTTCCCCGAACCGAACGCCGCAGGCTGCGCGGGCTGACCGTGCTTGGCGGGCTTCGGGTGCAGCCCCCACGCGTCGACGTTCAGGTTCAGGGCCGCGGCCGGCTGGCCGTCGTTCCCGGCCCAGGCTCGCACGCTCGGGCGACCGGTGAGGGTGAGGAGCTGGCCTTTCTGGACGTGCTCACAGAACGTCTCCGCCTGGTCTCCCCACACGCTGGCCCGCACCCATATGGTGTCTCCGGCGTCGACCCACTGCCCTGTCTGCTGGTCGTATCGGCGGGGCGTGTAGGGGACGCTGACGTTTGCGACGGGTTTCCCGGATTGGGTGAATCGCATTTCGGGGTCGGCGGCCGCGTACCCGGTGACCGTCATTTCAAGTTGGGGCCTTGCAGCCATTGCTTTTCCTTTCTGGGGAGTGGTCATATTGTCGCGTTTCCGACCTAGATTGTCTAATCGGGACACGCCGGGGCGAGATATTCCGCGATCAAATCCGCATCGAAATCAATCAGACGAATCGGAATGATTTCGTCATCGCCGGACACAAACCTCTCCCACGGGGTCATTTCAGGTCCCCTGACTGCGTGTAGGCGGTGAGGGTGATCTCTGAGAGCCAGTCGGATCGGAGTGAGTCGACGGACAAGACGTCTGCGACACGGTGAGTGACGTAAGGCAACGGCCGGCGGAGGTGCCGGCCCGGGAACTGGGCGTCCAGGCGGGCCGCCTCCTCCAACCACCACGACGGGGTGCGCCTGGTGCCCACACAGGCCGTCACCAGGAGGCCGTGAGCGTGGCGGCCGAGGTCACGCCAGCAGGTACGGGCCATCTTCGGAGACACGTCCATGGCCTGGCCCACGCGCCCGAGCAGGAAGAGCAAGTGCCGCCGATTCTCAGGGAAGTCCAACACCGGCCGCGGGGCGGGTACGTCCCCTGGGCCGAGGGTTGCAGAGGTCACGACTCCTCCTTGGGGGTGTACGCCGGAACATGGACGATGGTGTAGGGGGCATACTGTTGGGGCAGTTCGGGCCTTTTCCCAGCAACGACATCCTTCATCAGTCGCCACCATCCACCCTCCTTGGCCACCCAGGAGCGCCCCAGAATATCCACGGCGATAACATCGTCCGAAGCACCACGGGAGGCGCCCCTGCCGTCGTTGATCCCCGCAGAAGCCTTGATCTGGTCGATCTCCTCCTCCAGGTCGGCGATGTGCGCGAGGAGGGCGCGGATGTCTTTCGGCACGTCGTACCCAACCCCGTCGTTGATAAAGTGCTGTAGCCGCCAGACGGTAGCTTCGATGTCTTCCTTGTTCATTAGTTTTCTCCGTCCTGGTAGCGGGTGAGCCAGGCGAGGGCGAGTGCCCCGACCTGGGTGACCTCCGAGATGAGGTCTACGTTGTGGCCCGTGTCCTGGGCGTTGTCGTAGGTGAGGGCGGCGGCGACCTCACCCACCTCCTCGGCCAGGGCGTAGAAGCGCGACTCGTCCGTGTGACCGTCCGCGTCCAGGGTCATGCCCGGATGCTTGGCGGCGGCCCGCTCCCACTCGGCGACGAACAAGGCAGCCGGATCCTCGACGCCAAGGGACCGGAGCATCGCATCCGCCTGGGCTGCAATAGCCATGAGGCGGGTAGCGAGGCGTCCCTCGGCGATCGGGCGCCGGGGGCTCCCAGGGGCGAGGTCTTCGAGGATGTCGATCGCCCGGGCGACCGTGCCGAGGTCCTCGTGCCAGTAGCCGATAGCCTTCAGGAGTGGGCACGACAGGTCACCGCTTTGCTCGACGACCCAACCGGCCAGGTCAGCGATCTTCTTTGGGGTGGTCATGATGGTTCCTTCCGGTAGGTGTAGGTGGTGAGAATGAGGGTGATGAGGAGGACGGTCATGCCGACTCCCGCGGGTGGTTGGGGCAGACGAACTGGTCTTCGTCGTCGTCGATGTTCCAGTCGCGCCGCTCAATAGCGACCGCCGCGAGGCCCAGGAGCGAGACCGCGCAGACGAAGGAGAGACCGAGAGCGGCCAGCAACTTCACCCACATAGCGACCGCCAGTGCACGCACCAGCAATGCGAGAACCATGAACACGCCGATCACGCACACGACGACGAAGGTCCATAGGCACAGCCGCAGGAAGCCACGGACGCCCATCTCACTGGCCCTCGTCCTGGAAGAGGTCGGCCGGGTCGGGGTACTGCTGGGGCTGCTCGACGGCCGGTGTCAGGCGGCGACCACCGCCGTCCACGCCTAGGTCGCGCATGAGCCCGTCCACCGTGAACCCCTGAATCGGGAGATGCTGCCCCTGAGCCGCCTTCACCTTCAAGGACCGCAGCCCCGTCAGGTACGTCTCCCCGGGCGCCCGCATCTCCACGGTCCCCGTCACCTCGAACGGGAGGGACTTCTCCGCGCGCACCTTCCACGTCTTGTCCGTCGTCGGCCGGCCGTTCGCCATCACCGTCACCTGCTCCAGGCGGGCGGTCACGAGCACGGGGCCGGGGTGCGAGTTGAGGGCGGTCACGAGCTTGCGCCACTGGCGTTTCGCCGTGTTCCACTGGTCGATGGTCATGGAGGTCTTGCCGCGGCGGATGGTGACGGCTTCCTGCTCTCCGATGAGCATGTCCCAGATGTTGGTGATGGAGTCGACGACGATGCAGTTCGGCTTCCCGGCCCGGGTGGGTTCGGCGCTGGCGTCTCGGATGGCTTGGAGGATGGATGCCATGGTGCCGTCGTGCTCGACGATCTCGTAGCGTGCGCCCGGCAGGCTGCCGTACATGTCGGCGTCGGATTCGCCGACCTCGATCCAGAACGTGCGGCCGATGAGGTCGCTCGCGGAGAACGCCGCGGCGGCGTAGGACTTGCCGGACTTCTCAGCCCCGGCGAGGAGGAGGAACGGCCAGGACACCTGCCCGGTCGGCTTGCGTGTTTTGAGAGCCATGGTCAGTCCTTGTCTGAGTCGAGGTAGTAAGCGGGGGCAGAGATTTGGTGGACTTCGGCGGGAATACCAGGCCAGTCCCCCGATTCGAGGCAGTCCCGGTACAGGCGCAGCGCCTTCTCCACCTTCACCTTCCCGAGGTCGTCGAAGCTCCAATCCATCTCGCAGACGGACACGAGGTATGGGGGGCGCTTGGAGACGACGACGTGGAGGAAGCGGGCGTCCTCGCTGGTGAGGTCACGCCAGATGTGCCGGTACCAGGCTCGCTGTACGTCGTACCCGTAGCGGGCGGCCGTCCTCGTGAAGGCGACGGGCTGGGCGTCGTCCGTGGTTTTCAGGTCCACCAGGACGTGCGCGCCATTCCCGCCGGCGGGGGGCATGATCCAGTCCAGGCGGCCACGCATCCACACGCCGGTGTCGGGGTCCTCGCTGACGACGCTGACCTCGGGGTCTCCGTCGGCGAAGATGCGACGGCACAGGGGGTGCTCGGTGACGGCGGCGGCACAGTCGTGGATGGCGTCGTAGACGTCCTCCTTCAGGGGGATTCCGCCGTCGGCGCGAACGTCAGCGGCCCATTCTCGGGCCGCCTTCGTCCCCGTCGACCCGGACGCGGACAGCACGTCCTCCGGGTAGCACTCCAGGTGCGCGCCCACACCGAGCACGAGCGAGTGGACGGCGCTACCGAAGTCGAACTCCGGGCGGGGCGCTCGCGGACTGTTCCTGTAGTGGTGGAGGGTCGCGGGAGCGTCCAGGATCATCTTGGCTTCGGTTGATGACAGGGAGCGGTGGGGGGTGGGGTTGGAGTGGTACCACTGCTCGTCGAGGCCGTGGTAGATGCCGGGCTTGTCGATGATGAGGTTCATAGCGGGTAGGTCCTTACGCGGCTGGGCATGGGTGCAGGCTCGATGCAGGGGTGACCCTGCGCGGCGAGTTCGGCGACGGTGGGGTTTCCGCCGCGCCGCTGGGGCTTGGCGCGCACGCAGTCACCCTTGCGGCGGTCGGCGCGCTTAGCGGCGTCACGGCAGGCCGTGCAGACCCCCTTCCCGGCGAAGATGACGGTGCCCGGGTAGTCCTCGACCTTCATCCGCGATGACCTCATGCGGCGACCGCATTCCTCGCAGTAGTGGGGTTTCGACCAGTCACGCATGATGCTCACTGGAGGTACCTCCCGTCCTTGACCATCTCGGCGCTGGTGAGGACGTCGCTGATAGCGCCGTCGAGGGCGGCGAGGGGGCCGTTGACGGCGATCTCTGCGAGGTCCCGGAGTGCCAGGTCTTCGACGGCCACAAGGTTGACCCACTTGCGGATCTGGTCGCCGCGGGACTGCTTGACGAGCCGGGACGTGACGCCCCGGTAGTGGCCCTCGGGGGTGCGGAGGAGCACCTGCCCGACGATGGGCTTCGCGGTCTGGTCGCCGGGCTTGCCGGTGGCGTGACGCTCCCCGTCGATGACGAGGATCATGGGGGCGGTGGGCCATGGCGCGGGAGGCTCGGGGGCGGCTTCCAGGAGGATCACGCGGGGGTTGTAGGCGATGGCCTCTGCCGTGTCCTCAGTGGCCCGCTCCGTGTGCCAGACACCGTGAGGGTCCTCGTAGGCGACGACGTCGCCAGGCTTTGGCTGGTAGTGGTCGCTCACCGGTCGCCCCTCTCAGTGTTGATGCGGAGGAGGCAGTGCTCTCGGCGGATGAGGCCGGCGTGGAGGGAGCCAACGTGCTCCCACCCGTCGCGCTGGAGCTTGCGGACCTTGCGGCGGCCGATCGGCCCCCAGGTGGCGAGCCATCGCACGTCATAGAGGCGGAGGCGACGCATCTTCTGGGCGTCCTCCCGACTGTAGGTGATCGGGTCAATGCTGGGGTACATGGGGGGTTCCTTCCGGGGAGGTGGGTGGGGTTAGATGCCGTCGACGAGTGTGTCGGAGTCGACGTAGAGGAGGTTGGCGAGCGAGTCGAGGAGACGTGCCCGGTTGGTGGCGTGCCGGCCGAGCGCACCCCAGGGGGTGTTGGCGTCGATTCGGCCGGCCCCTCGCCGCTGCCGGTCCCGCTCGTCGAGGGCTGCGGTCTCACTGTCCTGGTAGTCAGCGGCGGCGCACAGGAACTCAGCGGCGGCAGTGACGTCGACGCCGTCGCCGCCCACGTGGTCGAGGCGGGTCATCGGCCTACCACCCATGCGAGGTAGACGGCGGACTTGGCTGTGAGGTAGGAGGACGGCATGGTGGTGTCCTCGCTGGGGGTAGCCCAGACTCCACCGTCCTCGTCATCGATGCGAGTCCAGGCTCGGCCGTACTCGTCGCGGACGACGGTGCCGTTTGGGAGGGCTCGAAGGTCGTCGGTGTACAGGCGGGCGAAGACTCCATCTGAGGCGGTGACGGCACGGAGGATGGACTGGAGTTGGGTGATCCGCTCGGCGTCGACCTCCTTCTGGCAGAGGTCGGCGTGGATGCCGGCGGCGCTATTGGCGGCCGTCTTCCACTGGTCGCGGTAGAGGTTCACCTGCTCCTTGAGGGTGTCGATGGTGTCGCGCTGTTCGCGGACGGTGGCGGCGAGGGCCTGCTCTGTGGTGGCCTTGCGCTGGTCGGCGGCGAGCATGAGGAGGCTGATGGCTCCGATGGCGTCTCCGCCGCTGCGTTCGAGGAGGGCGCGGGCTTTGCCGTCGTAGGCGGTGGCCGCGTCGTCGCGGACTTGGTTGGTGGTGGCGAAGTCGCTGCGCACCGGTCTGGGGTAGAGGTTTTCGATCCTCATTTTTTACGGTCCTTTGTTCTGGGGATTGGGTGGGTTGGGTTTGGGGTGCCCGTGTTGCCCACGTGGACAACCTTAGGTGCCCAAATGGGCACCGTCAAGGCGGGACGGTGGTCGTTACTCGTTCGTGATGGGTGGTGATCGACGGGGCGATCGCACAACGCGTTAACGCGCGTGAATTCGCTCCATAAACACGCGACCCACATCAGCACACAGTCGACGCACGCTAGGCTGCTCTAGGGGGCTTACGCGTCCGATTTGGGGCACTCCCGCCCCCGCCGTCACCCCCAGGGTGCGACGAACGCGCCAGGGAGGCCAGGACCTCACGAGCCCGAGCCGCCCCATCACCCGACGACTCAGGCGACGGCGCAGCCGTCAACTCAGCCACCGGGCGGGCCGGAGGAAGCGCGCCAGCCCACGGCACACGCCCAGCGCCCAGGGCGTGATCCATCCGGGCCAGCACCTCCGGCAGCGGCGTCGACGGCTCCAACTCGGCCACCTGCACCGCCTGAGCCAGCGAAGCGCGCCCATGCCGATCCGCCTCGACGTCGTCGACGCCGTTGCCAATCGCCCGCAGGAAGCCCCGCAGGTACGCCGACTGCTCGAAGCCGCTGCGGCCCTCCGTTGGCAGGCTGTGGCGCTCGCGCCAGGCCCGGATGCGCTCACCACGGACCGCCTTCGCGGCCCGGTTCACGTGCTGCGGTTTCGCCGCCCCGTAGGTCTCGACGTCGCCGGATGCGACGCGACGCACGGCCTCAGCAAGCACTTCGTCGGTCATGTCCTGGTCCAGGAGCGTCATCCAGGCGCGGATGCGCCGCTTGCCGCCCTCGGCGTCGACGATGCCGGGCAGCATCCCGGCGTCCACGAGGATGCCGATCGCCAGACTCACTCCGGTCGCTGTAGCCATCACAGGCCCTCCTTCGCGAACTGCTCGGCCAGGTCGTAGAACACCTGGCCGCCCTGGGGTTGCCCGCGCTGGGGCCGCTGGGCTTGGAGGCGGAGGGTGTCGAACTTCTGGCGGAGCTTGGGGACGCTGAGGACGTTGGCGCGCCAGAAGTCGTTGCCCTCGGCCCAGTCGATGACGCGGGTGATCTCCTCGACCGACCTGCCGTCGCGGTCGAGCATGAGGCGGGCCTGTGTGCGCCAGGCTGCGGTGACGCGTGGGGCTCGGCCGGTGCGGCGCTGGACGCTCGCGGCCATGGCGTCGCAGACGGCGTCGACGTCGGGTCGGTGCTCGGCGATCGGGGTCGGCTCGGGGGTGTCCTCGTCGTCGTGCGCGCATCCTCTCTCCGACGTAGTCGGAGAGAGTTTAGAAGTACGTAGTACTTCTTCTTTCTCTTTCTCTTTCTCTGTATATCCACTGGTACTACGACTCGTATCCGGGTTCGTAGTACGAGTGGTAGTACGACTCGTATCGCGTTGCTCCCAGCGGCGGCGAACATTGGCGGAATTCCGCGCCCTACGGGCATCCGACTGCTCCTTGGAGTCCTGGTGCTCAAGGAAGTCGCGCAGCACGTAGTCGCCGGCCTCGTTCACCTCCAAAGAGGGCCTATCGGGGTGGTTCGTACGCAACTCCGTAATAGGGTCCGTACTACGACTCGTATCCGGGTTCGTAGTACGAGTCGTATACGAGTCGTATCCCCAACGTCGGTCCGCGTACGCCCGAGGGATCACCCCGTCGGTCTCGCCGCGCCGGCACCAGAGGATCATCTCCACTAGCGCCCGGAACGCCGCGTCCGACAAGACCACGACCTTCGGGGAGTCCGCGAAGTCCACCGTCATCCGCGCCCAGATACGGCGGTCACTGCTGCGAGTCATCGCCGCCCCCACCCGTCGTCCAGAACGCTTCCAGGGCCACCGGGCACAAGGAGTCCTCGTCGTAGTCCAGTTCGACCCGCGAGTCCTCATGGGCGCGCACCTGCTCGGCGAACACCAGCAGGTCGGCCCTGGCGATCACCTCACCGTCGAGCGGGATCCTGGCAGTCATCTCAATCATCATTTCCTCCTGGGATTTATTACGGGACTGGTTTGCATGCGCCAGGTGAAGGCCGCCCATGCTTCGTCGTCCCACGCCCGCGCAGGGTCGGCATCGGCCTCGGCGGCCTTCTTGGCCTCGGCGGAGAGGGCTCGCAAGCGCCACTCCCAGCCGTCAGGCGCCCCGTCGTAGAGGAACAGGCCGTAGGGGGTGTAGTAGCAGCCGCCCATGGCCTCGTGCGCCCACTTGCGGAAGTCGTCGGGGTAACAGTCTTCGCTGTAGGAGCCCTTCCATCTCATGACATGCCAGGATGCGGCCTCGCAGGGCTGGCACCTCCGCCACTCCCGGACCGTCCCGTCGTCGAACTCCATCAGCCAGATGTGCTGCTCGCCCCTGGGGATGCGGCGACCGCAGTCATCGCACCGGACACGCCCCCGCGACCGGGGAGACCTCTCGTGAATCACCTCAGTCATGGCGATCAGATCCCATCCACGACTGCGAGGCGTGCGGGTAGGTCGAGCTCGTGGTCCGCGTACCCGTACTCGTTCGCTGGCGTGACCCAATCGCCGTACCCGCGAGTGAACACTGTGTCGTAGGCGTCGAGGATGGCCGCCCCGGCAGGTGTGCCACCGACGTCGGCGACACTGGTGAGGAACTGGCCGGTGAGGTGGTCCTGCGCCTTCGAGATGCGGACCATGACGCCGGCGGGGTGGGTGTCGTCGGCGTAGCGCTTGACGGCGGACCAGCCGACGATCCGGGAGTCATCACGCAGGACACCGGGCCGCTTGTAGGGGGCCAGGGCGTCGCCGACGGCGCGTTGGAGCTTGTCTAAGTCGGGTTTCATCTGTG
>ERZ773007.107-NODE-107-length-40970-cov-10.190566_pt1 | contig 40970 bp, 64 predicted proteins | sample MGYA00580665_ERZ773007 | MGnify/ENA primary metagenome ERZ773007 (study PRJEB29015, sample SAMEA2738122) | human oral metagenome | biome: human oral; feature: human-associated habitat; material: saliva | place: China | collected 2167 ... | reverse complement strand
TCGAAGAAACTTCTGACGGTCACTACGGTAAGTTCGTAGAAACTGACGGGGTATCAAGCGATGAAGATGCTGTTTCTAAATGGAAAGCAGGTCTTGCAAACGCTAAAAACTTCACGAAAGAAAATGTAACTCTTCGAGAAGGCGACTCTATTCTTGTATTAGATAAAGATACTTATGCAGTTGGAAATAGCAAAACTATCAAAAAGGTAAAACGTTATAATGGTTTCACTTTTGGTTTTGCTGAAAACTCTGTAGACGTTGATAGAGACATTAGATTTGAAAGTCCAACTTATACAATTTCTCAGAATGGTTCAGGAGAGTCTGCAAATATCTTAGAAGCAGGTGCTGATGGTATTTTTGGAACGACTGATGATGTTCGCAAGACTGTAGATAAAAATGAATTATTTGATTTTTATGATGGTAGTGATTCTATCGGTGACATGCTGAAGGAAGATTTAAAACCTTTCTTTGACCTTAAAGATTACGTTCCTTTAGACCCTAGCACTAACCCTAATTTGGCTACAGCTATTAAAAAGCATAAGATGTACGATAGAATTTATCAAATTCTAGACTTTGCTCAAAATGAGGCGACTAGTGCTGAAGATAAAGCTAAAGTTGCAGCTACAAAAGCAAAATTAGATAGTTATTTGGAAGGTGTAGCTATTAAATTAGCTGAAAAGGGTCTTAGATTAGCTTATTTAACTGAAGCCACTGCTAGTGGTGAGGTTAAGAAAGGGTACTACTTTACAGGAGATGATGATCGTTTTATTACTGGTGACGAAGCTAGAGATTTAATTTCTCCTAACGGAACTGGGGTCTCTTCAATTTTAGATGGATTGACTTTCTCAAACTTTAAGGAAACCACCACTAAAAAAGATTTAGAACCAATAGACGTTACAACATCTGTTCGCAAAGACTATACTTTACATGGTGATGGTAGTTTTGATGTAGTTAAAACTACTACTAATAAGTCTACTTACTTAGTAAATAAGGGAGATATACTGGGTGTAAATTCTGAAGGTGAGAGTCAACTTTCAGAATCGGAATTATCTGACTTACTTAAGTCTGGTACTGTTAAAGTGAATGATAATGGTTCTGTTACTATCACAACTACTGAGACTTCCGCAACCACTAAGTTTTATAAGGTTATTCAAGGTGATTCGCTTGAAGAAGAGGCTCCAAGTAAAGAAATACAACCTCCTGCAGATGGTATGTTTAGAATTACCTTAGAAGATAAAGAGCGAGAGAATATTTCAAGTTTGAAGGCGGTATCTGAAAGTTCTCACAACGAGACAACTTATAACAAACGTGAAATCATCACTCCAATTCGTGCTTATAAGGTTGTAGCTGATGGGACTTCTACTGTAACTCATTATTATCGTTTGAAGAAAGCTCCTTTAAACGTAAACTATTACTTAGAGAATACAACAACTTCTCTAGCACCTAGTGAAAACCAAGCAGATTTACCAGTTAAGTCTGACTATACAACTCAGTCTAAAGAAATTCCTTCTAAAACTGAGGTTCAAGACTTACTAGAAAAGACAGTTACGACAGTTACTACTTATGAATTAGTAGCCACTCCAAATAACGCTAATGGTAAAATTGCTGAAGGTGGTACAACTGTTAATTACTTCTACCGTGCAGTAGTTAAGACAACCGAAGTTGCCAAGCAGGCTTCAGTTACTGCCAACTATTACCTAGAGGGTACTACAGACAAACTCGCTCCTAGTGACGAGCAAGGGCAAAAAGATATTGGTTCAGCTTACACAACTGAAACTAAAACTATTGCTCCTAAGGTCGAGGTACAAGATCTCGAAGATAGGGTAGTAACTAAGACTACAACATACGAATTAGTTTCTGAACCAACTGACAAGAACGGCAACGTTCCAGTAGGTGGAAAAGTAGTCAATTACTTCTATCGTGCAGTCGTAAAAGAGGGTGTAGTGATGAAACAGGCTCCTGTTGTAGCAAATTACTATAAAGAGGGTACTACTGAGAAGCTTGCACCATCTGATGACCAAGGTCAAAAAGACATAGGTTCTAAGTACACTACCGAATCCAAGGTTATTCCTAACAAGGTAGATGTGCAAGACTTAGAAGACCGCACAGTAACAACTACCACTTCATACGAGTTAGTTGCTCAACCAACTGATAAAGAGGGTACTGTTCCTGTCGGAGGTAAGGTAGTCAATTACTATTACCGTGAGGTAGTGAATGCTGAAATAGTAATGAAAAAGGCTCCGGTTTTAGTTAATTACTTCCTAGAGGGTACCACAACTAAGTTGGCTGATTCGGATAATCAAGGTCAAAAAGAAATTGGCTCTAAGTATACTAGTGAAACAAAAGTAATTCCTTCTAAGGTTGAAGTAGAAGAGTTACCTAGTAAAACAATAACTAAAACGACTACTTATGAATTAGTAGCAGTTCCGAGTGATAAAGAAGGTACTGTTCCTGTTGGGGGTAAAATCGTAAACTATTACTATAGACCAGTGGTATCTACGGTAGAGACACCTAAACAAGCGTCAGTTGTTGTTCATCACTTGTTAGAAGGTGCAACTACTAAATTAGCAGATGATGAAAATCAAGGTTTGAAGAACATTGACTCAAATTACACAACGAATTCAGCAACTATTCCTCCTAAAGTTGAGGTTCAAGAGTTCCCAGATAGAACGGTAACTCGTACAACGACTTATGAATTGGTATCTGAGCCTAATGATAAGAATGGTACAGTTCCACCAGAAGGTAAAGAAGTTACTTATTACTACCATCCTGTAGTAAAAGAAGATATCGTTAAGAAACAAGCTTCTGTAGTTGTAAATCACTATGAAGATGGAACAACTACTAAGTTGGCTGATTCTGTGGATAAAGGTAAATTTGATATTGGTTCGGATTATTCTACTGAGTCTGCAATTATTCCACCGAAAGTAGAAGTGCAAGAGTTGCCTAACAAGACGATAACAACAACTACAACTTGGACATTGAAAGAAGAGCCTGCTGATAAAACTGGAACGGTTCCTATTGAGGGTAAAGTAGTTAATTATTACTATGTGAAGTCTGTAGATGTGAAGGAAGTGCCTAAACAAGCGCCTGTCTTAGTAAACTATTATAAAGACGGAACTACAGAGAAATTGTCTCCAAGTGACGACCAAGGGTTAAAGGATATTGATTCTAAGTACACGACTGAGAAAAGAGACATTCCACCAGTTGTTGAAGTAGAGGAGACTCCAGAGAAAACAATTACGAAAACCACAACTTGGGTCTTGAAAGAAGTACCTAAAGATGCTGAGGGTATCGTACCTATTGAAGGTAAGGTTGTAGATTATTACTATGTACCTAATGTAACAGTAGAAGAAGTTAAGAAACAAGCACCTGTTGTAGTGAATTACTACAAGGATGGCACAACGGTCTCTCTTGCTCCTTCTGAAAACCAAGGTAAGAAAGATATTGGAAGTAAGTATACTACAGAACCGAAGATTATTCCACCTGTAGTAACTGTTAAAGAGACACCAGAGAAGAAGATTACTAGAACTGTGACTTATGAATTGGTTAAAGTACCAGAAGATAAAGATGGTAAGGTTCCTTCTGATGGTAAAGTTGTCACTTATTATTACAAAGAAGTTGTAAAAGTGGATGAGATTAAGAAGCGCAGTAGTATTGTAGTGCATCACTACTTAGAAGGTACAACAACTTCTTTAAGTCCAAGCTCAAGTAAAACTGACCTTGAAATTGGAACTTCATATCGTACTGAGTCTCGGAACATTCCAAGCAAAGTTGAACATTCAAAAGTAGGTAACAAAGAAGTGGTAACTACAACTACTTATGAGTTGGTTTCTGAGCCTACGAATAAAGTTGGAAGCATTGTACCAACTGAAACTGTGGTTATTTACTATTATAGACCAGTTGTAGTGACAGAAGAGTATCCGACAGTTCCAAATGATGCTCCAAAGGTTGAGATTCCTAGTTACGATGAACCTATTGGAACTATTCCAAATGATGCTCCTAAAGTAGATATTCCTGAGTATATTGATCCGATTGGAGTTCCGGGTACGCCTGAAGTTCATGAGAAGCCAGAATTTGAAGGTGGCGTAACTCCGCTTGATCCACCTGTTGTAGAAATTCCAGAGTATACTGATACAATCGGTACCGTTCCAAATGATGCTCCAAAGGTTGAGATTCCTAGTTATAATGTACCTATCGAACATTCTAATATCCCAGAAGTTCCTGAGAAACCTAACTATGACAAACCGATTAAACCTACACCAAATGATGTACCTAAACTAGAAGTACCAGAGTTGAAAGTACCAGATAAGGGAGAAGAACCAAAAGTTCCAAATACTCCTATGACTTCAACTACGGCAGTAATTACTGATGTTACACCACAACAAGTCGAAACTCCTAAAGCAGAGTTACCAAACACAGGCTTGGAAGATTCTAGTGGTTTAGTAGCTTTAGGTCTTGTAGGTCTATTCTCTTCATTAGGTTTAACTACTAAACTTCGTAAGAAAGATTAAAACAAATAGAGAGGGTATCTTAAAGGATAATCTCTCTTTTGTGTATCAGAAGCTCCAAAATGCCCCAGATTCGATTTTAACCTCTCAAGCGGAGAAAGTTACACCTAATTACAAAATAAGTCTTATATAAGCTCCTAGTGGCTCAGAAACGGTTTATTGAATATAGGTAGTTCAGAAACAGATAAATTGGGTTTCAATGAGGGGTATCGGTTTATTAGGTCTATTAGGTTTGGTAGGTTTAAGAAAATCGAAAGAAGATTAAAACAATAAGAAAGAGCGATGTTTCGTTCTTTCTTTTTTATTTTCCTGAAAAATGAATAGAGATTTTAGGTCAAATGAAACGAAGTGTCTTGCTAATTTTCGGATTTTGTGGTAAACTAAACAATATAAAAGTTCAAGAAGAAAGTGAGAAAATACAGACAAATGGCAAAGAGAAAGAAACGTAAGACTAGTAAGCGAAAGTCTTCTAATTTTGTAAGAAATATGGCTTTACTTGGTTTAATTGGTCTTTCTTTTTTAGGTGGTGCGACTTATGTTTTAACAACACCTGATGCAAGAGCAGAAGAAGCGGTTAGGTTGACAGATACGACAAGTGAGTTTATTGACCGTATAGGAGGGGTATCACAGGACTTAGCAAATCAATATGATTTATTTCCTTCTGTTATGATTGCACAAGCTATTTTGGAAAGCAAGTCTGGAACTTCTGGTCTTGCGGTTGCTCCTTACTACAACTTATTTGGTATCAAAGGTTCTTATAATGGCGCAAGTGCAGTGTTTGAGACTTGGGAGGATGATGGTGCTGGGAACACTTATACTATAAATGATGCTTTCAGACAATACCCTTCTTGGAGAGCTTCTTTAGAGGACTACGCACAACTCTTACAGTTACCTTTATATCAAGGGGCGCACCGTTCGATAGCAGGGTCTTATGATGTTGCAACTGCGCACTTAACAGGTCGTTACGCAACGGATACTGCTTACGCTTCGAAATTAAATAATATTATTGACGTTTATGGACTTACTCGTTTTGACGGTGGAGTAGGGGTATCACAACAAGAAAGTGTTAGTGGTTTAGTATGGAACCCACACCGTAGATCCTTTACAAGTCAAGTGATTTTAAACCAAGATAATGCTTGGTTAGCTTATGTGAATGGGGAATAATAAATGTTATCAGAAAAAGATTTTTGCCATTTGAGATTAGGTTTAGACACCTTGATTCAAGACTTTCTAAGTAGTAAGGTTTTGAATAAACATTTACCTAAGATGAACTTAACAAGTGAGGGTAAAATTATTGGCTCTATTTACAATGACCCTATGAGACGCAATCCCAATCTTCATTTACGTTTTTATAACCGAAGCAAACGGCATGTTTTTCAGGTGATTGTTACAAACTATTTAGATGTTTTAAATGCTCCGACTGAACCTTATATTGTGTATGTAGAAGCAAATCATTACGATTCAAAAGGTGAGATTACTGAGGTCAACCACTTTGAAGTTTCACAAAATGGGCGACTTGTGGATTTAGTTGGTTTGTTAGAGTTCATGAAGTACAATTATTTGGAGAACATCCTTTTGCGGTATCTGTATGAACTTTACCCAAGTTTGAAAGATATGTGAGGTTTCCTATTATGAAGAAAGAAATTAAAGAGATTTTAGCAGACGATTTAAAAGCTTTAATTTTGAAGTTTGATTCTGTAGAAGATACAAAAGAAGATGTGTGGTTTCCAATAAATCCTTTTTGGTCTGTTGGATTCTCGAAATTGACTACAGAAACTTATGCTTATATATTTTTCAGCTTGTTAAATCGTGAAACAGGTTATGTAGTGCGTAAGTTGTTTATTCGTAGAGAGTTTGATAATCAACAAAATTTCTATGTTTATAATCTTTTATGTGAGATTTTGTTTAAAGGTAAGGTTCGAGATTCTTCAACTTTAGATAATTTTGACGACTTGCCTTATAATGATTTGGAGCATTATTTAGATTATGCTTTAACTGAGACTCAGCAATGGGTTTTACATCATGCGTTAAAACGGTTGTAGCGAGGTTTTTTATGAGTAAATTAACGTCTAGTCAAAAAGAATTGTCTGAACGTATGATTTATCTTTTTAAGTGGTTAGAGATTACATCTACTGATTTTGATTATTTTACTGAGCGATTTGATTTTAATAAAGATTATACTTATGATTTCACTGCATTTGGTAGAAAATTTGAGTTAAAGGTATATAAAACTTCTACAAGTTTACCTTTATGTAGTCTACTTTTAATTAAAGAACTAAATAGTTCAGAGTTGAAATTAGAATTACAGAGTTTTAAATATGGAAAATTAGTAGGTAATTCTAAAGTTATTGCACATGATTTAACTATTAGCTCTTTTGGTAGTTTAGAGATTTTATCTGTTATAACAGATATTAAGAACTATGATGTAGTTCAAGTATTTCTAAAAGGTTTACAACAATCTTCTTTTTAAGGTTTTATTTTGTGAGGTAATTATGGCAAAAGATTTAAACAAACAGGTAGCGGATAAAGTATTAGATTTACTGACTCAGTTTGAATACTTCCCAGATACAAAGAAAGATATACATTTTATGTCAAATTCTACTTGGGATTTTGGTTATTCGAAATTAACCACAGAAAACTATACATATATGCGCTTTTACTTAACAAACCTTAGTACAGGTTATGTAGTTCGTGAATTGTTTAGTATTCGTGAGTTTGATGAAAAACGTGGTTTATTTACGTTTTCACTTAAATGTACTAAATGTTCTAAAGGGTTTGTTCAAAAGGTTTCAATCTTGGAGAGCTTGGCAGATGTAAGACTTTTAGAAGTAGCTGAGTTCTTGTCAGACTGTTTAACTGAACCTCAAATGCAAGCTTTGTTTAAATGTTTAGATAATTTTGTTTAGGGAGGGTAGGTTTTGGTTAAAAGACAATCTAAAGAAGAAAAACTAGCTAGAATAGCTGACAGATTACTACGGTTGTATTTTCAACTTTCTCTAAGTTTTCAAAAGAGAAAACCATTTGAAATTCCAATCAAGCTAAAAGAGATTGAAAACTATAAAGGTTTGATAGAGTTCAGTAGAACTGAAATCACAATAACTTTCGGTGTCACCTTGTTAACCTCAAATGATGCACCTTTACACCGTTTTGAGGTTAGTCATATTTTAGGGACACCTGAGAAACCGTTTAGTTATTGTGCTTTTACAAGCTTACCTTATAAAAGAGGTCAAGCTTTAGATAACTTGAAAGTAGGTTTCAAGAACCAAGTTCCGTTTGAAGCTTACATTCGTCAAATGGTTTTGACAAGTTGCAAGCGAGATAACTTATTAACTCCATTGGTTGCTTATTTGGAACGAGCGGTTGGTTTGGTAGAATACAATAAAATGTTTAGTGATTGATGGAGGTGACAGTTGTGAGTACATTGACAAAAGATCAACAAGAGTTGGTCTCACTACTAAGACAAATTGGATATGAACTTAGTCCTAGCACTTATACTGATATAAATGGTTTAATTGGATTTGATGTCTCAGGCGGGTTTCATGTTAGATATGAGCTTACTTATAGGAAAAATAGTTGTTCGCTGTTCGTTTATTTATCTTCGATTAAACGTAAGCAAACTATTCGGTCTTTAACGATAGGTCTTGGTGCTTACCATGTAAATGAATGTCATGTAGGACATTTTTATGATTATGGTACTATGCCTTATACTAGTGAGGGGTCTTATAATCATGATAATTCTTATATGAAGGTGTATAAGTCTGAGATACTTGAAGACGAACTAAACCAACTTGTAGAATCTATGCCTAAGTCACATGCTAAAGCCTTCAAGATAGCTTTAAATAAAATTCCGTTATATAACCCTTAAAGGAAGGTGGTATCCAACAGATGCGCAAGCTAACATGGACAACAGAAGAAAAGCAAGAGTATGTAGCAAAGCAGCTTAAACGTTATTATGAGTTGTTAGTTTCTCTTTCGGAATTTAAGTTTGAAGGTGTTTACACTACTAAGATAGATTGTAACTCTAAATATAATTTAGATGTGATTGTTAGTGAAATCGACACTAAAGCGTATAGCACTTATGAGCTAGGTTTGACTCTGTATAAGAAAGAAAATAATGTTGCTCAACACTCCCTTAGATTAACTCTGGATAATCCTAAAATGTTTAGAGGTTACATTTATCAAGGCTATAGCACTCCTTGCTTTAGAGGAAAATTGCAGACTAATCAGTCTGTACAATTTATGCGTGATTACTTTGACTTGGAGGATTCAAGAAAATTAGTAATTGAGGGTATCCATAAAGAAGAACTACTTTCTGCTTATTTTGATGTGTTACCTAAACTAACGAACTTTGTAAATTCGGTTCACATTAAAGCGGAGCACCTAAACCTTAAAGTGAGTGGTTTAGATGAATAGAAAAGAAATAGTAAGTCATATTTGCTCTCAGTTCAGTTTCTTAATTTCAAATATGGGAAATTCTGAGGTGATTACCTTAATTAAAGCCACATCTAGTAAAGAATATGGTGCTTACAAGTTAGGTCTCGATTTAAATGGTGATTCTGTTTCTTTAACTCTAAAAACTAAGCGAACCAAACGGTCAGTATATTCTATTTTTCTAAAATATGGATATATACATAGTTTAGGTAAGTTTGGTTGGTACATTCAAAGTTGTCCTTATAAAAATGGCAAGAAAGATAGGTTTTTAGAGGTAAGTTTGTATGTGGACGAATTAGACAATAGTTGCTTTGAGTTGTTAACACAGGTTTTGACTACAGACAAACATTTGAAAGCTCTTAGTGAGATGCTTGATTTATGGGTTTCAGATATACAAAAAGTCTTAGAAAGTGAGAAAATTTGATGAATTTAACAGACAAAGAAGTACAAAGATTTAGAGCAGTAATTATCCATTTGCTAGAGGAATTACCTAAATTGATTGTTCAAACCAATACATTTCTTGAGTGGAAAGATTGAGGTTTTCATGTGGATTCAAAAGATGGTTTATTAGTGGTGTCTGACGGAACTACTTTTCCGTACAACCCTTATATTTTCAATAGAGACTCTTTTATTGCGTATTCTATACAAAGAGGTGAGTGGAGCGTAACAGAAGAAGTTCTATTGAAGTTAGTTTCTTTGTTAACTGTAACTGAAGTTAATTTCGTAGGCAAGAGTCAAGTTGTAGTGAGAAGCGCAGAAAATTTTTATGTAGAAGTGAAGTTTACTGAACATAAACTTACTTCAGTTAGAGTTATTCAGTTTTTCAAATGTCAAAACAAAGGATTTGAATTAGTACCTTACAAAACAATGAGAGGGTATCTTCCTTGCGATGAGCTTCCCATTTCAATTGAAGAAAAGGTTTCTATCCCTTTATTACAATTAGAGATGGAGTTAGGTGCTTTGGTTTCAGTTATGTTGACTAAGTTTCATGGGTTTAAGTTTGATATGATTTTAGATTAAGGAGTATTATTTATGGCAAGTTCAGATAAGATTAAGATTTACACAAAAGTAGTAGGTTTAAAGAGACAACCTTTCCTTGCTGAGTTTGGGGATTACCGATGCCCAGTTCCCATGTATTATGTATTTTGGCTATCTCAGAAAACAGGTGGTACTCGTTTATTGTCTCTTACTGCAACTAATGAGATGGGTTTTAGAATCAATTATGATTTGTATTCTAGGTTTGGTGTAAACACAGGAACTCGTAAAGAAACTAGTTTAGTTGTTTTATTAGCTAAACTTTTTGACAAGTCAGTAGTTAAAACAACATATCCTAAAGGTACTTTATCTAAAGATTATTCATTTACTTTTGAATTAGTACGTTTAACAGATTTTGTTGCTACTTATAAAATGCTTGTAAATGGAGAGTTCACAGTATATCTCAATTTAGCTTTTAAAACTATGGATAAGATAGGTGAACTAGTTGCTCAGTTAGATGATACTACCTCACCTATTATAAGAAATGCTATGAGTATTATTTACGATATTTATCTACATGATTATAAGACTAAAAACGACTTAACTGCTATAGGTGAGAAGTTGTTAAACTATTATGCTCCGTTCCTTTACTCAAATTTTAGAGCTGAGTTCTTCCAATAAAAGGGGTATCGATGCAAACAAGAATTATTTTAACAGTAGGGTGTGTCGGTAAAACATATCTCGACAAAACGTACACAAACGTTTACGACTTTGATAAACATACTTTAGATTACAAGTATGACAAAACAGGATTTGAGCATTTGTCCAACGAAGAGTTTAAAGGGCTTCCAAACCGTAAAATCAACGAAGGTTGGTTTGAACGATATATGGAAGATTGGTGCAAACTCATCGACTCAGGGAAATATGATGTAGTAACGGGTTGGTTACAGAAAGATTGTTTTGACTACTTAGTAGCCAAAGGGTATCCCATTGAAGTCGTAGTTGTTAATGTTGGAGATAACGAGTCTGTTTATCGAGAACGTAGTCAACATAGGGGAAACAATGAGAACTACTGGCATAATTTGAGAGGTTATTACGATAAAACATTAGCTCTCTACAAAGATAGAACAGATATTAAAGTGACTATTTTTGATAAACCTTATTATCTGAGTGAGTACCTAGCTTTTTCAGGTGTTCTATTAGAGAAAGCACCTAAATTGGGTAATACTTATGTGCATAAAGTTATAGAAAAAGTTGACTTAGCTTTTAGGACAGAAACTTCATGTTTATCTCAAGATTTTGTGAATTTTTACTCTCACTTAGTTTTGACTGCCTTGTCTGCTAATATTGAGTTCACAAAAGAGATGGTTCATGATGCTTGGTCTGTTGTTACTTATTGTAAAGACAGTTCAAAACTTCACCCCTCAATGAAACCTTTTGATTATTTAACTTCGGAGGTTCAAGAACTAGATCAACCTTATGTAGATAAATTAAATGAAGTCTTAACTTACTTTAAAGGTTTGAGAAAATTAGCTAAGAGTGAGGGTTAGAATGAGAGTTCCAGTTTTCTTAGAGGTTACAGAAATTCCAATAGAATATGTTGGTTTGTTCTTGTTAATTGTTTTGTGTGTAATTCTCCAAATACTAATAGACGGTAACAGAGATTAAGAGGTTAAGAAACAGCTTTAATTTAATTAAAGATAATTAAAGAAAATTACTGATTTTTATTTAGGTTATGTTGTGCATCAATTATAGAACATTCAGTTTATACCTTAAATCAATTTACAACTAAGATTAGGCAAAAACAAAGTTCAAATTTTAAGAAGGATTTAGAAGATGACTAGTATCACTTTAGTTGCTGAGTCTAAACTTTATCTGAAAGGCAATACCTCTTTGTATGATTACTTTGATGATTATTCCAAGTTATTTAATTTCTTGGTTCGTAGATGTATTCACCACTTGAAGAACAAACTAAATGGAGAATCTGAGTCTCGGTATCGAACTAATTTGATGCTCGAATTTAACATAACAAACCGTATGGCTAAAGCAGTTATGAGAACTGCTAAGAATCAACTTAAGTTGTTAAAAGAGTCTGCTCGTTACCAATATAATAATTTGTATAAACGTAGACGTTTTTTGTATAAGAAAATAGCAAAGTTAAAAGCTATTTTATCTTCCAGTTCTGCTAGTTTAAAACAAAGAAAGTTAGCTAAACTTCGGTTGTTTTGGACTCAGATGGAGTTAAATAAGGTGAACCAACTTATAGATAATGGGTTGAAACTACATTTAACTTTTGGTACAAAGCACTTGTTAAAGACAAATAAGCAAAAGTTTTTAGCAAAGCGAGATAATTAAGTTGTTTATATTGGAGATAAAAATGAAACTTGTGGAAATCAACAATTTCAACTTAGTTTCAACTCTAAATACAATAGATTTGAATATAAGTTAAGACTAGATAATCAATGGGTATCTGGTATTGACAAGTACATTTATGGTTCCTTTGTTTTGAAGAATAAGGAAGCAAAAGTACATATTTTAAAAACTTTATCTGAGAAGAAGTCTAATCCTTTAACTTATCGAATTATTAAACGCGAAGGTAATTTGTATTTACAGATTATGTACCGAAGAGAAACTACTGCTGTAACTAGATATAATCATGGTGTTTTAGGTATTGATTTTAACAAAGGTTTTATATCGGTTTCTGAGATAAACTCAGACGGTAAATTACAGTCTTTAACTAGATATAACTATCTACACCAAGGTAAAGCAACTAAAACAAAGACTTCTATGTTAGATTTGGTTTCTCAGTTGATTACCCAAGCGATTAGCGTAGGAAAAGATATTGTTATTGAAGATTTAGTAACTTTAGATTCAAATAAGAAACAAGAGAAAACAACTTCAAAGAACTATAATCGTATGATTAACAGTTTGAAGTTTGGTTTATTTAAGCGTTGCTTGTTAAGTAAAGCAACCAAAGAAGGGGTATCCGTACATAGTGTGAACCCTTATAACACAAGTAGAATAGCTAAGGAAAGCTATACAGATAGAATGAAATTAAATGTGCATGATGCAGCTTCTTATGTCATTGCAAGAAGATTTTATCAATACGACTAAGTAAATTTATTTAATACAATCTGAAGACAAGATACGGAAAGATTGTGAAATTAAGTAATACAATTTAGTGTTTGAGAGAATCTTTATTGCTTTGAAATAAAGAGGGTTTTCAAACTATTTGAATAGCTTACCGTACAGCTAATTTAATTGAAATATTAAATGAAAGGAATAGAATAGCTATTTATAGTTATTTCTTTACGGTTTTATATGCTAGATTTACAACTATTAAACAAAGTAAATGAGGTAGAGAAACAAACAGGTCAATCACTACCTAGTTTATTATCTAAAGTTCCTTTGGGAAATGTACTAACAGCTTTTAAGGAGTTACAAGTTGCCGACTTAGTGGGTATGGTAAGTAGTGTGCCAATATCAAAACTGACCCACGGTCTAACAATCATTACGCCAGATGAAATTTCTCAAATTTCCGCTTCTAAATTAAAGTTAGTTTTGAAGTATGGTAATATGACAACTGTTGAACAACTTCAGTCAAGGTTTGGTAGTAGAAGTGTTATAATCGCTATAAATAAGCTAACTGAGACGGAGTTGAAGTCTTTGCTTGATGAAGATAACTTTGAAGTTATGTCGAAAGTTATAGATGACTTAGCTTTCGAAAATAATAGAGGTGTTTAATGTCAACTCATGATGTAATTAAATTTTCTACATATACAGGCAATTTTGGTTTTAAAGTACCTTACCTGTTAGAGATAGGGTATCCCTATGAAAGCAATTACACTGCTATCTACTATACTATAGGTGATTTAACCTTTTATACAAATGCAATCTTAGATTTTAGTTACAACTTAGCTGATGAAACAGTAATAAATCCATATAAATTATATAATTTGGGTTCTGGTTTTAAATCAAGGGTTTCTATTACAAAGGAAATTTTGAGATTGATAGTAGTAGAAGGAAAGACTAAAAGAACATATAAAGTAGGGACATTATCCAGAGATTTTGGATTTGAGTTCGAGGTGACTGCAATTTCTAGTTCAAGATGTAGTCTTACCGTTTCAGTCAGTGATGGGTCTAAGTTCTATGTAACTGTGAACTTCTATTCATTGGTTGACGTTATGAAATTACAAGACTCTGACCTTAGAAAACAGTTGTACTTAAAGTTATTAAGTGATAATTTCCCAGATAAAGAATCTTTAATACAGTGCGCAGAACAACTTTATAGCTTGAACTCTTCAAACTCAGATGGGGTATCCAATGTCAACAAATAAACCTTGGACTCGTCAAAAGTTGACACAGATGCTTTATCACGCGTTCATTGGTTCTCTGGCAGATAATGCGATTGAAATTGGTTGGGTTCTGTGTTTTAGTTTGTTAGCTGATAAGAGTTTAGTAGAAAGAATAACTGTTCTCTTTGGAGTAAACGATGCCTTTTGGGTTATATTGTCGTCAACTTACTATACTGCTCGAACTTCTATGACTGCAACTTTACCTAAGTTGATAGAAAAATACGGTTTAGGTTTAGAGTCTAAGGTAGTTAAAAATCATATCTACTTATTTTATCTGATGCTCTTACCTTCAGCTATAGGTAGTTTTATGTTTCTACCGAAACTTCTCCTCATACTAGGTGTGTCTCCTGTAGATTTACCCTTCTACATACCGTATTTCCAACTTTCGATTGTTTCGATTTTAATTGCAGCTCCTTGGGCTATATTTATTCCTTCTTATTTGAGAACTAGAGGTAGAAGTAAAGAAGCTACAGTCTTAGACCATAGTATTGCTTGGTCTATGTTAATCGGTATCTTCTTTACGACTCATGTTTTGCACTTAGGTGTAAACACAGCTTTGGTTGTAAACATGATAACCAATGCCATTCCTTTGTATTGGTTCTTGTGGAAGAAGCCAATGCCTCAGTTCTTCTCTAAAGGTTTTGAGTTTTCTTGGAAAGAAATACGTTCTTATTGGAAAATCGTAAAATGGGAATTAGTGAGAAGACTCGCACCAAGAGTATCAGCTATTGTTGGTGTAGGACTAACTATTACAGTTAATCCAATTTACGCAGCTATTAAATATTGGATTTCTAACTTAATGATGCTGCCAGAGGGTTGGGTGGATTCTATGGCTGGATTACTAAATAGTCACGTGTCTCGAAATGTTGGTTTAGAGGAAGAAGTTCCGTATAAAGATAATGAATTTGTCTTTTGGAAAGCAACTGTTGGAGCAGTCTTTTCAATCGCTTTAATCTATTTGATTGCCTATTTCGGGTTAACTTGGTTGCCTGAGTCAATCTATCAAGGGATTATTTCGCCAATACTTTGGGTATTTTTACCTATTGAGATTGTAACTAAATTGCGTTATTATATGTGGCTCTCAATCAGTCGTTCGTATCGTCATGATTTAAACGGGGTTGCTCAACTTATTTATGCGATTCCAACTGCACTATTAACACCTACTTTGTTATGGCTGTTCTTATATCACTTACAACTTAGCTTTGAGTCTATCTTTGCGGTTGGAGCTGTTATCGGAACAGTGCAGTGGTTAGGTACAGAGATTTACTTTAAAGCTAAACTATCGAAAGGGGTTTTATGAACTCGACAGATTTAACTTGCGCTTCCTTCTTCGCAGGAGTAGGTGGTATCGATTTAGGATTTGAAGAACAAGGTTTTCGAACGATTTATGCAAATGAATTTGACGAGAAAGCAAGAGAGACTTTTGCATTAAATTTTCCTCATGTTCAGTTAGACCACAGAGATATTAGAGAAGTCTCAGCTTCTGAGGTTCCTACTGTAGATATTATTGTGGGTGGCTTTCCTTGTCAAGCTTTTTCTATTGAGGGATATCAGCAAGGTTTTCGTGATGAAAAAGGTCGAGGAACTTTGTTCTTTGAATTAGCTCGCATTATAGAAGAAAAGCAACCGCAAGCTATTTTCTTGGAAAATGTAAAGAATTTAGTGAATCATGATAAAGGAAATACTTTTAAAGTTATTATAAAAACCTTAGAAGAGTTGGGTTACTTTGTAAAATATCTAGTTATGAACGCTACTGATTATGGAAACATTCCTCAAGGAAGAGAGCGTATTTACATTGTAGGTTTTAAGGATGAGTCGGTATCTGAGAATTTTCAGTTCCCAGAAAAGATTGAACTAACAAAGAGTGTGTTTGATGTTATTGACTTTAAAGAAGCAGTAGAAGAGCAGTATTACTACAGGGAAGATAAGCATTATTATCCTTTGTTAAGAGACAATATTGTGTCTGTAGGTAGCATTTATGAGTATCGCAGAGGAAATACGATTAGAGAAAACAAAAGTGGTGTAGTGCCTACTTTATTGGCTTCTATGGGTACAGGTGGTAACAATGTTCCCATGATTTTAACCGAGAGTGGAGAAATAAGAAAATTGACTCCAAGGGAGTGTTTCAACATTCAGGGGTTTCCTAGTTCGTATAAATTCCCAGAGAAGATGGCAAATAGCCACTTGTATAAACAAGTAGGAAATAGTGTAGCAGTACCAGTAGTATCACGTATTGCGAAGCAGATTAAACTAGCATTGGAAAGTGATAATTGATATGAGTAAAAACAATAAAGCTTTACTCCAAAAGGAGTTAGAGAAAGCTTTCGATAAAGTGATTGGGTTGATAAACACTCAAACTGCTGAAAGTATTGAGGTATCGGCAAATTACTTAGTTTATGTAGAAGTAGCGAAAGACTTGGTTTACTTGTCTTTAGAGAATAAGCGTTCAGGTAAAAAGATTCATTTTTTATATATAGGGGTATCTCCTGAATTAGATGTTTTCTTTGAAGGAGCGGTCTTCCGTAAAGAAAGTTCTTTACCTGCAAGCTCAAGAGAACATGTAGCTCAGTATGCTACAAAAGGAACTCCACAGTTCACACGTGGTTTTGAAATTTTGGTTGATTCGATTGCAACAGATTTTCAAGTGGTTTGTTTCTTGTCAGGTTTGCAGGAATTTATTTCGATTAATTTAAAAGAAGGTTGAAGAGTATGATACGATTAGCAAATAAACCAACAACAGAACTTTGGAACTATTTAAGACAAGGTTTTGAAGAACTTATGAAGTACAATGACCACCATTTACCTATGAAGTCGGTTAATCAAGTGTCTCCAAGATATCAGTGTTCTGTTTTGCTCAGTAACTGTCTTTTTCAGATAAGGTTGATGAAGAACACATTTGAAACTAACTTAGATACGGATTTGGTTCATGAGATTGAAATTTATTTAGATAGAGAGTTAGGTAGAATTTCCTTTAAGAGTGTTGCATGTAACTCTAAAACTGGAAAACGGAACGGTGTGTCTACCGAAGCTTATCTATCTAATATAACGGTTTACGATTGGGGTCATATTTTAGTTGATTTAGTGGGGAACGTATCTACGCTAAAACAAGTTGAATGTTTAAATTTAGGTATTCTCTCCTCTGGTTTTGGTTTTGATAGAATTGAGGACTAAAGTATGATTAAGTTTAAATCTCCTCAACGAGAAGCACTTTGGCGGACATTGATGAATATTTGTGAATTAATAATTCTTGACTCGGAGAGAAATCCAAAAATATGCAAAGTGGTATCTGAAGTTTCGCCTAAGTATAGTTGTTCGGTTGAGCTTTCAGGAGAACAGTTTCACTTACAGTTGTTGAAGTACAATCCACAAACAAAATTGAACTCAGACTTGATTAACGAAATCGAAATTCGATTGGATGTGGAAAGGGACAGTATATTCTTTAGAAGTCGCCATCCTTTTGTAAAAACAAATTATTCTGGATTTTCTTCTGGGCTTATCGTTTCTGAAATGACTTCTTCACAATTAGCTAATTTACTAGCTCAATTAGTAGACCATATTCCAACGGTTGAACTGGTTGAGCGATTCAACTCAGGATTGCATAATTTTATGTGGAGTGAAGAATATTTTAATGCAACTGTTGGGAATTAGGAGGAGTTTATGTGCAAATACAATGGTCTAAAACGAGACCAATTAGAGCAGTTGGTTGTAGAAAAGTTAACTTGGTTCCTGAAGTATTTGGATGGGTAGTCTTCTTACCCGGTAGGTAGATTTCCCACAGGTATCCATTCAAGAGTTGGAGAGGAATATCTAGTAAATATTAGTTGTACGAAAGGAGAAATTTCTTTTGATTTACAAGATACAGCAGGTTTCTTTTTCCATAGACTTGAGATACAGAAGTTAAATGCTAATCCAAGTGTGGTGATACTTAGAAGTATTCCATACAAAGATGTAGGTTCTCCTTGGTTTGACAAAACATGTAAACTACAGTGTTATATAAAGGATTTGGAGAATAACCCAATCAGATTTATTGAGAAGTTGGTATCTAGGCTTCGGAAGAAAGACCAAGTTTTGGCTTTATTGTTAGGTTTAAGGCTTATTCAAGAATATTGTTAGAAAGGTATTTATTAGTATGGGAACTTTGTTTAAAAATAAAGAAAGAGAAGCTCTGTTAGAGGATTTACTATCAGTGTGTCAGAAAATGGCTGAATATGGTATAAAAGATGATATTCAGAGAAATATAAAAGGCTCATCTAGACTTGGTTTAAGTTGTCGTGCTTCAAAAGAAGATAACGCTCTATATTTGGAGTTGATTACTTCGTATCATCAATCCCTTCAACCATTTATTATTCAAGTATATACGAAGGATAATATTCCTTGGGTTCATTTGGACTATTCTGATAAGAATAAGGTAAATAAAACAGTAGATGAGCCTTTAACTGAGGTTCAAACTACTTTGGCAGATTTAATTAGTGGTATCCCTACCGAAAGTAGAGTTATTGCATTTCATAGTGCTTTATACTGGTTTTTAGGGTCTTATATTGAGTGGAGCAGTCAGAAAGTAGGTAAATTTTATGTTTAAAGGTTCAAGAGGAGTTCGTCTCCAATATAGAAAAACTGATGGTAGTTACGATTATGTTCAACCGGTAATTTTACCTAATGGTGAAGGTATTTTAGTTCACGGAAATACTAATTTAGGTACTCCTATACATGCGATTGCAGAGGTTGATTTAAAAAGGTTAAGTGATTTAGATTATGCTTATAGACAATTTGTAAGTATTCACGGTTACATAGCTAAAAACGTAGCTTATGATTGGGCTGAATTGATGGGGTTTGCGGAACTATTTGCTGATTAAAAATGGAGATGTAAATGATTTAGAAGTAAAGTAAAAGAGGACTTATTTCATAAACTGAGACAGTTTATTATTTGGTATCACTCTGTTTTATCAAATAAGCAGATATATTCTGAGGTAAGAACTGTAGTTTTAACTAATCGTACATATCTGAAGTATACACATACTGAGAATCATTATGTTTCATTAGACTTAGTGGATAGTAATCGGTCTCTATTATTTCAAATAGGTTTTAGTTTTAGGTCTTTAAATGGTTTAGATTATGTAACTATTGACTACATGGATAAAGATGGGTTAGGTTCGTCTGGTACCTTTATTTTGGAGGATAGCGAGCAAATTGTTGAATTTCTTATTCAACTGATTAAATTTATTCCATCTGAGTCTTACTTAAAACATTATTTGAATGTTTTTAAAAATGACATTCGTAGTTGGTTGGTTTAAATTTTAGAAAGGTGGTGGATATGGCTTTCAGAAACAGAGAAAAACAAGCCTTAGTAGATGAACTCCTGTACTTGTGTGATTGTGTAATTACCACAGGTAGTTTCAAGAAAACGGGACGTAAACGTGAGTTAAAAGTTACGCAGAAGTACGACACTTATTATGAGATAGATAAGCATTATCCTAATATAGAAGTCACCTTGCTAATAGGCGAACGTAGAAAGGTTCATTCTTTAGAATTAAACTTTCTACCTTGGAAGTTTGAGCATAATGTACACCTTATGTCTTCGTATCTTTTAGATAATTTAGATTGGGAAGAGAGTAATGTTTGGGTTAGTTTTGCAGACAATAAAAAATTAGAAGAAGTATTGTCTGATTGGATAAAATCAATTCGCAGTCCTTTACAAGTGCAGCTTTATTTAGATATTTTGCAAAATCAGTTAAGAGATGTTTATTATTCTAAGTAAATCTGAAACCTTTATAATTGGTTAAGTTAGAAAGCAGGTAAATTATGAACAACATTCGTTTATCTTTCAAGACACAGTATGGTTATGATTTTGTACAGTTGATAATTTTACCAGATGGTACAAAAGTGGCGATTCAAGGTTCAACAGGAGCAGGTTACTCGGTTTCAACTAATTATGATGTTGAAGTAAAAAGAAAAGCTGACTTAGTTGATTTGGTAAACCGTTTAGTACGGTTTGAGGGTTATATTTTAAAGGATAACTATAAAGACAGAGAAGAGTTATCTCGTTTAAATGTCCTAGTCAATCAAAAGTAAGTTGAGGTAGTTTTAGGTTATGAAAAAGTTCGTTTTATATAATCCACGTATTGGAGCTTATGTCTCAAAACTTTCTTATTCAAGAAGAGATAAAGGGTATCAGATTGAATATACTCAAAGTAAATTTGGAGTTCGTTTTTGGAACAGTGCTTCAAGCGCTGAGTCACAAGCGCAGAGAGTATTTGATTGGAATAGAGAAGTTCCGTTAGAAGTTCATCAAATTCAGTAGGTTTTTCTTGACAATAACTTTAAATTGTGCTAAACTAATAAGTAAGAGTAATGAGTTCTATCGAACGTTAGGGAGTAATATCCTTTTTGGTAGTTACTTCCTTCGATAAATAACCTCAGCTTCGGTTGGGGTTATTTTGGTAAACTTAGCTTATCATGCTTATAACCTTTAAGGTTGTAGGTCTGCTTAAACTAAGTTTAGTTTATTCTATTCTATTTTATTCTATTTACACTAAACCTTAGTTTAAAAATAATATTTTTAATCTAAGGAGGAATTATCATGGATAATTCACAACAGTTCACGGTGCGTAGGTTTTCACACCTATCTCCCTTGCTTAAAACGGCTACTTCAATTACTCGGAGAACTAGTTCATTTGACTCGTTTCCTAGAGTTATACCAAGTAGTAGTTTACCTAGACCAAAGTTTAACCCTTCCGTAAACAAACCTGTTTACCTCATGGAGTATAACGGTCGGATTTATTATTCTAAGAGTTATACCCGCTTTGGTGTTTTAGGAACGAAGGTTGTTTTTGGTAATCCAGATGACCTTTACGGTAAAGACCTGAGTTTCTTGGTGCATGACTTTTTGCAAGTAGACGGAACTTATGTGGTTGAGGATATAAAACCCCTCTCATGGTTTGGTCTTGGGGTTTTAAACCTTATCAATAGTATAAGAAATTTAATCTCTCCTGCATTTGCCTTATTGAGTTTCTTTAGGAACTTGATTGGGTATCGAGGTTTTGAAGATGCTTTTCTAATCCTTGGTTTGGGTTATTTATACAATTATTATATCGGTTTAAATGATACTTCACTGTGGGTTTTCGGTATTCTTTTTGGTCTAAATATTTTGATGGTTTTGGTTAATAAGTTCTCTTGGTTCAGAGCTTTTGCTTATTTCCAAGACTATTTAACTCGCAGAAGTAGTCGATTTAAAGAATTTGTAGCTAGTCCGTTTAACTTCAATTCGAGTCACAGTTGGGTTGTCTTTGGTTCAAATGCAGTACCGCATACTCCGTGGTACAATATGTCTTCATCAATTTCAACTGAATTGAGTGTTTATGCTTTAGAAGAGCAGTTGTTTCATACTGTAGATTACTTTTCTAAGTCTTACAAGGCAACAAAAGAAGATTACCTAAAAGCTTTTTCTGACCATGAAAGTGGATTTAAACACCTCGGTTTATCTGATTGGTACGCGGTATCTTACGTTCTTGAAAAAGCCTTCCAATCAAGAGACTCTGAACTTTTCTCTGCTTTCTTACAACACTTAGGTCTCTCAAAAGATGATGAAAACTTTAAAACATGTTTGGTGAACCTAAGAAGGATTGCAGGTTATAAGCGTATAGAAGATTAGAAATGAGGTCAAAGTGGCTTTAAAATATAAAACGAAACATGTTTCATCTAAGTCTTCTGACTTTTTAGCAGAGCGAATTGACGAAGCTCTTGACGATGTTCAAGATAGAGGAGGTATCCCCGACTTGTCTAGCCTTGCGATAACTTATACACCTAATCGTTATGAGGGTGAACAAGGTTACATTAACGCTTACTTTATTTACACGGTTGAAGATTAAGAAAACGTCCTCTAAAACCTCTCAAATTGCCCCAGATTCGATTTTAAATTATTATTCGATAATTTTATATTGTTTAAATTTAAAATGGAGCAGAGAGCGTTTTAGGGGTTTTAATTTAAAGGAGACTTATGACTAAGAAAATCGTAGCAATTTGGGCACAAGATAGAAGCGGTATCATTGGTAAAGCTAACTACTTACCTTGGCGTTTGCCAAAAGATTTGAAACATTTTAAAGAAACTACTTTAAATCAAGCTATTTTGTTGGGTCGCATTACTTTTGAAGGTATGAACAAAAGACTTCTCCTTAACCGAGAAATGTTGATTTTAACCTCTCAACTTGATTACCAAGTAGAAGGCGCAACTGTTGTAACTAGTGTAGAAGAGGTTTTAAATTGGTATAAAAATCAAGATCAGACTCTCTATATTGTAGGGGGTAGTCAAGTTTATAAATTGTTTGAACCTTATGTAGATGAATTGCTTGTCACACAAGTTCAAGCTGATGTAGATGGGGATACTTATTTCCCTAGAGATTTTGACTTCTCTAAGTTTTCTCTAGTGAGTAGTGAAGATTATGAGAAAGATGAACAGAATAAGTTTGATTTTGTGGTTGAACATTATGTAAGAGTACGTTAAGTAATATCAAATACAGTAAAACCCTTGACTTTCAAGGGTTTTTGTGCTATAATTAGAAAAAAATTTAGATAGGTTGTTTAGACAAATATGACTAAGAAATATGTTGAAAATGAAGAGTTGATAAATCCTTCACGCTATACACAAAATAAAATTGAGTCTTGGGATTTTTCCTTGTATTCTTGTTTTCCTCACATGATTGCTACAGTTACAGAATATGTGATTCGCTATAAACATAAAGGTGGTATTCAAGACTTAGAGAAAGCGAAAATTTGGTTAAATAAAGCTAAAGATTCATATAAGTATATTGCTTTGTGCGCTCCTAGATTAAGTGTTTCTGAATATTTAGAGTTAGCACCTGAGGTTACTAAAAAGAACTTTTCGGATTTATCAGAAGAACAGTTGGGTATCCTAAGAACTGCTCAAACTTTGACAATGAGTTTGGATAATAAGCGTATTTTTGGTGAATGCATTAGTATTATTGATACTTATTTGGATTTGTTGATTAAGCAGGAGGGTGAGCTGAATTGAATGTTTCAGACTTAATAAGTTATTTATCAAAATTCCCACCAACTAGTTCTGTGGAACTAAAGATTTCAGGATTTGATGATTCAGAAGACGGTCGTTTAAACTTATTTGGGTATGTGAACGGAGTTGGAAAAATAGACGGTAGTCTTCCGCAGTTAATTGCAGAGTTTGACACGGCAGAGCCTTACGATTGGGGTGATTAAGTATGTTTAGCGATTATTTAAAGCATAGATATCACTCTTTTAAATATTTATTATTTGGGTTTTCTGTTATTCTAAGTTGGTCTGTGTTCGTTTTGGCTTTGAGTTCGGAGTTAGAGAGAGCAGTTACGGAAAGTCTACTTGGTATCGATTTTAAGTTCTTCTTAGTCCTTGTTTTGCTTTTATTTGCTTATAGTTTCTTTAACTTTGTTACTGTTTTAGTTTATGTCTTAGTTGGAGATGACGTTAAACGAGACGATTCAGGTAAACTTATTTATAAGTTTGATAACTTATTCAATTTTATGGTTTCTAAGTTATATTTCAAGGAGTTTAGAAAATCGATTGAGTTTTAGATGGTTTTGGTATTTTTGATTTATTTATTTAGGTAAAGTGAGGTTTGTTAGTTCGTTTATGATTCATGAATTAAAAATTGCACCTGAGTATTTTGAAAAAGTGGTTTCTAAAGAAAAGTCCTTTGAAGTTCGCTATAATGATAGGAACTTTCAAGTTGGAGACATTTTAAAGTTGATGGAATACATAGATGGTTCTTATACCGGGCGCTCTGTGTATGTTAAAGTAACTTATATTCTTCGAGACTTTGAAGGTTTACAACCGAATTTTGTAGTTCTCTCTATTGAGTTGATTTAGAGTGGTTTGGTATGGATGATAACACAATATTTAATATAGGTTTATTATTAGCTTTTGGTATTATTTGGATTCTTCATTTGCTTTACTTTTGGGTTTCTCTTTTTGTTCCTAGCTTTCGTAATCAAATTAAGCTTAAAGATGATAATTTACAAGTGCTTTCAAAATTTACACTAGACCTTGCTATTTCTTTTATTTTAGGTTTAGTTCTATTTTCAGTAGTTTATTCCGAGTGGTTAGATATAGCAGGTTATCTTTATGCACTTGTATCTATAGTGGCTTTCTTTGTGATTTGGGAGGATATCCTGAAGAATAAAAGTAAAACAGACTGAGGGGTAATAATGATTATCGTAGGCTTATTTTGGTTTGGTTGGTCTGTTTGTATTTTTAGCTTAAAGCAGTCTCCAGAACTTCAATATTATTTTCAAATTTCAGATAAGCAAGTAAGTTCTACTTTGTTATTTAACTTACTTTATGCAGGTTTATCTAGTTTAGCTCTATTATTAGTTTACAACACTAGTTGGGTATCTCAATTAGATTTGATAGCGCAAGTTCTAATGGTTGTAGGTACTTTAATTTCTCTCAGATTATTAATGAAAGGATAAATATGGCAAAAAAGAAAACAAAATTCTATGCAGTTCGTAATACGAATCAGATTTTCGAAGATTGGAAGTCTTGTGAATCTATTGTGAAAGGTTTACCCGGAGCAGATTTTAAGAGCTTTGCAACAAGAGAGCAGGCAGAAGCTTTTCTAAAAGGTACTGTTGTAGTTCCTAAAGAAATTTTAGCAGTTTCGTATAAGTCGAGTAGCGGTATCTCAGGAAATATTCAAGTAGCAGAAGAAATAGATCCATTTACAATGGCTTTAAACGGATTTGTTTATGCGGTTGATGGTTCTTTTAACACAACAACGGGTTTCTATGGTGGGGCTTTTGCTTGTTATGATAGTGGTACTTTAGTAGGGAGTGGCTCGCAGTCTGGTTCAAAAGAGAATTTCGCAACTGCTCGTAATGTAGCAGGAGAAATTACTGCTTTTGGTTTAGCTATAGAAGATGCTATTAAAAGGGGTTTGACTTCGATTACGATTATTTGTGATTATGAGGGTATCTTCCGTTGGGCAGCGCCTAGTACCATTAATGTAAATGGAGTTGCTTGTTGGGGAGCGACAAATAGCTCTCCCATCTCGAAATATCATGCTTATTTGATGAGTTTAGCTTACATGAGAGGTCTTCATCAGATTGACTTTATATGGGTTCGAGGTCATAGTGGTGTGTCTTCTAATGAGTTAGTAGATAAGTTAGCTAAAGAGTCTATAGGTTTATAGGAGCATAGGGGGTTATTATGTTTGAACCATTTGAATTAAAGATGGGTCGCAAAACTTATACGATTACTGAAAAGGATCGAGTTCTGTTTAACGGTAATTGTTATCAATTAGTTACTCAGAATTACCGAAGTGGGTGGAGTATTGTTAGACCAGTTTTGTCAAAAGCTAAAGCTGAGAAGTACCTTAAACAGGGGTTTCTTGTTTATGCTTACAAAACAAATGGGTCAGGTATTCCTATGGTTTATTACCGTTTTACAGGTTGTCCTGAAATTTAAGTTTTTGTTGATTGGGGGTGGTTTAACTTATGCCAAGAATGGAAGAGTTACGAAAAGATTACTTAGTAAAACAAGGTTTATCTGTCATTGTTTATTTAGTAATCTTACTGTCTATTGATGGTTTGTTGAATTACAAGTATAGTATAGCATCTTTAGGTTTTTGGATTTTTCAGGTTTTATATTGGGTGGGTGTCGTTCGTCTTAGTTTTATTTGGGGAGGGTATCTCTCTGTGGAGCGCGATTTCTTCCCAGAGTTAGATAGATATTTACTGTTATATGTGGAAAAGTTTGCGCAAGCAGATTTGACACGTTTATTGGAAGAGAAACGAGAGAATCAAGGTTGTTGAAATTATAAGAGTTGTAGTAGAAGAGAGGTTTTACCTCTTTTTTTTTTATTATTGACAAATTTTATTTATTTTGATATAATAGAAAAAATGAATGATTTGAGGTAGATTAAAAATGGATTTGACGTACTTGAAAGAATAGGGTTACAATTTAGAGTTATTAGGTTTTTTCCTAAGTACAATTAAAGAACCTTTCTCGGTATCTGCATCTTTATATGATGATGAGCTTGTTGATGGTTTTAAATGGGTAGAGTCACACTTAACTAGATATCAAGTGTTGTACTTAGCTTTGAGCGAGTTTAATAATTTGTATTTAACCACTTCAACTGAGGACGCCGTAGCATATATTCCAGTTACAAATATTTACGAGTATTCTTTCCCACGTGATGGTGGGATTCGTAAGGGAATGAATCGAATTTCAAGAGATTATTTTAAGGAATTAAAACAGTTTGTCTTTAATCATACACACAAATTTAGTGTAGCGCTGGCTTATGGAAGTGTCGAAGAAGTTGGAGTTGTTTTTGCGAAAGAGAATAAGGGTGTGAAAAACTATGCATAAACTATTCAAAACTAAAGAAGAGCGTGACTTAGCGTTTGTTTCAAAGATGTGGGAGCGTCCTAAGCGGAAAGATAAATTACGGGAAGTTCTGAGTTATTCTCAGACTCCTTATGAGATTACGACTTATCTCTCTGCACCAGAGTTGAATCAAAGTTTTCGTTATGTTAGAGGGATTTACAAGTACCAAATTTTGTATCTAGCAGTAGATGAGAACTACAATTTAGTCTTAACAACTACACACTCAGGGTATCAAGCTTGGATTCCAATTTCCGTTATTTATTCAGAGTTCTTCCCTCAACACGGAACCTTAAGAAGACGTATGGAGATGTTGGCAGGTCGGTATCTTTCTGAATTTAACCAGTTATTAAGTGAAGTGTCTTCTTTAGAGTTGAAGGTTTATAGTTCCAACTTGAACAGAGTTGTTCTAAAATTTGATTACAAGTAAGTTATCAAGGGTGGGTTTTTCTCTCTTGATAATTCACTTCAAATATGTTAAAATAAATTTACTTTGGCAAGGATTTTAAAGAGAGGGGTTTAACTGTTATGGTGAGTTCGTTTCAACAATACGTTTCAAATAATCGATTAGAATTAGTTCGTAGGTCTACTGTTTTAGAAGGATACATGCTTTCCAAGTTAGATACTGAAACTATTATAAACAAAGGAGTTGTGCAAAAACTTGGGTTTGTACAAATGAAAGAAGTAGTGAACTTAAATCGAGCTTGGGATTGGGTTTGTCAATCTCATACTTTCACCAAAACTATTTTAGAAGATTTACATGAAATCATCTCTGATGAAGTAACTAACTACAGATATTTAGAAGGTTACTTTAGGTCTGATACTTATGAGGTTAAAATTTCAGGTTCTTCTTATATTCCACCTTGTATTAGTAGAAACGATGCTCTAAATGAATTTGGGTATCATCTTGAAAATTTACTTCATTTTCTCGGTTCTAATAATTCTATAGAGCAAAAAATAGATGAGTGCTTACAGTTTTATTTGTACTTAATGAAACGGCAATTTTTCCATGATTGTAATAAGAGGACTTCTTATCTATTTTTAAATTATTTATTTAATGCTTTCGATTTAGGTTGTATTATGTATTTACCTAAACTATCCGCAGAAGGTACTTATTTAAAACATTTAAAGAATTTTTATGAAAGTGAGGATATTCGTTATGTTAAACAGTTTGTCACTTACCTCAAAAAATACTATATCAAACCTATATGTTAAAGACAATAAGGTCTACGATGATGTTTCACCTACTACATCTCTTGTGGAAGTTTCTCAATTAAGTTTACCTTCTCAAATTGCTTATTTTAGTGGGTTATCTTATGATTTGGTTATTTCATTCTTGTATAATAAACCTAGTTTTAATTTACCTTATGAAAGTTTGGCACTAAATTATTCTAAATTTAATTTAATTAAACAAGCCTTAACAACAGACTTGATAAAGCGACATTTCTCTTTCTTTAAAGAGTGGTATATTCAAGTTTTTGGTAAATGTTCTTGTTCTATTGAGACAAGCCCCTTAGTTCAGTTTTTAACTAAAGGTAAACTAACAGTGAGTGATTATTATGGAGACTCACAACTTAAGTACATATAAATATCAACAAACTCTTGACTTTCAAGGGTTTTTGTAGTATAATTATACTAAATAAAATGAAAGATTTGAATTTATGTTTAAATTATTTAAAAGAAAAACCGAAGAGGAAAAGCAGTTAGCTTTTATTAATCAATATAAAGCTCCCTCTTACAACTTGGAGAAGTTGTGTGAAGTCATATCTTCAACACCAAGACCTTTTGAAATTTCGGAGTGGATTGAACATGACACTTGTTTAACAGGTTATAAACAAGTTAAAGGAAATATTTACCAAGAAGCTTACATAGCGGTATCCGAGGATGACTGTTTGTTTATCACAACTAATCGAAAGGGAACTAAAGCATATGCTCCTTTTACGATTATTTATAGTGTAGACTTCCTAAGAGAAGGTCAATTACGAAGATGTATGGCTCGGTTATCAAAGACTTATATGAGAGATTTACAACAAGTTCTTAAAGATAAAATTGACGTTGAAGTAGAGTTTCAAACTAACTATTTTAAAGAGTTCTTTTTGGTATTTAAGTAAGTTTAATTAGAAAGAGAGTATAAATTAGAATGGATATAAACTATTGTAAGTATTTAACAACATTACCTTTGATGATTCGTCCTTTGAGCGGTTATGGTTCTTGGAGGGGTATCTATTCTGAACCAGTCTTAGTTTTTGATGTAGAGTCTGACTACGTACCTATTTCGACACTAGAAGATGCTTTGTACGAGTTAACTTCTGGTAGAACTTTTGAGGGTTATAAAGGTGGTCAATACAGTTATACAGATTATTCTCCTTTGCATTTTGAAAGCGCGTTTAACGAATGTGGCGATAACTCTATTGTAGATTATTTGTCTCCAAGTTCAGTTGCTTATTTACAGGGTTTGAATTATGACTTTGATTGATTTAAAACAAGGCAACTGCCTTGAACTTATGAAAGAGATTCCAAGTAAAAGCATTGACCTTATTTTGTGCGATTTACCTTACGGAACAACTAAGAACAAGTGGGATAGTGTTTTAGATTTAGAGTTGCTATGGAAGCAATATAATCGCATTATAAAAGACAGAGGTGTTATTCTTCTTTTTGCACAAACCCCTTTTGATAAGGTTCTAGGGGTATCCAACCTCAAGCACCTTAGATATGAGATTATTTGGCAAAAGACAGCGCCAACAGGCTTTCTAAATGCTAAGAAAATGCCTATGAAGGCTCATGAAAACATTTTGGTTTTCTACAAGAAGTTGCCAACTTACAATCCTCAAATGACACAGGGTCATCCTCGTAAAGTTTCTAGTAAAGCAAGTAGAGAGAAGTCTGTTGAGAGACAAAAGCTAAAAGTTGATAGCCAAAACTCTAATTACAACTTTTACGGTAAGTCAGTAGAGGGTTATGATTCTACTGAGCGGTATCCTCTAAGCGTTCAAGTTTTCGCTAAGGATCAACAGAAAGAGAACTACCATCCTACTCAGAAACCAGTTGCTTTGTTAGAGTGGTTGATTAAAACCTATACCAACGAAGGAGATTTGGTTTTAGATAACTGTATGGGAAGTGGTTCTACGGGAGTTGTTTGTGTGAATTTGAATCGTAATTTTATTGGTATGGAATTGACTGAGCAATATTTTGAAATTGCAAAAGAGAGATTAGAGAAAGCAAGGAAGACGAAAGATGAACAAAAGGCAGAAAAAGAAAACAGGACTCATTCTTCCCAAGAAAATTAAGTATCTAGTCCGTACTTATTTAGAGTTACACCAAAACCAAGATGAATTAGGTGGTACATTTTTGTATGTAGGTTTAGAAGATTTTGAAGATATTGCTATGCCTAAGTTAATTTGTACATTATCAGATAAGACTTCAAATAAGGTTTACAGTGACTGTTCTGTTTTGTATGAGTACGTGAACCGATTAGTGGGTACTTTATTCACTGACTATTCTTGTGGTTTTATAGAAAATTGTAGAAATTATAGAGTTGTTTCAAATATAGAAAACAGGGTTGAGTTCGTAAAACAAGTAGCGCCTTTGGTATCTTATTACGTTTATCAAACTGGTTTTGATGATAATTACAACGGTACTATTTATATTCCACTAAGGAATAAGAAGTTTTTGGCTTATGATTTTACATGTTAAAGTAGGTTAAATAGAAAGGAATTTAGATGTTTATTATTTCAATGGAAAAAGAGGAGCACAAGCTCCTGCACGCTTGGTCGAAAGAACTCTTAGGAGCGGTATCTTCAGAGGATAAGGTTCCTGAGATTTTGGTTAATTTGGTTTGCGAGAACTTACCTGATTTAGCTCGTTTAGTTGATTCTATGGACTTGTTGTTGCAAGTAAATGAGTCTTTTTTCAACAGAGCTAACTCTGCTTGTTATGTGTTTGAAGCACAAGCAGAGGGTAGAGCTTTTGCACAGTTTGTAGTAAATTATGTAGACATTTTAGATTAAGCGAAGTCATAAGATTTCGTTTTTCTTTTCCTTGACAAAAGTAAATATTTTTGATATAATAAAGAAACTGAATTAGAAAAGGGTTGATTGGTTATGTCAGAAAGACAAGCGAAGTACACGAAGAGAGACTTTCAAGTAGGTCAGAATGTTTATATTGAACAGATTGGGGCTTCAGTACATTACTTAAAAGATACTGTAGGTAATATAACTGAGGAAATAGTTGAAAAAGTTGGAACTAAGTTTGTAACAACTGATGAATCTCGGTATCACTTATCAGATGGTTTAGTTGACTGTGATACTAGTAAGGATTTTTTACTACATTTAACTAAAGAAGGTGCAGAAGTTAGTGCGTTAGAGAGAAAGTTGAAGAAAGAGATTTTAGCTAAAGTGAACTTTGAATTAGTTCAAATTTTGAATTTAGATGAATTAAACATGATTGCATCAATTCTAACTAGTGCAGAAGAGCGTTTGAACGGAGAAAATTAAATGAAACCAATAGAATTTACTTTAGCTTCAACTTTAGTAATTGAGACACCTCAAATATTAGAGAGTTTGCTTAAAGAATTAGGACTTTACACTTACACAGTGCAAATTTTAGACTTTAAGTCTTTAGAGCAAGTTAGTGCGTACCGTATCCAAAAAGCACATTTGGAACAAGAAGATAAGGTTTATCTACTCAACAAAGAAACTTTAGAATTAGCTTATACTCCTAAAGTTGGAGTAGAAGCGCTAACTATTTTATTAAGTACAAAGGGTATCAAGGTTCTTGAAACACTTGAAGCAAATCCAGTTATTTAAGGAGAATAAAGATGCAATTAGAAGAAATTAAACAGTACAGAGTAGGTTCAAAAATTTTTGAAACAAAAGAAGAAGCAGAGGTTTATTTAAAAGAACAAGAAATAGAAAAGATTCAGCAAACTAATTCTCAAGTTGATTTTCCGTTAACTCCGATTGTTTATCATGAAAACCTCGTCTCTATAGATGACCGTGGAAATTTACGAATTAAGGCTCGTTGGTTTAGTTTGGATGATGCTATAGCTGCTATGGAAAATTATGCAGACTTTTTCCGAGAAAAAGGAACTGGTTCTATTAGAAAAGTTACAATCTCTTTATCTGATACTCCGTCTCAAGGTACTGTTTCAGTTTATAGTGAGACAGTTGTAAGAAAGTAGGTAAAAGATTAAATGAATAAACGAATTAAACGAAAACATATAGCAAAAGAAAACAAAAACATGATGGAAAGTACCTTGAAGTATTTAAAGACATTAGGTTTAACTCCATTTAATATTTCTTATCCAGATGGTTACTTTGTGTTTGAAAATAAATACTCTCATGAGATGATGCACTTCCAACTCAAAGAAAACCCAGAGTTTTTGTTTGGGGTTTGGTATAAAGAAGTTAACTTGAGAAACCCAACTAGAGTAGTGAAACTACCTGTTATTTTCGGTGAACGACTTTGCATTTTAGATAAGTTCAAACCTTCTAGGGCAGAATGGTCTCCTTTGTACAACAACTATTTGGATAAAGATAAGGAGTTTGAACTATCTGATTATTGGTCTACTTTACAACTACTACCAGATTTTGTAAAAGTGCCTTGGAATTGTATTCCGTATGAGACAGAAGAAGAGTTCCAAAAGCTCAGGAAATATTTCACATTGAGAACTCAATACACAGAAGAAGTGTCACAGTTGCTTTATAAGAAAGTAGAAGAAAAGCTGAAAGAATTAAAGGTTCCACTCGGTATCCTTGCTTCCGACTCGTTTTGGTCTCATAAAAACCTTTATCTGATTTTCGAAGATGGTACACCTCAAGAACAAATCGACAGTAATTTTGAGAAGTTATATGAGTTTGTTCAATTTGACTTAACAGAAATAGTTAAAGAATTATCACGTCCAGATCCTTATACTGAGTATGTAAGTATCTATAGTTCAGAATTTGATTGGCACTTGGACTACTATTGGTTTAGTACGAAAGATACCATTGAGAAAGCTAAAACCATGTCTTTTATGGATTTGAATAAGCAATTCAAACTCCTTAATTTAAAAGGGTCTAACTTTGTTCGTTTAATTGGAGAGTAGAATATGGAAAAACGCTATGATAGCGAAGTCTTTCAGATTTTGCATTATTTCAATAATTACCTAGACACTAAATCTAAGGTTGAACTTAGAAAAGCAGAAGTTTGGGTATCATTATTGCATAAGACTGTTGATGAGCTTGAACTTTTCGTTGGCTTCTATGTAGATGTTTTCTACCGCTCTGTTCTATATAGGTTCTTAAATGAACCCAACATTGAACTAACAGGAGCACAAGTTTCTTTGATTGAGCGTATCCACTGTAAGCGTAGAGTTTCGTCTTATGATGATTACGTTTTGTTAGCGAATTTGCTTTTTGAACTATATGACATATTTTCTACAAGATAAGATATATGGGAGGTTAACCTTCGTTGGGTATCCTCTCTTTTTATTTGACAAAACTTAAAACTTTTGATATAATAAAGAAAATTGATGAGAAAGAGATACACTTCATGAACACAGTGACAGTAAAACAATCCGACATTCAAGAGCTTTTATTTTACGCTCAACAGAACCAAATTGATTTCTATATTGCAGGTTATGGGATGAACCCTCTTATTGCCTTTTTAGAAAAATACACAAATCATTTCACTTACAAGACTTACAAAATTGGAGGGTTAGATTGTAGTAAGAAATCAGATTTTAAGTCTACTTTTTATAAAGGTTTCTGCACGTTTGAAGAATTTCAAGCAGAACGTCAACAAGCTAATTCACCAAAACACGGTGTAGTTGAAGTTGTAGATTTCGAGGACTATTCTTACTTAACAAGAGATGAAGTGGGTACTTTCCTTATTGAGTTCTATGACTTCGGTATTCAAAATCCACATGAGTTTGCTGAGGTTTCAGTTGCGGACTTAGAAAGTCTAGTCAGTTTTGCTGAGAGTATTGGTACTTCTAATTACATAAAACATGAAGATGGTAGTTTCGCTTTAAATGTGTTTTACGCTTTTGTTTTGGCTTATACACCAAGAGAGTTGCATTTTTGTACAGTGACTTCTATTGATAAGTCAACAGGGTTCACTACTAAAACTTTTTCTCTTATGTCTCTAGCGAAGTTTAAAGAAATTTGGTACAAGTTAGACCGTAAATATGAGTGTGATTGTAACTGTGATTGTGGTTGCAACTGTGATTGTGAAGGTTACGAAGAAGGTTATGACTTATCAACTATTCGCAAGGTTAAATCCTTAAAAGAGGGTCACACCTTTAACTTTGAGACTCCTACAACTTCAGAGAAGTACACTCATTGGGTGTCCTCCCCTTCTGAGTTGTTCTAATTCGTTTGCAAACCGTCCTAATTTGCCCCAGTTTCGTCTTAGTATAGTTTGAGGTAGAAATAGACCTTTAAAATTTTAAATGCGATACGGAGCAAATTAAAGGGTTTAAATTTAATTTGATTTATTTTTGGAGGTTTTATGTTTTTAAATTCTCAAGTTTCTATTGGTGGCTTTTTAAAAGAAGTTGATTTATTAAACTTTTTAGATTCGATTGGAGTTGAGGTAATTAAAGGTTCAGTTAAGGAAACTTACTTTGGGGAAAATGACCATTCAAGTCCGTATCCTCCTTTACCTACTCGTATTATTTCAGGTAAATACCTAGTGTGGTATAGAGGTAAAAAGTTTTCCTTAGCTTATTATTTTGCAAAAGATAACAATGATGCACATGTAGATTTGTATGAGTTTTCTAATGAACTAGAACGAGGTGGATTTGAGTTGTCTAGGACTTATATAAGTGCTATAACAAATGAAGTTACGGTTGATTTGTTAAGAAAGTTGGCTTTACATTTTGATGCTTACCTAGATGAACGTTACAAAGCTAGTGAGGATAGACATTTTCATAAAGTTTCAACTTCTTAACTTACTTGACTCAAACAAGTGCAAGGCTTGTTTTCTGTTTATGTTAAACTAAACTTATTGGAACGGAGGTCTTAATTTGGAAAAACTTGATTTAATTGAAAAGATGCGCCTAATTCTAAGGCACGAAGTTCTTTATTTTTCTTTGGATAAACCAAGGCAAAAAGAAACGCTTGATGCTTTAGATTGGCTTGATTCTGAGGAAAATTGTAGATTGGTTTCTGATGATTCTGTAGGCTTACCTAAGCGAATTTGGGTAACAAGAACTGTAGCAATAAAGGAGAGGTATAAAGATGTTTTTAGGCTTACCAACGTTGTCTCTTTCTAACATTTTAGAAAATTTAGAGTCTTTAAATAAACACTTACAAGGGTTAGGTCAAACTGCTAAAATCATTATTACAGGAGGTTCTGCGGTATCTTTACTTTCTGGTGGGTTGCGACAAACTTCAGATATTGACTATCTTGGGTATCTTCCTTTGACTGAAACGGAACTATATAAGTTTCAAATGTCGAATGATGTAGAAAAGATTTTCGTAGTCCCAGATATTTCTGAGGTGTCATTTGATAAAGAGTTGAACTATTCAAATTTAACAGTTTATGTTTTATCTTGGGAGGATTTAGCAATCATGAAGTTCTACTCCACACGTGAAAAAGACCTACAAGACCTAAAACAGTTTATCTTACCTAACATTTACGATTTTGCTAACTTGAAGATTCGTCTTGATTATTACAAAGCTGACTATATTTTTGACTTGGATAATCCAGATTTGAACTTAAATCAATACAATACTATCCTTAGTGAATTGAAACAGTTGTATCACATCTTGGTTGTAGACCCAACTCAAACATTAGAACAAGTTTTAAAAGCAAATCGTCTCTACAGTAAGTTTTGTAGGTTTGCTGAAAACTATGTTATTCCGTTAGATTTAAGTGTTTGGTTACCTAGTTCGGTTTCTTTTTGCTTATCTGATTATGGTTTTGCAGAATTTTTCCAAGCTGCAACAGGTTATCAACTTCGTATCTAAGTAGAAAAAGTCGAAGAAATCTTTGATTTACTTGACTTTTTCTACTTTTTTTGCTAAACTAAGATTATAAATTTGATTTCAGAAAGCAGGTTAGACGAAAGTGAAACGAAAGTTAATTGCTCGCATTTGGCGTAAAGAATTGGATAAACAATTTAAAAATATGCCACGGTATGTTGAAAAAGAAAAAGTTCAGGTAGGTTATTTAGCAGGGTATCTTAGAGATTTTCGTGATACGGATTTTAAGGTAATCATATCTGCTTGGGGCTATCAAGTAACTACTGACGGTTTTGTGTTTACACCTGAAGCAGAGGTTTCTTTACTATGCTCAGAGTCTCCATTTTATTTAAAGATTTGTGGATTTTTTGAGACATTAGAATTTACAGATTCTGATAAAGCGGAGCTGTGGTTGTTGCGTAGAGCAGAGACTGCTTACTTTATGAGAGAAGATGCGGTTATGAATTTCTTATTAAGTTTAGTTGTTGAGGTTCGGACTGCAAAGTATCGTAGAGGTTAAGGCATGCTTTATTTAGTAGGTGATTCAAGTAAAGCTAAGAGTTTTGTTTTAATTGATGCTAAGTCTCAGCATTATTACACTTCTAAGTTAGAAACAACATGGAAGTCCTTAGATGCTTTTCTCTACCCTATGACAATGTACAATCTAAATAAACTTTATAATTTAAAGAAACAAGTTGAAGTTGGATTAGAAGTTCTATTTTTACCCTTAGAACCTTATGTAACAGGACAAGCTAAGTATTTAGCTTTGGAAAAGTTTAGGAAACACTATGTGTCTAAACCGTGGGAGGGGGTGCCTAGTTTCATTTTCTTAGATAAGTTTGTAGATTTATGGGTATCTCAAGGAGGTTGTAGTCACGAAGATTTGCAAAACTTTTTAAAATCAGCTTATGTAAAACTAGACTCCAATTCTTTTGATCCTTATAAATACGAAAGTCGTATAACAGAGAAGTTTTTGCAATCTAAAGTTTCTACTAAATCTAAAGACTTTAAGGTGCTGGAGGAATTTCAAAAAACTCGCCAATTAAGAAGGTTGAGAAATGGTTTAAAGAATTTAGCTTCAAAAAGGCTTGTACAGTTTGAATTTGAGAGACAAAAGAATCTTGAGAAAGATAGCTTTGCAAGAGAAAAAGAAGAGAAAGAGAACGTAAGAAAAACCCGGTGTCAAAGGAAATCAGATAGAGGTTTACGTTCAATTATTGAGCGTAAAATAAGTAAGTTGGAAAATTACACCATTCGTAAAAACCGAGACTTAGAAACTGCAGTATTTACAAATATTAAAGGTGAATTGATTTCAGTTAAAGATTTTTTACTAAAGGAGTTTGGTTCTAACTACTTGAATATTCCATTTATAGCTCATGAGATTTTAATTGAGGGTAATGTTGTTGGTGGGTTACTTACTTTAAACTTAACTGAGCTGACACGGGCAAAAATTGCAGATTTTATTTATAATCACTATGAGATATATGATTCCGCTTTTAAATATTCTAGGTTTCCTTTTGAAGATTTAAAAGACTCAAAATTTAAACGATTACAGACTATTTTTGACTTTAAGTGTGATTTTGACTACTTTAAAGCAGAAGGTTTGTTCTTTAAATTGGGTTTAACTGATAAGTCTAGTCCTTTTGCAATTTGGGATGATGAGTCAAAACGCTATGAAACCTCAGTTTTTCGAACTCTAGGTATGGGTATAGGTAGAGAATTAACTAAAACAGAGGTTTATAATTCAGTTTCTTATTGGTTTGAAGAACATGCAGATACAGTAGATTCTATTAAATACAAAGAGCGACAGTGGTTAAAACGAGATGTTATTGAGTCATCTGTACCCAACATAAATACAAATATTGTCTATGTTTGTTACTTACCGGAAAGTCAAGTTATTAAGGTTGGTAGGACAGAAAATTGGGTATCCCGAAGAGGAGTGTATACTCGCTCTAGTGGGAACAATTCTAAGACAAACGGTCGAATGAGATTGTGCTACTTTTGGGAAACCTTTAAAACAGGTGATTCTGTGTTAGATAAATACATTATGTTCTGTGCAGAAGACCATTTAAAGCGTTTGGCTAATGATAGAATGGTTTTGGTTGAGGGTAAAGAATACTTTGAAGGTTGTGATATAAATGAATTTGTAACTTTGGTAAAAGATTACTTTTCAAAAATTGATTTAAAAACTCTTTTGCAAATTAGAACTTTAAGTAAACTAAAACAATTTGCACAAAAGGAGCAGTACGATACAGAGCCCTTAATTGTCAAATTAAGACAGTTAGCAAACTTGTAATTAGAAAGATGAGAAAACATGGCAAACAAATTAAGAGAAATGGGTTCCTTGTCTGCAGGAAAACGTGAAGAAAACATTTATAAGGTATTTGCTTACTTACACACAAGAGAACAGTTTCACCCAGTCAATTTAAGAACAAGAGTAGTGGTATCCGATAAAACTATTGCATCATACTTGAGACAGATTCAAGAAGCGCAACTTTTAACTAAACCTTATCGAGAACGTTTGTTGGAACTAAAAGCAACTGAACAATTCCGTCAAGGTTCTAAAACGGATAAAGAGCTTTCGATTTTGGATCAGTTGGAAAACAAATGGCTTTCCCTCGCAGAAAACACCAAGGGTATCCCCGAAGAACGTAAGCGCCAACTAGAGCAGTTTATATTCACACGTGAGAATGAATTGGAAACCTTGTGGCAGCGGTTGGAATTTTCTATCTTGTTTTTTGAGATGATGAAAGGGTAAGAAAATGACAGATAATAAGATGATTAGTAGTGAAGATAGAGCAGATAGTGTGTTGATTGAAGAAAAACCTAAAGATTTCCAATCTTTGTGGTTGCGATTTAAGAGTAGTCCAAATCGCATAACTTGGGGTAGTTTGGGTATTTACGGAATGAGTGTTATCTTGGCTTTACCTTATGTGTTTTTCGCTAAACATGCAGGGTTATTTGCACTTGGTTCTTGTCTATTAGCTTTAACCACTTTGTGTTTAGGTTTTATGTCGGCGGGAAAACACCCCTTGGAACCTAAATCGAAACTTAGGTCTTTCGTAACCTTTCTACTAATGGTTACAACACTTGGTTTAGGTTTTCGCATGATGAACTGGGACAGACATGTTCTTGTAGATTACCATGAAAGAACAGAAGACTTTCCTTACCATCTTTTGACAAATGAAATAGCGAGTCCACTTATAGGTTGGACTGATTCGTTTACTATTTTAGTGAAACATGAGGATTTAAAATTCAAAGGTCCCGACTTTACAACCCTAGCTACTGAGGTTCGTAGTAAAGAGAAAGAGTATCGTGCAGGTACGCTTCAAGACTTCAAACCGTTTACGATTTACTATGGTTCAGACGCTCAAGGTAAAACTGGTGATATTAGAGGTAAGAGAACTGTCTATGGTTGGTTCGGTTCAACTTCAACTGATTTTGTAATTGAATTTGAGTAAAGGTAAAACGTGAGTAAGACAGTTTTAATAGCAATCTACTTTATTATTGGCACTTGGTTAGTGCCTTTGTTTTTGATTTTAGGTACTGAGTTGGTTAAGGTTTGGTCTAGTCGAAAACAGAAAAACTTGACAAAAGAAGATTAAGTTTGATAAACTAATAGATAAGACTAAAAGAAAGTGAATTAAGATTAAAACATGAAGAAATTATTAGTATCAGGTGCAGTTTTGAGCGCCTTTGCTTTAAGTGTAGGGGTGGTATCTAGTGCTTCTGCTAACGAAAACAACAATGCGACAACTGAGCGTAGACGTGCGGAAGTTGTAGACCACTCAAGCGAAACAGCTCGTAAAGAAGCAGCTCAAAAACAAGAAAAAGAACAAAAAGACCGTAGGGCTACTGCAAAAACAAATTTATCTACTCGTACAGAAATTCGTAAAGTTTATGCAAACAAAACTGATAACTCTGCGGAAAAAGAAGCTCAAGCTCAAAGAGAAAAAGAGCAGAAAAGCCGACGAGAAAACGCAACAACTACGATTGTAATTGAGCATAAAAAGCGTGAGTATGTGAATACAGATATTGTCAAAACAGATGATGAAGGTGTTCATGACTTAAAAGTTTATGATTTTAAAGGTAAGGTGCTTGAAATTGATGGTAAAGTTGTTACCGTTAAGTCTGACTTAGCAGGTCGTCAGGAAATTAATTTCAAGACGAACAAGGGACTATATCGCATGACAGTTCGGGTATCTTATGGTCGTGCGAATTTAGTAAAAGCTCCTTATTTGGTTACAACGGGAGTCACTGCGAATACGACTTCAAAAACAGAGGGTTGGATTCAAAAAACCAATGGTCGTTGGCAGTTCTTGCGCAATGGAAAACCTGTTGAGCATGATTGGGTCAAAGATAATGGTAAGTGGTATTACCTAGATAAATTTGGTGATATGCAAGCTAACGGTTGGTATCATTTGAAGGGTTCTTGGTATTATTTTAATCAGTCAGGTGCGATGAATGAAGGTTGGCTTTACTACAACAAGAAGTGGTACTACAATATCCCCGGTTCAGGAGCTATGGCTTATGAGTGGGTAAAAGATGGTGATAAGTGGTACTATCTTCAAGGAGATGGTTCTATGAAGTCAAGCACTTGGTTTGAAGTTGGTCGTAAGTGGTACTATGTTTACGGTAACGGAGAGTTGGCAGTAGATACTTGGGTTGATGGGTATCGTGTGGACTCAAGCGGTGCTTGGGTTCATCCTCGTATTGACTCTACAACTTATCGTGGAGCTTAATTTAGATTGGATAGAAAAGCGTAATGAAAAGTCTTGCGCTTTTCTTTTTGTTTATGATATAATAAAAATTATTTCAGAGAAAGTGTGGTTGTATTGTGGGATTACAAGTAAAAGGTAGAGGAAAATTAAGGAAACATAAGAGTTTCGGTTTAGTAGGTTGTTTAAGTTTGGCTTTCTTTTCTGTAGGCGTTTATACAAACACTGTAGCGGTATCTTCTGTTTCTGCTGATGTTATTAGAGGTGGTGATGATATTGAAGATGTGAACGTTCATGCTAACTCAGCTGAAGGTGTTGCTATGACTTATACCACTTATGATAGCGGAACAAGTGGAAAACAAACCGCATCCGGTAGCGGTGTCTTTGTAGCGCCGAATGTGATGGTAACAGTAGCTCATAACTACTATGATAAAAACCAAGAAGACAAGTCCGCGGTTTTGCGTGGTGGGGAGTCTGCTCGTAGTTATGTTGTGATGAACTCGGAAAAGGAGAAAAGCAATAAAGTACCTACTTCTGGTGTATCGGAAGCTCTTGAAAAAGACTCTATTCACTTGTATAACGGCAAAGACTTTGGTAAAGACTATAGCAACGACTTAGCAGTAGTGGTAACTAAAAAGCCTGTAGAAGCTA
>ERZ773007.102-NODE-102-length-41900-cov-3.744557_pt1 | contig 41900 bp, 41 predicted proteins | sample MGYA00580665_ERZ773007 | MGnify/ENA primary metagenome ERZ773007 (study PRJEB29015, sample SAMEA2738122) | human oral metagenome | biome: human oral; feature: human-associated habitat; material: saliva | place: China | collected 2167 ... | reverse complement strand
TGTTGATGATTCCGTCTAATTCGCCGTCTCTGATTCCGGCTCCGGCTGTTGGTGCGTCCGCTGACGCTCCGGCGTACACTGACCCTGGTACTGGGCAGGCTTATGCTGGTGGCGAGGAGTCGGCGCTGCGTGGCGCTGTGTTTGGGTTCTTGGATGCTTACGGTAAGGCGTCTCCGGGTAATCACACGCTGCTCGATCAGTACGTGTCGCCTAGCGCTGACGTGAGTATTTTTAATGGGTTTAATGGCGATTTTGAGGTTGCTGGTGGCGCTGAGTCGAGCGTGAATGTTCGTCTGATTCAGGGTGAGGATGCGTCGCATGTTCGCGCGTTGGTGTCGGTGAAGTGGTCGCAGGTTCAGGGCGGCTCCTCTGGCGCTGCTTCTGGTTCGTCCGCTAAGTCCGGTTCGTCCGCTTCTGGTGCTGGTGGGGTGTCGTCTGGTTCGTCTGCGTCTGGTGGTTCTGGTTACGCGTTTGAGTCGCAGTATGTGGTGGCTCTCGTGAAGGACGGGTCGCGTTGGGCTGTGGAGCGTTTTGAGCCGTTCCGGTTGAATCCGGCGGTTTCGTGAGCTTTTCGTTCGCGGTTTTTGGTGCTACCCGCTATTGGGTGGTTGTCTGACAATCCTTTTCTTGTGGAGGTTTTTATGTTTTCCGGTATTGTTGCTGACGCGGTTTACAGGGCTGGCCCGTTGGAGACGGCTGCTTCTGCCGCTACGTCTACTGTTGCGACGGTGTTCTATTCGTTCATTGTGATCGTGTTCTTCCTGTGGGCCATTAAGGCTTTGTGGAGCGGCATTAAGGATGGTTCGGCTAAGGCCGTTGCCGTTAAGGTGATTACGGGCGCTCTCGTGATTATCCTTGTTGGCGGCATTGGCATGTGGTTGCGGAGCCAGGGTGGTGAGGGCTTTAGCCAGAAGGGTACCGAGGTTGTGAAGAACGTGACCGGCCAGTAGGTCGCGTGCGGCTGGGGGTGTGGGGTTCCTTGTAGCGTTGAGGTTCCCCGCGCCCCCATTCGTGGCTCACTGTTTCGTGGTTTTCTTGTTGTGGCGCGCCCCTGCTGTTGGCGTGCGCGCGTGTTGAAGGGATTGTTGTTGTGAAGTTCGAGATTCCGGCCAGGGGCTTGTCTGGGAACCTTATTTTTACGGGGTCTAGCGTGTGGGCGCTGTATAGCCTGTCGTTGCATCCTTATGATTTCATGTCGTGGGGCGCTCGCGCATCTATTGGCGCGCAGTTGTCGAACGCGTTTGCGGCTATGGGGTCGGAATCGTCTGAGAGTCGCGAGTTTTTCGTGTCGTCGGTCGTGCTGCCCATGAATTTGGACTTGTGGGCGAAGCAGGTGATCGCACACAACAGTGAATACAATGACGATAACAGTGATTTCCTTGACCTGGTTTCCGACCAGTATGCGACACTTGCGTATAATGGTGCTCGCGCTCGCCGCTCGTACTTGTGCGTGAAGCTGGGTAATAGGCGCTCGTTTGGCGCGGCGTTCGCTGGCGTGCGTGGCGTGCGCGAGGCGTGGCATCGTTTCGCTGGACTGTTTGGGCCAGTGGAGGAGGTAACGAGCGAGGAGGAGCGCGTGTGGCGCGCGAAAGAGGACGCGTTGCACGCGGTTGTTTCTACGGGCGCGTTGGGTGCGGAGCGCGTGAAGGGCGCGTTTGAGACTGTCGCCTACATGAACGCCGTGTTGTCGCCTGAGTTGCCGTTGCCTCCGTTGGAGGATGAGGGCGCTCAGCGTGTGGGTCGCGGCGAGATTGTGGAGCTTGTTGACGAGTTCATGGTGGTGAATCGCCCTCGTAGTGTGGAAGTGCGCCGCTGGTATGATGGTGTGGAGCGCTCTGGCTTCATGTCGTCGCTTGTTGTGAGCGGGTTGCCTCGTCATAGCACGTATCCCGATCAGCCTCCGGTGTTGTATGTTCCGTCGTTGGCTGGTGAGGACTATTCGACGTTTGGGTTTTTCCGGCTTGTTCCGTCGGCTGAGGTGAAGCGTAAGGTTCGCCGTAAGAAGGCTGACCAGGTGGATGAGGCTAAGGAGCTGAGTAAGGTGAGTGCGGCTGGCATGGAGGCGCGCGCGTCTGACGCTGGCTTGGATGACTCTTTGGCCGACTTGTCGATGGCGGAAAGTGTGATCGCCGAGGACGAGTCGCGCCCGTGGCTTGTCGGCTCATTCGTTGTGGCCGTGACTGCCGAGAGCGAGGATGAGTTGGTGCGTCGCGGGAATGAGCTGCGCCAGGTGTATGACAATACGGGTGTTCGCGTGATTGTGCCGATGGGTTCTCAGGCTTCTCTGTTGCGTGAGATGTTGCCGGGTGGCGGTCATAAGTTGACGGACTACGATCAGACGATGACGGTCGAGGGCGTGGGCGTGTGTGGCGTGAACTTTGGTAGTTCTGCTGGCGACCCGGTGAGGGGTGCGTTGCCGTGATGCTGTTTTGGCTTATTTTTGCTTGCGTGTCTCTTATCGCTTGCGTGATTGTTAGCTACTTTCGAGGTAGGTCGGCTCTCGCCGCTTGTGTAGTGGTGATTGTCATTCTCGCACTCTGCGCCTTGGTGGCGTTTCATGTTGTCGATGACGGGGGCGTTGACACTTTACCGCTGCGCCCCGGCGACATGTTCACTTATGGCGTTCAGTGAGTGCGCGCCTAGAGGTCTCTCTCGCATTTTATTCGCCGTCTGCCACGTGTTTTTTTGCGTGGTGGGCGGCGTTTTGCTTGGCGTAGTGTGTGTATGGTAGGGTCTATATGACAGTTGATGGTTTCGTTGCTATTGATTGTATAGATGGTATTGGTTGTATTTCTTTTGTTGGGGCGACGCGTTGGCTAAGAGCCAAACTTATAGAGCTTTTGTTGCGTGCCCGACCCATGTTCTAGGCTTGGACGGTGAGCTGCTAGATTGTGCTCGCGTTTTGACGTGGCTTGCGTCTGAGGTTCGTGACATCTCTAGCTATGCTACTTACGTTGTCCGCAACGACGAGGCGCTAGGCGGCGAGCTGGCGCGGGTTGCCGCTGTTCAGCCTGCGGTGGCTGGCCGCCAGGCGGGTGTTACCATGCCTGATTTTCTAGTGTCGGGTAAGTCTGGTAGGTCGCGTAAAGAGAAGCTGCTCCAATACAATGTCGTGACCACTCACCGTTCCTGGAAAGAGAGGGCAAACGCCGCGAACGGTGAGAGTTCCAAGTATGTGAGCCAAGGTTGGAAGCGCACTGTAGATGCGTCTGCTCCGTCGTATGGTGTGGATTACGTGAACCTTGGCGCTGTGGATAAACAGTATGCGGTCATTGAGAATAATCCTTTTACCGATGGTGAGATTGTCCTGAAAATGGTCATTCAAGGGCAATGGTACCGACTGATTTTTAGCTTCGACAACACGCGGTTCACCGAGGGGAAAGTAACCCTGCCTATCATCAAGATTCAGGACGGTCGGCCCGTTTTTATTTTCACCGTGGTAACCGATAATCCGGTTGTGCAGTTTTCGGGCTACTATACTATCGGCGTGGACGTGGGAATCAACAACTACGCCACCGTCGTGGTGCGCGAGGTTGAGGCGGGTCGGATAGTGTGTGAGACGACGCTCTCGCAGCGCGTTCATTCACTGTGGAACAGTGTGCGCGCATCCGAACTACAAGTCCGGCACCTGCGAAAGAAAGCATCAACGCTACTTCATGACCGTCAAGCTCGCATGTCCGCGCTGGATGAGGCGCAGCTCCACCGCGAGGCGGCATCCCGCAAAAAGAGGGAACTAGCGATTCTCGCGGCACAGGAGATAGCCGACCTCTCCCACCTGTGGGGCAACGCGGTTGTGTCCGTGGAAGATTTGAGCTGGATTGCGAACACGATGCAAAACGGCAGGTGGAACCGAGGAGAGTTGGTTAAGCGGCTCACCCACTATGTCACTCAGAATGGCGGATGGGTCTTGTCCGTCAGCTCTGCACACACGTCGCAACTGTGCCATAAATGCGGAGCGAAGGTAGCGCACCCCACGCACGATGTCTCCGCATGTCCCGAACACGGGGCGATGGACAGGGATGTCAACGCTGCGGCAAACATCGCCGCACGCGCCGTTCCGCGCGTGGCTAAAGCAAGGGTGACGCGCGCGAAAAACAAGAAACTCAGGTCGCAGCCGCCGCTCAGGACATCGCCCGCAAGAGATTCATTGAAGTATCCTGGGCGTGACCGAACGAAAAATAAGCCTACGCCGAAAAGGAAGAACCACCGTCTAGCTTCTAGGGAGGTGATTCTTCCTGTATGCCCCGCTAGGGCACAAGCATATGGCTTGGTGGCCAGGGTACTAGCGGACCAGGGCGCGCGTGTCGCCCTGGGGACCAGTGAGGCGGCGCTCAAACAAGGAAACGCGGCCTACAAAAGTAGGTTATGTTACCTTATTTGATACCGTTGTTTCCCCGCCGTTTCTCGTTGTGGCGTGGGTGTGTCGGAAGTGTGAGGAAGGTTTGTTGTGCGATTGTTGACTGTCGGTGAGGCGCGGGAGCGTTTCGGCGTGTCCCGTTTGGGGTTCATGGGTGTGACGCACGCGTTGAGCGCGGTCACTGTGGCGGGCGTTGCTATTGGCCTGTTTCCGCGTGTGGTGACCGACTTGTGGGATGCGCCGACGTTGGTATTGGTGTTGGGGTTTGTTGCGTCGGTGGCCGGGTGGAGCATGGTGCCCGACTTGGACAATACGAGCGCGCGTGCGATTAGCGACCTTGGCCCCGTGGGTAAAGTGTTGTCTTTCCTGTTTCGCGAGTCGTCATCGCTTGTTCAGGGCGTGACGGCGACGAAGTATGATCGCAGGTCTAACAATTTCCCGGACCCTCACCGTGGATTGTGGCATACGATTGTGGGCGCGTTGATTGTTGGCGGCTTGGTGTGGTTGGCGGTGTTCGCAACCATTGGTGCCGTGACTGTTCAGGGAATGAGCGTCGGCATTGACGTGTTGTGCGCATCCCTGTTTGTTGGCGTGAGTTTTCATTTGGCGGTGTCGTCGCTGTTTAAGAAGGCGGCGGACAGGGTGAAGCGCGGCCTGGGTTTTTTAGGTGACGTGGTGGCTTTCTTGTTGTCGCTTGCTGCGGGGTTCGCTGTAGTGTGGGTTGGTTCCAGCCAGTCGCTTGTGTGGGTTCCCGTTGCTGCTGTGGTGGGTATGTTGATTCATGACCTGGGTGACACGTGTACGACGAGTGGCACGCCGTTGTTTGCGCCGTTGGTGAAGATTCGGGGTAAGCGGTGGTACACGATTCGTCTTACGTCTATTAAGGCGGGCGGCGAGGTTGAGACGCATGGTATCGCCCCGTTATTGGGTGTGTGCGCGCCTGCGGCGTTGGCGTTTGCCCTGTGGCGCGTGTGGCCGTTGCTTGCTTCTCTCACGTGAACATCTACCGTTTCGACCGTTCGGAGCGTCGCCTCTCTTCATTTTTAAGGGGCGGCGCTCGTGTTTTTACCCCTATTTTGTAGGGGTCCCCGTGGTAGGTTTTCGGTCACGTTGCGCTCGGTTGCGTGTCGTGGTTTTGGTGGGGTTTTGACTGGGGTGTGCTGTGGTGTTATTTTCTACGTATGGCTAAAACGATTAAGTATTGTGTTGTTGACCCGTCGCATCAGATTCCGGCGTATGGGTTCGTCATTGAGTGCCCCGTTTGCGGCGGCGAGGTCGTGGAGGGTGATCGCAAAGAGCGCGACGCGGCTATCAAGAAAATGCGGTCGCCCGCCAGCGAGGGGGTGAGCGTTGGCGTGAAAACGGGGGCGGTGAAGCCGCCGAAGCCCGCGCGCCCGCTGTCGTCCGTGTCGTCAAGTCGCCCTGAGCGCATCCCCACAGGTATCGAGGAGTTTGACCGTGTTATTGGCGGCGGTTTCATTAAGGGCATGACGTGCCTGTTGGGTGCTCCCCCTGGCACAGGTAAGTCGTCGCTTCTCGCCCACGTCAGTAAGGCAATGTGCAAGTATGGGACTGTTTTGTACGTGTCTGGCGAGGAGAGCGAGGAGCAGGTGTATGATCGCGCTGCGCGCTTGAACTCTGTGGACGATAACATTCTGATCGCTCACGAGAACGATTTGAGCGTTATTCTGGGGCACTTGGAGTCGGTGCGTCCGTCGTTTTTTGTTCTTGATTCGTTGCAGATGGTCGCCTCGCCCGAGTCGCAGAGTCAGATGGGTAGTGTGGCGCAGTCTCGCGAGGCTACTATCGCGTTGAACAACGTGTGCAAGGACTTGGGCATCACTGCCGTGTTCATCAATCAGTTTACAAAGTCTGGCGAGTTGGCTGGTTCTGAGCAGGCGAAGCACGCGACTGACTGCGTTCTGGTTCTCAGCTCGGACAAGAGTACGCCGTTGAAGTTTTTGAGCGCCGATAAGAACCGTTTTGGCGACACTGGCGAGGTCGGCATCTTCCGACACACGGAACACTCGTTTGAGGGCGTGAGTGACCCGTCTGGCGTGTTTATGGAGGACGATGGCGGTGCGCTTCCGGGCACCGGCGTGTCATTCATGGCGGCTGGCAAGAGGATGATTCCCGTTGAAGTGCAGGCTCTCATGGTCGATACCGAGCAGGGGCGTCCTGTGCGTTCGTTCAACGGTATTCCTTTTGGTAGGGGTCAGGTTGCGTGCGCGGTTTTGGATAGTTTCTGTGATGCTAAGTTGAGTAAGCGGGATGTGTTTCTATCGACGATTGCCGGTATTCAGCTCCCGCAGTCCGAGACCTTGTGTGATTTGGGGACTGCTGCCGCTATGTTGTCGTTCCTGCATCGCAAGTCGGATGGTAAGCGTCGCGCGTATATCGGCGAGTTGGCTTTGTCTGGTCGTATTCATGGCGTTCATATGATTGAGCGTCGCGTGCGCGAAGCGTTGCGTCTCGGCTTTGACGAGGTTGTTGTTCCCGCCGTTGCGGCGCGTTCTCTCCCCGACTCGTTGCGTGATGATAGTCGTGTGCGGGCTATTGGTTCGGTAAGTGAGTTGGCGGCGCTTTTCCGTTGACGTGTGACTGTTGGTGAAGGGGTGTTTGTTGTGGGGTTGAGGCGTGCTGCCGGTTTGCGTCCACCTTTGCATAAGGTGGTGGCTGCGCAGGCCGCTCCGTCGGCGTCCGGTGGCGAGAGTGAGTTGGAGAGGCGTTCTCGCGCCAAGCCCGGCGAGCGCCTTGTGGACAGTCGCACGGGGGTTGAGTTTTATTCGATGATTCGTATCCCAACTGCTGAGGCTGCTCGGCTGGGGCGTGCCGGTGATAAGGGTGTCATGAGTATTTCTCAGTTGACGGCGATGAAGCGCGATAACCCCGACGACGGTTTCCGGGGGTTGTCTGGCGACGATCTTGTGGAGTCTGCGAAGCGTTTTCTTGCTCCTGCGCGCGTTCAGTTGTCGGAACGTCAGTTGCGCGAGTTGCAGCGTGAGCGCGCGAGGATGGAGCGCGAGGCTTCTGTGGAATATGAGCGCGACCAGGCTGAGTTGGATGTTGAAATTGAGAAGCTGGGGCCATCGAGCGAGTACAAGGAGTATTACGAGAATCCGTCGAACGGCGTGTGATGGCGTTGTCTGATATTGTGTTTTAGAGGGGTGCGCTCTCTTGGTTGGCGCTTATTTTAGAGGGGTATTTTATGTTGCGCGTTTTGACTACCAACGCCGGTAAGGTGTTGCTGTTCATGATCGTTGCCGCGTTTGTTCTGGCCGCGTTGATGGTGAATAACTGGAACCCGGTACAGGCGGTCACGTCGGTGTGGGGCGCTATTTATAGCGTGATTGCCGCCGTGGCTGACTGGTTCGTGTCGATGCCGTGGTTCCGTTCATTGTTTGGCTCGTAATTCTGCCGCGAGTGCGTGCGTGGCGTGTGGCCGCGTGGCCGGTGTCGCATGGCGCTGGTTGCGCGGCCCATCTCTTGTATGGGAAGGATGTTGTAGTATGGGACTTGGTGTTCCCCCGTCTTATCGCTCTGGCGACGGTCCCGACAGTGACGGTTTTCGTCCTGTCGGCGAGGTGTCGCCGGTTGAATCTGCGACTCGTGACGAGTTGAGGAGTTTCCTTTCTGGCGGCACAGTTGAGGAGAAGCCGAAACCCGTCGCGTCTACACGTGTAGACATTGACGGGTTGGTTGACCACGCTATCCGCATTGGCGCGTCCGACATTCTTCTACAGGCTGGCGACAATGTTGCGTTCAAGGTTCGCGGCGACATCGTGCGAGCGCCCGAGTACGGGACGCTTGGCAGCCTTGACATGGATACGTTACTCGAACAAGCGACGACGAACGTTGATCGCGACCGTTACTCGGACAACCTTGATCTGGACACGTCATACCAGGTTCGTTTCGGTGAGCACGCGGGGCGTAGGCTCCGCGTGAACGTTGCCCGTTCGCAGACAAACCCGATGATGACTTGCCGTGTTATCGGCGATGTTATTCCGTCGCCGGAAGAGTTGGGTGTTGCGCCTATCCTGTACGATTGGGCGAACAGTAACGTTGGGTTTACGCTGATTTGTGGGACTACGGGGTCTGGTAAAACGACCACTCTTGCCGCTTTGTTGAATAAGGCGCGTCAGAGCGCCCCGAAAAATATTGCCACGCTCGAAGATCCCATCGAGTTCGTGTTCCCTAACTTGGATGGCTCTCCTGGGCGTGTGACGCAGCGCGAGAAGGGGCAGGACTTTCGCACGTGGCAGGAGGCAATTAACAGCGTGTTGCGCCAGAACCCAGACATTGCGTTGATTGCCGAAATTAGGGACCACGCTGAAATTAAGACCGCTTTGACCCTGGCGGAGTCTGGTCACAACATTTTGACGACGCTGCACGCGTCGTCGGCGAGTGCGGCGGTAAGTAGGATCATTGCGCAGTTTGAGCCTCACGAGCAGGCAGCTATCTTGAACTCGCTGGCGTCAAATTTGACGGGCGTATGCGTACAGAATCTCGTGCGAAGTCCCGATAAGAGCCAGTATCACCTAGTGCAGTCGATTTTTCCGAACACGCTAGATGCTGCTGAGCTGATCGCCGCTGGCGACGTGCGAGGCATTGAGCGAATGGAACGAGAGGGTGGTCAGTCGATGTGGCAACTTCTCGCTGACGGCGTGCGTGAGGGCAGGTTTAACGCTAACGATGCCAGGTCGCGCGTGCATCCGCGCGACATGAGAACGTTTGACGCGGCTTTGGCGGGCGCGTAAGTCCGCCCGCCGCGCAGTTCACACTCGGCGACAGTGAACCCCCGCCAACTGCCCCGTCTGATGAGGGTTGCCAGTTGGCGGGGGTTGCTCGCTACACCGTCGCTTTCGCGGCGCGAGCGCCTGTCGCGCGCTTTTGCTACTGTTCCTTGTAGGCGTAGTTTCGGGCGCTTTCCGGGGTGATCGCGAGGATGATTCCCGTCGAGTAGTAGGGTGCCATCATGTCGATGAGTTTCCCGACAGTGTATGCTTCTTTCGACGTGAGCGCGTGGAGCGGCTTGCATACCATGAGGTCTGCCCGGTTCCTCATGACGCGGCCCGTTGCGAGGGCCGCGTATAGGTCGCTGAGCGTGCAGTTTGCGTCGAACTGGTTGAGCGGTGTCGCTCCGTCTGCACTTGCATCCCCGGTTGCGTCGATGACGAGTAGTTCCGCGTCCTCTGTGGATGCTGGTTTTTCTGCCGTGGTGAGCGTGTTGTAGGTGAGTGGCGCGCCCGACTGCGCGACGATGACCGTCACGCCGCTCGTAATCTGCACTGTATGCCCCTGTGTGGCGCTTTCAGCGCCCCCGCGCGTTCCCGGAGCACTGTAGGCGTTTGGTGGCGTCTGAGGGGCTTCTGTGAGCGTTGGGACAGTGCCCCGGAACGCGTGCGCCACGGCGGCGAACGCTGTTCCCGCAAACGATTCCGCGTCACGCTGAGCTTGTTCGATAATTGCCTGGGCTGATGCGAGCGGGGTTACCGTTTCGAGAATGTAGTACGGCGTTTCAGGCTCAGTGACTGCGCCGTCTGCCTTGTTCCGCTTTTCTTCTTCCTGTCGGGCGCTGGCGACAGCGGACGCGAGCGCGGCGCGGTCGAGCGTTCCGTCGTCTACGAGGATGACGACAACACCCGCCCGGTAGTAGTTGACAGCCTCGCCTAGCTCGCTCATGGTTGCGCCGATAGCATCGGGGTTAGCGTAGATGAGGAGACCGTCAACGTCCGGGTCGATGGTTCCGTCCGCGATTCCGTTCCCGAGGGCTTCCAGTGTGGGCGCTGATGCGGTGTTTTTCCATGCTGGGATGCGCATGTTGATTTGTTGGCCGAGTTGTTCGGGTCCGACTACCGCTAGTTTCGCTGTGCTCATTGTTTTCTCGCGTCTCTCTTGCTCTGTTCTTTACCGGCTTTTCTCGTGCGCCCGTTTTGGTCTTTTTGTCGCATTTTGTGCGGCTTTGTGGGCGCTTTTCTGCTATTGGTTCAATATCGTTTGTTTTCTTATTAAGTGGCGATTGTTAGGGGTTGTTGTGGCTAGTGGAGCGGAGTGTGCGCGTCTTGTGTTTGATGTGCCGGTGAAGCGCATGTTGAACGCGAATCAGCGGCTTCACCACATGACGAAGGCGACGCGCTCTAAGTGGCTGCGTGAGCTTGCCCGCGAGCGTGGCGCGTCTCTGTTCACTGGCGGCGGCGATTGCTCGTTTTTGTTTGATGGCCCTGTTGAGGTGAGTGTGACGGTGTGCCCGACAACGCGTAGTCGCATGGACCCACCGAACGTGTATCCGTCCGTAAAGGCTCTGGTGGACGGATTGACGGACGCGTGTTGGTGGGAAGATGACCATTGGCGTTTTCTTCCTCTCATGTCTTTCTCGTATGGCGGTAGGTCTCCGGTGAAGGGGTGTTATCGTCTTGTTCTTGACGTGCGGCGCGTGGATGATGTGCCGGATGTTGAGGTGTTGGAGGAGCTGTCTGCTGGGGCTGTTGATTCCATTGGGTGAGCGGACTGTCGCTCGCGGCTATGGCGATGGCGGCGATATTTGGTGTGTGTTGAGGGGTTTCTTGCGATAGGAGTGTGTGGTGGCCGGTAGTGGTGGTGTCCCCGTTTACAATTTTACGAAAACGCTGAAAAGGGGGAGCGTTGTTCGCACGCTGGGCAGCGATTTCGTTTTGCCGTTTGCTATCGCGTTTGAGGGGTTGGCTTACGGTTTTGTTGGGTTCCTCGCGTGGAGCCTGCCTATCCTGGTTGTTTTTGGTGTGAAGTTCAGCCTGTGGTATGCTGCTCTCGTGTTTGTGCCGCCTGTGCTCCTGGGGTATGTTGGTACGCTGCGTCTGGGTATTTTCGGTGACCGGAGTATCGTGTCTTTCTTGTCGGCGATGATAACGTTTTTCTTCGTGGAGCCTGCTGGGTGGCTGTCGCTGCGCCCCGTGTCGAAAGAGATGACGCGCGGCGGCGAAAAAGCGAAAGTGCCACCGTCGCGCATGTGGGTGTCTCGCGAGCGCGACTTGGTAAGGTTGCAGGCTGCGCGTGACCAGGCTCTCATCGAGTACGTGTCGTCGTCTAGTGTGGCTGGTAGGCGCGAGGTTGACAAAGTTTTGAGGCGCAAGGTACGATAGGGGCTATACGCCCCGAGTGGCGTGTGTGAATTGTATAGGGGATGATCTGGTTTCGACAGTGGCCGCTTTTGCCTTGGTGAAGCGAGCCGAGAGGATGTTGTGCGCACTCGCTCTCGTTAATCTCACTGTGCGTGCTCTTATAGGTGCCAACTTGAACAGCACCGGCTTTGTTCTCGCTGCCTGACCTGCGTTAGTGTGGTCTGGTGTAGCGTGAACGCTTGCCCGTCAACCTGCGCTGCGGCCCCGCGCGCGGTGTTTGGCGTCGTCTCAGGGGCCTACGGGAGTCTCCGCTGCTGGCGTGGAGGCTTCCGACTTTTAGCCAGATGCGCCCGTCCGGTTGTCTTGTCTGCGCGGACGCCGGGGGCTGAGGAAAACAATTGCGCGGACTGCGCTCGGAGAAGAACATGGTGACGGCTGTTGGACGCGGGTTCGATTCCCGCCATCTCCACCATCCAAAGGGTGGGGCGAGCTGGTTGGCTGCACGCATCACAGCGTGAACTGGCGCTCGCGCCGCCCGCTCTTTTCTTTTGCTCACTATCTCGCGCCGGTTCAAGGGGAGGTTGCTTATTGCTCACCGCCCGGCGTTTCTCCGTGGACTTAAAGTACCAGCCGTGGTATCATTTGTCTTGTGAGGCGCGCAAGATGTGCGCCAGAGACCACATGGAAGGAACATAAGTCATGACTAAGCGTAAAGATACGGTCGCCTACGTGATCGACGACAACAGTCCGCACACGCCCAGCGACGCGCTGATTGTCACGTCGTGCGGTGACGGTAAGGCTGAGAAGGCGTGGCTGCGTGAGCATTTCTCTGGCCTGTGGGATGACGAGGAGGGCCGTGAGTTCGCGGGCGCTCTGCTACAGGGTATGAGTGACATCTACAAGGATGAGTGGACGCCCGACTACGACGTTCTCACGTCTGCTTTCGAGGTCCACGTCGCTGAGTTGACGTATGAGGGTGACGAGCTGGACGGCGTTGACGGTGGCGTGGAAGCTATGATGCGTGAGTGCGCCAAGATGAGCCTCAGTGTGGGTGACGCGTCGGTGGGTGAGATTCTATCCGTTTTGGAGGATATGCTCGGAGATGATGTGATGGAGCGCCTGGGACTGTAGTATCTCGCGACAGGCAAGGTTAGCCGCGCAAGTTGGCAGCTTATCTGGCGGAATAATACGAGGGGTGCCCGCGTAACCAAGCGCGCGGGCACCCCCTTGTTTTGTTTCTCCCCCTGATTAGTGTCGCCTGCTTCTGTTCAGGAGCGCGACGCGCGCTTGCTTGTTGCCGCGACCCACGAGGATGTGGATAACGTCGCGTGGCGTGTCCGTGGAGTGCGCGAGCATGTTCAGGACGATAGGCTCGCTGTCGTCCCGTGCGAGTTCCTTTTTGCGCCAGGCGGGCGTGTTCTTGTGTGCTCCGGCGATTGCGCGTACCGTAGCATCTTTGTCGTATGTGAGGGAGAGCGCCGTTTCTTCGGGCGTGCGCTCGTGCGAGGCTGCACGTCGGCGCACCCGCTCGTCTCCTTGCATTGACAGAAGCGTGAGGTCGCTAGAGCCTGTGTGTTCGTTGTGTGCGGCTGCGAGCGCCACGTCCGCGTGAGCGTCACGTGCGGCGAAGGCGAGGACGCGCGGGTCGCCGGTTTCTTCGGCGTTCGCAATGCGCACCCACGGCTCTTCATCTTCCGCGAGAATCATGCGCGCGGCTGACGTGAGAGTGGGGTTTCTGGCTGCGCGGATGCGCACCCACATGTCTGCGTCGCGGATGAGGGCGTGGAGCGCATCGTGTGGCGTGTGCGGGTTGCTGGCTACCGCCATGCGCACTTCCCTGTCCTCGTGTGTGGCGGCTTTGGCGAGGAGTTGCGGGTTGTCGCATTTGCGTGCGGCCTTCGTAACAACCTGAGCGTCTGGGTCGCTCGTTGCCGCGTTGACTTGTTCTCGCGTCGCGTGCTCGTGCGCGATGGCGTAGGCGCGCACAAGCGGGTTCGGGTCTGATACGAGCATGTGGATGGTTTCACCCATTGTTTCGTCGCACATGGCGACGAGCATACGTGTGCGTGACCACTGGCTGTACGCGAGCGTATGGAGCGTGCGACCGCCCAGGCGACGCCGGTATGCCGAGTCTGGGTGTACTGGGCGTCGAGCGTCACTGCGCCGTGTGCGCTCGTCGTCATCAACGAGGGTGCTCCCTGCCATTTCCATAGGCGATGGTTCGCGTCCTACGGTGTCGCGCAGGTACTTGTGGGCTTTCCGTAGTGTTGTGAAGTGGGGCGCGTGTGGGATGTTGCAGCGCTCTTCCGGTTCGCGGTTGCGTTCACCATTGGGGTCGCTGGTGCAGGCGGCGACCATGCCGGTGCCGGGACCTTCTTGGATGATGTGGTAGATCATTGCCGTTGTTTCCCTCTGTCTTTGTTGCGTACTCTTCCCCTCTCGTTTGAGGGGGTTCCTCTATGCGTTCGATTGTATCACGGTGGGTGTCGTTTCTGCTATTGGTGGGGATATTTGTGTTGTAGTATTGTATGTTGCACCCCGTCTGGCTTGTTGTCTTTCGGTGGGGCGTGAGTGTGAGGGTGTTTTCTGGTGGCTGATACTGTTCTGGTTGATTCTACGCTGATTGGCGTGTCGTTGGATGGGACGCAGACTCCCGTTTTCTATGACTCTCATTCGAGCCAAGCTAATAATGGCGGCAACGTGACGACGTTCACGGGCACTCAGGGTAGCGGTAAGACAATGGCTACCGAGGGCGTGATGGTCGCCGACGGGTACAAGCGTAAGACTGTTTTCGGTATTTGTCCGAAAGGTGACCTCGCCTCGATTGCAGAGCTGAACGTTCAGTTGGGCGGCCACTGGGTGAAAGACGATGCGGGCACAATCATGTCGAGGGGTCCGCTTGGTGTGGTGCGCGTGTGGGACTTGTCGGCGTCCGAGAGCGTGGGAGCTTTGGACCCGATGCGTTTGTCTGGTAGGCGCGAGGACCAGATGGAGCTTCTTGTCGGCGTGTTGCAGATTCTTTTCGACAACGGCGCGACACTCACAGATACCGTCATGGCGGCCATCATGGCTTACGCGCAGGACATGCTAGACCGTGAACCGTATCCATCGCTCACTATTCTGACGCGCACTCTCTCGTATGCGCCCGATGAGAGTGTCCGAACAATCGGAAAGCTCCTAACCGCGATTTCGCAGACCTCTTTCGGTCGCGTACTGTTCGCCCCTCTGGTTAGTACGGCGAAGCCCGCCGTAAGCGAGGCGAGCGGCACGATCATTGCTACCATGCGTGGCGTGGCGCTCCCCTCTGACAAGCCCAAGACCACCGAAGAGAAAGTCAGCGTCGCCCTCTTGTACGTGCTCGCTTGGTACGTGCGATACCTGATGTTCCGCCTGCCTACTGAGGTGAAAAAGACGCTTGTAATTGATGAGGCGCACATGATGACGAAAACCGAGCAAGGTCGCAACCTCATCCACAACACCGCGCGCATGGGGCGGTCTCGTAACGTTGCGTTGCTTCTCGCATCGCAGCGGGCGAGCGACATTTCGCTGTCCGACAATAACGGCGAGGGCGGCATCGAGAACGCGTTTGCCTACAGGTTCCAGTTCCGCACAGATAAGAAAGAGGCCGCAAAGTTCGTGAAAGACGCGGGATTACCAGAGGGCGAGGGGTACGATTCGGCCATTGCGTCGTTCCCTGGCGGTAAGGGTAGGTGTATCATGGTGGACCGTTTCGGGAAGCCCGCGATCATTGACGTGTTCATTCCCCAGGAGTGGTTGGATGTGTTTGGCACGAACCCAGAGGAGATCAGGGCGCGCCGTAAGCGTGCCGCATCGCAAGCCAAATAAGTATGCGCCCGAGTGTCGTCTCACCCCCGCGTGAGACAACACTTTATACACTCAGTAAACAGCTGACAGCGTATTACGCGGCCCCGCCGGTAGGACACCAAAGACGTGCCTCTACCGGCGGGGCTTCGCTATGCGCGCTACGATGATGCTCCGTGTCGCTTTATGCTCCTGCGTGGAACGTTCGCGCGAGCACATCCTCCTGCTGCTCGCGGGTGAGCTTCACGAAGTTCACCGCGTAGCCGCTGACCCTCACCGTCAACTGCGGGTACGCCTCCGGGTGTTCCATTGCGTCGCGTAGCGTGCTCTCATCGAGAACGTTCACGTTCGCGTGGTACAGCCCCTTGGTGCCGCCCGCCGCGTCCCGAGCCTGTTTCATGGATTGTAGTCGCTCATCGTATGTCATTACTGGCATGTTACTGCCCCTCCCTGCTTCCGCATCTCTCTTGTACCGGCACATCCACGTTCATCACCCTGTAGTGTCGTATCGTTCGCTCATTCAATAACATGCGGGTGGAACCAGGGCGCATCCCTGATGCGCCGCCCCGCTCGGGCATCGTAGCCTCCTCAAAAAAGAACACGAGTGCGACGCTAACGCGCCCCGCTCACGGCCTAGCGGAACGACAAACGGACCACACGCGCACACATGCGCGGCAACCCCACACACCACAACACGACTCGCACAACAACGCCACACCGCGAGACGCGCACACGAACAGCCCCAGCCGAGCGCATAGTATGCGACCCTGCGCATAGCGGGCGCATAAACTATCAAAAAACATGGGGGTGACACCCAGAGACAGAGCATAACCACACGATGCGCAGCAAAAGCGGCGACAGCAACAGAGTCGGCACACCCTCGGACGTGAGAAAGGGTAGACAAATGGGGCGGGCACCCCGGTAAGAGGATGCCCGCCCCACGCGCGCTCGCAGCAAGAAACCAAGCGAGCGACACTTCCGTTTAGTGTAGTGATGTGAACAATCCCGAGCGGTCCTCCCACGTCACCGGCAAACCATCGTCGCCGTGTGACCAGACGGGCACTACCTTCACGTAGTCGTCTAGCCCCATCTCGAAGCAGATGCGCTCCAGCGTGTTCATGGTGCGCCTGCGCAAGCACACCCACACGACGCTCTCAAACATGCTCCTGCCCCCGGCGTCCGCGTAAGCCGCCAGGCTCTCACGGAACGAGTCGGGCTTATGCCCCAGCTCAACCTCCACGGCGATACTGCGCGCGCTCCCGTCCTCGGCGCGCAGGCGAGGCACCACCAGGTCGGGCAGGTGGAACGAAATCGCGTCCAACTGCGGGTCACGCAACGGAATAAACATGTGCTCGTTACCAGCCCTCAGCTCAGGAGACAACAGGCCGGAAGCCGCGCCACCATTAGCGGCCCACTCTCTGAAAGCGTCCACCCTGGCTGCGCTCAGCACGCGCACAACCTCCTCCCTGGTGGCCGTCGCCTTCCCCAGCAGGTGATACTTGCTACGGTTCATCTCACGCTCGGTCACGAACCCGCAGCCAACACTCAAACCCCCGCTCACGGGGTCCACCCTACCGCGCAGCGGCCACTCGTCCGCGCCCAACACGTTCAGAGTGCCGCCCCACACGCACGCCGCCACATGGTTCACCACCATACTGTGCATCAACATGTGAGCGCTGAACTTCGTGGGCGTCACGTGCTCGTACTTCAAGTCGCCCCCCATCATGAGAAGCGACGGGGCGGACAGCACCCAGCCGCCGCCGTAAATCGCCTCCACGTGACCAGCAGCAGCCATACGAGCAAGCCACCGCTCCCCCGTAGCAGCGTTATCGGAACCCAGGATGTTCGCCACCACGCCAGGGGACACAACCCTCATCCGGCGGATAAGGCGCAGCACAACCGCGTCCGCGTCGGACACGGACTGTTTCTTACCGCCACCCGTCTCAGCCCACCACGAGCCGCCACGACGCACCCTGCCGACAGCCCTACGGCGACGCAGCTTCTCAGCCTTACTCAACCCACTGGAAGCAGAGCCAGAACCGCCAGTGGAAGAAGAATTGGAACCAGTGAGAGGCGCACCATCTACACCAACCAGCCCAGACGAAGAAGAACCGGCACCCGAACCAGAAGAATCGCCGTCAGCAACCACGCGACCACCCTCAACAGCAACCACGCCACTACCAGGAGCGCCCTCACCCCCCGGGTCCACAGCAACCGCCTCACGCCACCCGCCAGAACCGCCACGCAACACATCCTCAACATTCAACCCGCGCAGCCGCTCCAACAACACGCCAGGACCACCCGCGTCCCACCGCAACGCAGCCTCACCCTCAGCCCTCAACTCACGCTCACGACGAAGGCGCGCCAACGCGCGCTCACCCCGAGGCTCACGATAAAACGACTCCGGCACACTCCACCCACCAACGGCAGGAACCTTACCCCTGTCACCCGTCACAACAGCCTCACCAAACGGCACCTCAACCTCCACACAATCACTCACCATAGACGCAGCAACCCCCGCAAACAAGGCCGCGCCCTCACCAAGAACAAGAACACCATCACCATCAACACCAACCCCGACAGGGGCAGGACCACCACACTCCACCCACGAACCGTGCTCGCGGCCACGCTTATCAACCCACCCCACAATCACACCACCATCACCGACACAAGCGAACCCCAGACACCCGCCAGCAAACACCGGCAACACCCCCACGCAACCAGCAACAGAAGCACCGCCAGCCACAGCCTCAGAGGCCACACCATCAGGAAGGCGCACCCCAGCAGCCCACGCAGCCCGCACGCCCACACACGCACACAAACCACCCAACACGCGCAACGTCAAACCGGCAGACAAACGCCCCTCACAAGCCGCATCAACGCTAGAAGCGTCAACAACAGGCCACCACACGCCACCCACACGACGCACCCCCGGACACCCCACCGCCCACACCGGCGACACACACGTCCACGCCACACCATCCGCATCACGCGCAACGCCCTCAGCAGTAAACCCAGACTCAATCAAAGAATCAACAAACGGGTTAGAACCACGAAAACGCTCAACACCAGCCACAACAAACCCCAACCAAAACGAACCAACACGAACCCAAAAAGCCCGCAACCATCACAACCCAAAAATATCAAAAAACCAGAAAACACGCCAAACACCCCCAAAAAACACCCAAACCCCCAAGCCAACCAGCCTCAAAACGCCGACAAACGTCCGCAAACACGCCCACAAACACAACAACCCACGCGCTCTGGCGTGGGCTATTGTGAGCGGCCTTTCGCTCGCGTCTCACCCCCTGTTGGGCGGGCGCAGGGCGGCACCGCTTCGGCGCAAACCAGGTTGTTTGCGCGCTCGCCTTGTGTGCGCTTGTCCTGCGTGCTCGCCCTTGTGGGGGTTTCGCCTGCTTTGCTTCATGCCGGTCGCCCCTGCTAGGCACGCGGGTTCCCGCGCTCACACACTTGTTAGCGCCCACACGTTTGGTGTGGGCGTTTTTCGTGTGTTCGCGTGGGGGCGTGCCTTGTTGGGGCTTGTTGTGGGCGTGTTTGCTTGCGGGGTGGCTGGGTTGCGCTTTTTCGTGTTCGTGTGGGTGTTTGCGCTTTCTGGGTGTTGGCGCTTTGGTGGGGTGGTGGGGCGTTCTGTGTCCCACCGCCCCTTGCCCTCCTTGCTTGTTTGCGTGCTCACGCGCCTGTGTGGGCGGCTTTGGCGTGTGCGCGGTGGCGTGTGCCCGATGGGCGGATGGCGGCAATGTTGGGGCGGGACATGATTGTCCCGCCCCATGCAGCGTGGCGCTGGGCTGCCTTTGGTCGCCCCGTGGCGCGGAGAGAGGTGTGGCGTGTGGGGTGCTCTCATGGTGTGTTAACACGCGCAGAGAGATGTGGGGGAGGGGGCCGCGTGGGGCGGACCGTGGTGGCCTGGCTGGGGGCGGTGGTGGTGGCGCGTTGGGTGGTAACACGCGTTGGTGGCGACAAGTGCCCAAAGCCGAGGGAGAGCAAAATTGACACTACTGGGGCGGGGGCGGGGTGCGCTCCCGGCCGTGGTGGGGTTTGGTAGTGAGAGCGCGTGGTGGTTGGGGTCTTTGTGGGGGCGCTCCTTCCTTTGGGCGCGTGGGTGATGCTGGGGGCGTGGCGCTTTCCCCTTGGTGGTGGGTTGGGTTGGTGGTAACGATTTCCCTCGGTAGCGTCAAGGGGGGTGGGGGTTGAGTGGTGGTTTGGGTTCGGGTGTGGACAATAGGGGTGGTGGCGTGGGGTGGTTGGTGTTCTGGTTCTGGTTGCGGGTTGGGGTTTGGGTTGGTTGGGTGTTTGTGGTGGGGTTTGGGTTAGTGTGGTTGGTGGTGGGTTGTGGTGGTTGTTGGGGTTGGGTGTTTTTTGTTTTGTTTTGTTTTTTGTTTTTTGTTTTGTTTGGTGGGTGTTTTGTTTGTTTTGGGGTTGGTTGGTGGGTTTGTGGTGGGGTTGTTGGTTGTGTGGGGTTGTCCGTGGGTGCGTGTTGTTGTTTGGTGGGTGGTTGGTGTGTGGTTGGGTTGTTGGGTGGGGGTTTGGGTTGGTTGTGTGTTTGGTGGTGGTGTGGGTTGTGGTTGGTGGTTTGGTGTTCCGCAGGGTGTGTGTTGGTAGTGTTGGGGGAATGGCATGGGGTGTGGTGCTTGTTGCCAGGTTGTTTGTACGTGGTGGGTGCAGTTGTTGGTGCAGTTTCCGCCGCCTGTGCAGTGGGTGTGTGGGTGTGGGTGGGGTGTGGTTTGGTTTGGGTTGGTGTTGGTGCATGGTGGTGGGTCTTGGGTGAGGTTGTTGGGGTTTGCGTGTTTTTTGTTGAGTTGGGCGGCGGCCTCTGCGGCGGTTTGGGGTTTGCCGATTTGTAGCCACTCAAAGTAGTTGAGGCCGCAGGCGGTGTGGAGTGTGCCGTTGATTGCTGTTGCGGTGCGGATGGTTGGTGTTTGGCTTTGGTTGGTGGTGAGTGTGGCGGCGGCGTGCATGAGGGTGTTGGTTTGTTGGTTGGGTGTTTGCTGGGTTGGTGGTGTGGTGTGGTGCCAGTGTTCGTATGGGCCTTGGAGGAGGATGAGGGGGGCGGCGAAAGGTGTGGGGAGCCAGCTGTGGGGTGGGTGCGTGTGTGGTGGTGTGTTGTTGGTCCAGTTGGTGAGGTAGCCGATGGTGTCTGTTGGCGTGTCGAATGGGGTTGTGAGTGTCCAGGGTGTGGCTGTGGTGAGGAGGGCGTGGAGTTGTGCTGGCGTGGTGTTGGTGTAGTTGCCGTAAACAATGGTGGGTGTTCCTGTGTTGTTCATGGTGTGGGTGGGTGCTTGTTGGCCGTTTACGTGTGTGATGGGTGTTGCGGTGGGCGTGTCTGGTGTCTGGTGGTGTTGTTTCCAGTATTGTGTGGCGGTGGTGTCGGCGAGTAGGCGTGTGCCTGGCGTGGGCGCGTGTGTTTCGTGGTTGGTGCCTGGGGTGTGTTTGGGTGTGGTCTGGTTGGTGTCTGGGGCGTGTGCGTGTGTGGTTGGGGCGAGTGTTGGTGTGTCTTGGTTGGTGTGCGTGTTGTGGTGGTTTCGGATGCTCACGTGTTCTGGCCTCTTCCTTGTCTTTTTGGTTTTGTTTCTTGTTCTTGCTTGTTGTTTGGTTAATAACGGTGTGGTGGTTGTGGGGCGAGTTGTGTGGGTTGGTTTGGTCCGGTGGGGTTATTGGGTTGTTGTTTCTTGTTGTTTGTGTTTGCGCGCTGTGAGTGGTGTGTGGGCGTGTGTTTGTGGGAAGTGGGTGTGTCCGGCGTGTGTGGTGGGCGTGGTTGTTTGGGTGCTGGGTGTGTTGTTCGGGGTGGCGTGTTGCCTTCGTGGCTTCGTGATTCGGTTGCTGGCGGTGGTGTGAGTGTGGGGTTTGATGTTGGGTTGCGGGTGTTTACGCTTGGTGGCGTGAGTGCGCCTGCGTCTGGTTCTTCGCCTGCCGTATCTGGGCCTGTGTCCGTGTCTGGTTCTGTAGTTCCTGTGTCGCCTGATGCGGGTGTTGGTGCGTCTGGTTTTTCTGGTGGTGTGCGGGTGTGTGTTCCGTGCGCGAGTGCGGTGTTTGGTGATTCGTGGTGTTCTTTGGTGTTGCGGCGGTGGGCGCGGGCGGCTGGTGTTGATGGGGTGAAAGTTGATGCGTTGCTCGGGTCTGCGCCTGGTTCTGGTTCTGTCCGGTCTGTAGCGTCTGGTTCTGCGCCTTCGTCGCGTGTGTCTGGTTTGTCCTCTCCCTCCTCGTGCTCGCCCTCGTCTGTTTCTGGTTCTGTGTCCACGTCGTCTGCGTCCGTTTCTTCGCCTGGTTTTGCGTCCGTGTTTGTTTCTTCGCGTGTTGGTGTGGGGTTTGGTGCGCGTGTGCGTGATTGGGGTGCGCGGGTTGGTGTTGGTGGTGGTGTGGTGTCTGGTGGTGGTGTGGTGTCTGGTTGGTGGGGGAGCTGGCGTGAGCGTGCGAGCGGGTTGGCGTCCAGTGTGGATGCGAAAGGGTTGGTGTTGGCTGGTTTGGTTGGTGTGGTGGTGTTGGTGAGTGTGCTGGTGTTGGTGGGGTGAGTGGGCTTCGTGTTCCTGGCGTGTGCGCGGGTTGGGTTGCTCGCTTGTGTGTGGTTTTTGGGAGTGGTTCGTGTCCCGCGTGTGTGGTTGTTTGGGTGTAGAAAAGCGGGGAGGGAACCTGTCGTTTGGTTCCTTTCCCCGCTTTTTCTTCTTTTTGTGTGGAGCGGACGACGGGACTTGAACCCGCTGCCTTCACCTTGGGAGGGTGATGCTCTGGCCTGGTGAGCTACGTCCGCAAGTGTGTGTTCCCCGGCTGTCCGTTGCGCTTTTGTTTGTTTGCGCGTGGCTCTCGTTGGGGTTTGGAGCGGATGACGGGGGTTGAACCCGCGACTTTCACCTTGGCAAGGTGACGCTCTAACCGACTGAGCTACATCCGCGTGTCGCGCCGCACCGTTTTGCTTGTGGCTTTTGCTTGCCTGGGCGCGCGGGTTGGCGCTTGTATCTATTCATCTCGCCTACGAGTGTACGCGTGGTGTGGTTGTTTTGTCAACACATGTTGTTGTAATATCGTCTCACTCGTCCTCGTCGTTGTTGGCGGTTGTGCGGCGTAAGAGGTTCGCGAGGTTGCTGACTGTGTATTGGAGAGACGTGGCGGTGTCGGGGATGTTGCGGTTGAAGTCGTAGATGGGGAAGTAGACGTAGGTGCTGTCGGTGTCGGTGCCGTCCCAGAGGTTGCCGATTTGTTTTGGGTTGGCGTTTAGGCGCGTGAGGTTGGTTCCGATTTCTGTGAGGTACTGTTGGAGTGCTGGGTTTTCTTCGCCGTAGTCTTTGTCCCACCAGTCCTCGCTTGTGAGGTGTGGTGTGAGGGGTCCGTCGAGAGGGATGGCGACGGCGGCGTAATCTTCGCGCCCGTAGATGTCCAGGATGTTTTGCTGTTGGTTGGGGGTGAGGTTGTTCCATGCGGTTTCGATGACGGCCATGATGGTGAGTCCTGCCGCGCGTTCGGTGAGTTCTGTGGCGTATTCGATAGCCCAGTTGCGGTTGTCGCTGTTGTTCATGGTTTGTGTCTTTCTTTTTCTTTTCTCGCGCTTGGTGGCTGGCGGCTGGTTTTGTTTGGTGTGTGCGCGCCACGCGTGGGGTTACTTGGTGGCGGTGTTGCCGCCTGCGCCTCGGCGTGCTGTGAGGGTGAAGCCGGTGCCGTATGCGCCGGGTCCGTCGTCGCCTTGTGCGGTGAGGAGGGGAAGCTGGGTTTCATTTCCGTCGATCATGACGAAGATGGTGTATTTTTCCCACCCGTCCCTGATGTCGTTTTCGTTGCGCGTGTATTCGACGCGGGCGTTCATGATGCGGGCGCATCTGTTGCCTCGGTAGAACGCGCGGGTGATATGGTACCAGCCGTTTGCGCAGCCGCCGCACCCTTCGTTGGCTTCCACGGTGAGGGCGGTGCCGTTGTCGAGGGTGAGGGTGGCGGTGAGTGCGTAGCCGTCATTGTCCATGTCGGTGAGTGTGATGTTGGTGATGTAGCGTCCTCTCAGAATCTTTGTGTATTCTTCCGGGGTGCTGTCCTGGTTGAGGACGATTGCGTTGTTGGTGGTGTTCTCGTTCATAGCTCTTATTGTACCATTTGCACGCGCGCGTGTCTACATGTGTGGACGCGTGGTTGGGTGGTTGTCCCCGCGCGGCTTGGCGTTTGTTTGTCCGCGAGCGCGCGGGGTTTGGGTGGTGGCTGTTCGCTTATCCTTGGTGGATGGTGGGGCGTTGTCCCGCGAGCGCGCTTACGTGAGGCTTGCGGGCGGGTTTGGGATGTGGAGGCCCCGGCCTTCGCCCAGGAGTTGTTCTGCCTCTAGGGCGGTGATGACGCGCCCGATGATGGGTGGGTGTTTTTTGGCCCATTCGCCTCCCTTGCATACGGCGAGGAGCTGCTGGGCGAGCTGTGGTGCGGATACTGGCTGCGCGGTGTGTTCGCTGTCTGGGTTGGTGTATCCGAGTGTGGTGTCCTCGGCGGCGGGTCCGACAGCCTGTGCGCAGCGGTTGGTTTCGAGCGATAGGTGTGCGGCGATGTTGCTGACGGTGTTGTCGCCGAGGTATGGTTCGCCCGTGGCGGTTGTTTCACCCTGGCCGTCGCCTGCGTGTTTCCGGTTTAGGTAGTGGGCGTATTGGTTCCATGAGGCGAGTACGGCGTCGTATAGTTCTTCTGGGGTGCAGGTGTCGTGGAACGTGAGGTTGCTGCCGGGGATGGGTGGTGCGTCGAAGTTTGCGCCTGTGTTTGTGCTGGTGTGGTCTGTCGCCGTGGTGTTGGTGGTGGTGTCGCCGTGGCGTGCGGTGGTTTCGAGGGTTGCAGCAACGCCGGGGTTGTTCATGAGTGGGGCGAGCGCGCGGCGCGCCTCCGTGAGCCTGTGGGCGTGGAGTGCTTGGTCCTCGTCGGTTTCGACGTAGAGGAGGTGTGTGCCGCCGACGGTGAATGTCCCGCCCTTGTGGGTGAATTGGATCATGGTTTGGGGCGTGTGGGTGGGGTATGCGGCTGTGACCTTGGTGGGGTTGCCGTTTTCGTCGGGAATCATGTCGCCATCAGCGAGGTCGCCGAATTTCGCCCATTTCCAGGTGCGGCCGCTCTGGTCGGTGACGTACTGGCCCTCTGGTGTGTTGTTTGTGTTCGTGGTCATTCGTGTTTCTCCTGTCCTTGTTCCCCTGGTTTGCGCGTCAAGTTTTTTGTTTGCCGGTTTCCCGTTTGCGCGCCGGTACTGTGCGCGCTTCTTCCTCTTGTGAATAGCTGCTTGAAACAAGGAGGGGCACCCGCCGAGATGCGTTGTTGCTTCCTTGGCGGGTGCCTTTTGTGGGCGTGGTCGCGCTTTTTGGCTCGCGCCACGTGTTAGTTGGTGGCGAGGAGCGCGGTCATGTCTGCGAGCGCCTTCTGCGCCTCGGAGTCCTTGATGTCCGGCTCCTTTTCATTGACGGGCAAAGGGATCGTCTTGCCGTCGAGCATCTTTTCGGCGATCTTCTTGGACGCCTCCTCGCGATTGAGATCGACCCCCTTCTTCGCTTTCGTCGCCTTCGGGGTCTGCGCCGTCCCACAGTTCGCCCATGTACTGCGCGTCGCTGTCGATGTCGCCTAGTAGGGTTTCGAGGCCGCTCAGGTATTCGCGTGCGGCGTCGTTACCTTCGCCGATTTCTTCGTGCCAGTCGTCGGTGACGAGGCGGGCGCTGGTCCCGCCGAGGCTGATGGCGACGGTCACTGCCTCGTAGTCGCCGACGTTGCTCGTGAAGTCTGCCTTCTGTTCGTCGGTGAGCGCGTTCTATGCGTCGGTGAGCGCTGTCATGGTGGCGAGGTTTGCGGCCCTGGATGCGAGTCGGATGGAGGTTTCGGCGATCTTGTTGGTCTTGGTGGTGTTCATGGTTGGTGTCCTTCTCTTTGGTGGTTGGCGTGTTTTCTTGTGTTGGTTTTAGTGTAGCACAATAACCTGCATGTTTGCGCGCGTTACGGCGAGTGTGGTTGGCCGCAAGCGCTGTGGGGTGTGTCACGCGTGCCCGGTGGTGCGGGGTACGGCGGGCATTGGCTGAGTGGTTACTGTGTCCGCGATAGTTGTTTGTTCGCGTTGGTGGCGTTTTTGTTGGCGCGATGTGGGTTCGCGTCTTGCGAGGCGAGCTTGTGGGGGGTGGCCCGCGTGTTCGCATTTGGTGTTTCTCGCGCGTGCGCGCGTGTAGCTATTGGCGTGGTGTGGGTGAGGGTGTGTTCCTCCACGTTGCAAACTAGTTTGTTTTAGTTTGCATGGCCTCGTTACCAAGGCCAGCTCCAAGCCTCACAGCGCTCTTATGCGCCTGCTTGGTTCGCGCTTCACCGAGGTCAGCGTTCCCAACAGTATGTTGGTTTCGTCTTACGTCCTCTCCACGCGCGTTTAGGGTCTCCGGGGCACTCCCGGCGACACAAATGTTTATTGCCGCGTTCAAGTCACGGTCCATAGTCAGACCGCAACTGTCACAGCGGTAGGTCCGCTCGGATAGGGAGAGCTTGGCTTTCACACTCCCACACTTCGAGCACGTTTTGCTACTGCGATACCAGCGGTCCACGACATGCAGTCGCGCGCCGGTCCTCGCGGTCTTGTATTCTAGCTGTCGGCGGAACTCTCCGAACGCCGCGTCGGAAATGGATTTGGCGAGGTGATGGTTTTTCACCATGCCGGAAACGTTCAAGTCCTCGATACTAATGTCCGAGTACTTGTTAGCGAGCCACGTGGTGAGTTTGTGCATTGCGTCTTGCCTCTGGTTCGCCACATGGGCATGTAGGCGCGCCACCTTGTCTTTCGTTTTATTGCGCCTGTTCGAGCCTCGCGTTTTGCGACTCAACTCCCGCTGCGCTTTCTTTAGCTTCCGCTCCGACTTTTTCAGGTAGCGCGGGTTTTCAATGACGGTGCCGTCCGACAGGGTAGCCAACGTTTTGATACCCAAGTCCACGCCGACCGCGCCGCCCTTCGGCGGTTCCGACGCTGGCTTGTCGTCTCGTTCGACGGTGAGGGACGCGTACCAGCGTCCCTCACGCTGCGAAATGGTCATGCGCAGAACCCGGCCGTCGCCCACGCGTTTGGCGACATTCTCCATGCAGTGAACCCTGCCAATACGAGGCAGTTTCAATGCTTTCGGGTCGCCTTTGACGAGGCCAAACGATCCGGTCGTATAGGCGAACCGGGGAACTGACCCAGCTTTAGTCTTGAACTTCGGGAAACCAACCTTCCGGCCTTTACGGTCGCCCTTCCGGCTTTTCGACCAGTTAGACAAGCCCTTCGCAAGAGACTCCAACCCGTAACTGTACGATTCCTTCGAGTTTTCCTGCCACCACGGCTCACCATCCTCACTGACGGCCAACTTACCCTTATTTTTGTTCCACCACTTGCGCAGGGCATAAGGCGACCAGCCTATATTCTCACCCGCGTCAATGGCTCCTTTGACGTGGGCGAGCGTCGCATTAAACGCGAACCTTGCGCCACCAGCATGAGACAAGAGACGCCTCTCCTGGGCGGGGGTAGGGTCAAGCGCGACCTTCACAGCTTCCAACAACCGCGCTCACCCCTTTCCTTTACTCCAAGCGCTAGTTAACTATAACACACAATAACACGCTAGATAGCGCAAATCAAAACCCCAGCAGCTTACCCCCCTTTTTTTGTTGCTGCCGGTGTTCCCCTGTGGGCTGCGGGGAAGCGAAAGATGGTGGCGTGGGGTGATCGGGGCGCGTGCTGTGGCGGGTGCTCCGGTGGCGTGGTGCTCCGGTGGGCGCGTGGTTGGGGCTGCTATTTTTCTTGTGTGAGACTGACTGGGGGTTGCTCCTCGTTTTTGTTTCTTCTTTCTGACGAGAGGGTTTGGTGGTAGTTGTGGCTGGTTTTCATATGGGTGTGTCGGGTCAGGCGGCTGGCCGATTGGTGAAGTGCGTCGCTAGGCCGGGCAAATGTGCGTTGGTTACTTCGGATGGCGAGCCGGTTCCGCATTTCGCGTCTTTGGATGAGGGTGAGCGGTGGCTTGCTGAGCAGGAGGCCGCGCAGCGTGGCGGTTTTGCTGGTGGTTCTGGCGACGCTGGCGAGGGCGTGCGTGACGCGTTCGCTGATGGTGTGTTCGTGGTGGACGCGGCGGGTCGTTTTTATTGGCAGAATGGCAAGGAGGCTACGCGTGTGAGTGGCGTGGACGTTTCCCGGTGGGATGGTAGCGGTGACAGTATCATTGACATCGTTGACGGTGGCGGCGTTTATGCGTTGAACGCGGATAGTGGTCTAGCCCACGTGTTGTCTGACGTTAATAGCGGCACCGTTGGTGGTCGTTTCAGAGCTGTTGGCGTGTATGGGTGTCAGTTGGATGAGGTGACGGGCGACGCGGAGCTGAATAATGTGGGCGACTATAGGCGCGAAATAACTTCTGCGCCTGTTTCTAGTGTCAATGTCGTGTCCGGTAATGGCAGTATTCTGCGTCTCGCTTCTGGTTGCCGTGTTGGTTCGGTGACTGACAATGGTAAAGTGGGGGATGTTTACGGCGGCAACATTGGCGAGGTGTCCGGTCGTGGGCGCGTTAACACGGTGCATGATGGTGGCCTGGTTGGCGAGGTTATTGACAATGGTACCGTGAACAACGTTTATAGTGGCGGTCGCGTTGAGCGCGTGAGTGGGCGAGGCGTCGTGGAGATTGTCAAGGGTGGCGGCAGTGTTGATGTAGTTGAAGGCAATGGTACCGTTCGTGGCGTTGCTCGTGGTGGGCGTGTGGAGTATATGCTTGGCGCTTCGTCGTTAGACGTGAATGAGGGTGTGGTGGGGTTTGTTGGCTCCCCGACTGCTCCCGCTGACAGTACTGGTGGCGCAGTGTTGGCGGATAATCGCGCTGGTGGGCGCGTGGGGGTCCTGCGCGCGGGTGGCGTGGTGGATGAGAACTTGGGTGAGATTGATACGGTTTTGCCTGGCGGCGTGGTGAATGGGCTGCGTGGCGGTGGCGAGGTTGGGTCCTTGTCGGGTCGCGTTGGTTACCTGGGTGGGCCGGATGCGCATGTGAGGAATATGGGTGGCGGTGAGGACGCGTGGGCGGAGATTTCTTTGGTTCGTTGCTCTGCGTCTGTGAATGAGGGCGATGGTGCGCGTGAGCGCCCTGTGGTCCAGTTTGTTGGCCCGTATTCGCGTATTAGTTTTGAGACGAGTAGCGCTGAGGAGGCGTTGGCGAGTATTGGGCGCGTTGATCGGGGTGCGCTGGAAGCTGGCTTGGTGGACATTCGATATGGTGGGCGCATGGGTAAGAATTTGTTGCCGTTGCTCATGGAGCGTGAGGGTGTGAGCGTGGGAGAGTAGGCCGCGAGCGCGGCTCGTGGAAGCGGCCTTGCTTGCTGGCGAGGTGGGGCGTAGTGGTGTTCACGCCTCGCCCCGCCTTTTGCCTTTTGTTTATGTGGGCGCGGGGTGGGGTTGCTTCGTCTTGCGTGGGGCGCATGGTGTGCGTGTCCGCTGCGTGCTGGCGTGTTCTTGTTGCGTGCCGTGGGGTTGCTATTTTTGTGGGTGAGGGGCCGTTTGGTGTGGGTGCTTTTCTCCTGTTTTTGTTCGCGTATCCGCGTGAGGGCGTGTGCTTGTCTTTTTTGTGTTGTGTGGAGTGTGAGGTTTTACTGTGGCTGGTTTTCATGTTGGCGTTCGTGGTAAGGCTGCTGGCCGTGTGGTGCGGTGTGGTGCGAAGCCTGGCGGTTGTCGGTTGACTGGTGCGGATGGTGCGCCTGTGCCGCATTTCTCTTCTGTGGAGGAGGGCGAGCGGTGGCTTGCTGAGCAGGAGGCCGTGCAGCGTGGCGGGTTCACCACTGGGGTTGCCCGCGAGTCTGCTCCTGTTGTTTCTTCTGACGCTGGTTTTCCTGCTCCTGTTGGTGATGGGCGTGGGATTGCGTGGGATGATGCGCTGGTGAGTGTGGGGACGGTGACTGTTCCGAATGGTGCGGCCCTGGTGGGTCCGTCCGCTGATTCTGGTGTGCCTGTGCGTCTTGTGCGTGGTCTTGTGGGCGCGGAGCCGTTTGGGAACATGTGGGCTGTGCCTGCTGGTGGGCGCGCGTTTGGCGATGACGTGAGTGTGCGTGGCGCGGTTTTGGTTGAGGACGCGAGGGACGTGTTGTTTTCTCACGTGTCTGGTGGCGCTGTGGTGGGTGAGGCGCGGGGCGTGCGGTTTGAGCACGTGTATGCGGGCGGCATGGTGGGGGAAGCGAAACGTTGTTTTGTTGGGAGCGTTGGTGGCGGCGAGTTGTCGCCGGGCGTGCCTGGCGGGGGTAGTGTGAGTATCGTGTCTGATGGGTCTGTTGTTGGCGTGATCGCTGGTGACGAGTATGGTCAGGCTCATGTGGGGCGCGTTGAGGGCGGGTCCAGCGTGAACGCTGTGTTGGCTGACGGTAGTGTGGATTCGGTGTCTGGCGGTTCGCGCGTAGAGTTTGTGGAGGGCGCGGACGGCGCGGCGGCTACGATTGGTGTGGTTGACGCGGATAGTCGCGTGGGCGTGTTGGGTGAGTATGCTCGGGTTGGGTTTGCGGTGAACGCGGATAGTGTGGCTGACTCGAAGGATGCTGCGCGGCTTCTTGATGCCCGGTTGCGGCGTGAGAGCGCTGATGGTTACAGTGGTGGCGGGTTGCGTGTGAGTGAGGGCGTGCGGCGGTCACTGTATTCTGGTGAGGGTGTGAGCGTGTCGTTGAGCGTGGTGGCGCGTGATGGGTCGAGCGTGGTATTGGATGATGCTGATGTGAGGCGCGTGTTGCGTGGTCGGCCTACTGCGTCTGAGTGGAGTGTGGATGCGGTGTTTAGGTCGTTCGAGTCGTCATTTGATCGCAGGGCTGGCGAGTGGATGTCGGGCGCGGGTGACGTGGTGTTGCCGCCGTCTGGGTGGGATGACGACATGGAGCCGTTCGTTGACGATGATGAGGATGAGTGACGCGAACGCGCTGTTGTTCGCGTGAATGTAAGGGGCTGAGCGGCGGGGCGGGCGTGTGTTTGCCTCGCCGCCGCGTTTGCTTGTATATGGGGTGGCGCGCCGGGTTTCTCCTGTTCGCGTGCCTCGTATTTTCTTGCCGCGCGTTTGGTTTCTGGGATGCGCGCATGTTATGGTGTTGGTGCTGCCGCGATATTTACGTGGTAATGTGATGTCTACAGTAGAGGAGAGTTCCTTGGGTGTTGTGAAGAACAAGCGCGCTACGCGTGCTGGTTTCGCGTTTTTGGCGGCTGCGGCCGCTGTTTCTGGCGTGGGTGGCGGCGTGAGCGCTGCAACTGCTGCCGGTGATGTTGCTCCGGCGTATGCTGAGTCGCAGGGCGTGTCGGCTGCGGATGCTGCTGCTACGGGTGGTTATGAGGCTGCGGTTGCGCGTGAGCGTGGCCGAGTGGCCGATAAGGTCATTGAACTGTTGAGTGACAAGTTCACGGGCGAGCAGGATACGCTCACTGAGAGTGTGACGCTCCTGTTGAAGGGTGCGGCCCCTAATGGTGCGGTTCTTGGTTTCGGTAAGGGCATGGACCGCGCGGCTGTACGCGACTATATTATGCACGCTGAGATGACGCCGGTTGGTTACACGCTAGAGTCGATTACTCCGGCGGCGAACGCGGGCGCTGGCGCGTATGATGCGACGTTTACGCGCGATAAGAGCGTGACGGCAAGCGAGTTTACGTCGCTTGATTTCATTAAGGACAGTGCTCAGCGTGAGCGTGTGCGTCAGCTTGTGTTTGGTAACCCTGACCTTTCGTCGCGTATTGATGAGGCGGCGCTGTACACGACTGCGACGACTCAGTTCTTGGAGGAGGGTAAGACTCCGGCTAGTGCCTTGGGTAATGCCGCGCTGATGCCGGTGACTTCTGTTGCTGACGCTGTGCGTAGCGTGATGGGTGACGGTTCCACCAAGGAGATTACGTCGCTGCGTTTGGAGACGGTGGATGGGCGTGAGTATTTCCGCTACGTCGTGTCGGATAAGTTGCCGGACACGTCGAACGTGGACGCGGAGGGGTTTGCGCCTAAGTTTTTGACCGCCGACCAGGTGGAGGCCATCAAGGGTGGCCTGGTGAGCTCCAAGGCGTTGGCGGCCGACAATAAGAGCCTGGCTGGCGCATCCCAGGTGACGCTGTCGGATGGTGGCCGCGCGTTGAAGAATGAGAACTTGGATGCGGGCACATCGGTTCGCGCCCTGTTGGAGAAGGCCGACGAGTATGCGGGCGTTGCCGTTAAGACTGGCCGTAAGGTCAGCGGCGTGCAGGTGAGCGGTAGCGCTATCCGCTTGGAGACTGTTTCTGACCCGGCGTCGGCGGCTGCGCCTAATAAGGCGTTCCTTGCTGAGGTGGAGCGTTTGTACAAGAACGTTTTGCCGATTAAGGACGGGGTTGTTACCAAGCAGATTCCATACGATGTTGTGGACGCTGACACGCGTGAGACCCTGCCCGGCGGCGTTGGTGTGATTGCCGCGTCGGATGACGGCAGCGCGAACGCGTCGTTGGATAAGTTTGTGTGGTGGATGTCTGAGGCTCACCGCGTGGCGGCTAACCTGGATGGCGTGAAGTCTGTGACGGGTATTGAGTTTGATGCCGCGTCTGGCACGATGCACATTCTGGTGTCTAAGACGAAGGCTCCTGTGCTGGACACGGATACGCCTGAGCCTAGCCCTGAGCCGTCTCCTAACCCGGAGCCGACACCGCAGCCTGAGCCGTCTCCTAACCCGGAGCCGTCCCCTGAGCCGTCTCCTAACCCGGAGCCGCAGCCGGAACCACAGCCTGAGCCTCAGCCGGTCCCTGACCCGACACTGGACGAGAAGTACGCCAACGACCCGGCGGTGCGTGAGCTGTTCAACTTGTACGCGAAGGCGGTTGCTCGCGTCCAGGCTGCTAATGGTGGCGTGTTGCCGTCGCCTGTTGTGTCGCTTGTGAACCAGGCGGGCGAGGCTGTTGCACCCGCGCAGTCGGTTGTTGCGCCGTCCGCGTCTGTTGGTGAGTTTTTCGACCACCTGCGCTCTGCTGTGCCGGAGGGTTGGAAGATTGATTTCAGCAAGAACAACCCTGTGGAGCTCGGCGAGGACGGTAAGACTGTTCTTGTTCACGTGGTGCAGGGTGAGGGCGACGCTGACGACTACGACCAGGATATTAGTCAGGCTCACCAGTTGGAGGCTGAGACTGGTAACCGTGATGGTAAGGACGGTTCGACGGGTGTTGCTCCTGGTGAGGCAACGGCTGCCGGGGTGCGCGCCGGGGTTGCTGGCGGGGGTTCACTGCCGGTGACTGGCGCAAGCGTGCTCACTGGTGTTGGTGCTGGCGTGTTCTTGTTGGCTGGTGGCGTGGCTGCTGGCGCTGCGCGTCGTGCGGGCCGTAGGCGCGCGTGACGTGGCTGACCGCTAGTAGCGTAGCCTTGCGGCTACTGGTTGGCGCATAGCTTGCTGGTAGCTGCCGTGTGGGGCGCGTGGACTGGGTTTCCAGGGACCACGCGCCCCGCGTCTTTTTTGTGTATTGCGTGCCTTGGCGTGGTGAGGGGCGCGCTCTGGTCTTGTGGCGTTGTCTGCGAGCGCGTACGCGTGTAGCGCCCTTAGATTCACTGTACGGGCTTCTGACGCGTTTTCAGATGTTTACCCTTCCCCGTGTGCGTTTCGCCCCCGTTTGGCAATCTACGGGCCGTACAGTGAGCGAGAGAGGGGTGTGTGGCCGCGTGGCGGCGCGTTGATGGCTTCTATGGCGCTGTTACGATACTCCTACGTGTGGTCTTGATGTTTCTTGTCTGTGTACAGGTGAGCGCCCCTGGCCGTGTGGTCGGGGCGCTCTTTTCGTGGCAGCTTGCGCTGTGCGCGTCACGTGTTAGCGCGCGGTAGAGACTCACCTACGCCGTGTGGGTTCGTTCACTCATCACATGGGCGGTGAAACGAGAAGCTGATGCGTGCGCTGTCGGCGGTGACGCTTACGCTGCCGCGCTTGATGGTGAAGTCCGGGTGTTCTGCTTTCCAACTGTAGCGCGTGGTGTTGTTAGTGAGGAGCGTGGGGCGCAGATCACCCTCGAACATAATGTACAGTGAAATAGTTTCAGTTGTTTCCTCGTCGTCGCCGTAATAGGTGGGTTCCTGGTGCGTCTCGGTTTTTTCGACCCATGCGGCGGTGATCTTCTGACCGTTGTCGATGGCGTCTCGTGCGCGGAGCGTGATGCCGCCGCCGGTTCCGGTTTTCTTGGTGCGGGTTTCACCGAGGAAGCCGTGTGTGCGTGTTTCGTGGCGGATGGTGATGGTGTCACCGTCCGTGAGGGTGAGTGTGATGGTGCCGCCGCTTGCGGAGGTTTTCGCGATTGTGGTTCCGGTGAACATGCTGGCGAGCGCCTTTGCCGCCTCGTTGTTGGCGTCTCGGTTCATGATGTTCATGGGGCGTGTTTCCTTTTCTGCGTTGGTGTGCGGTTTTATTGTAGCACGCAAGCGCGTGTGTTGTCTACGCGCGTGAGGGTTGGAGTAGGCACGTGGCCGCTCATGTGGGACCGCCCCAGCTCTTGTTTGGCCGGGGCGGTCTTTTTGGCGCGTCTTACGCCTGTGTTGATGCGCTGCGCGCCTGTTTAGCGTCGGGGTCGCGTAGAGTCAGGTTCAATGTGCGCGCTGGCGGCGTGAACAGTGACCTCGCCGCGCGTGAGACGGAAGTCCGGGTATTCTGAGCCCCACGTGTATTCGGTTTCGTTACTGGTGAGGCGCGTGGGGCGCAGATCGCCCTCAAAAGCCACCCACAACTCGATAGTTTCGGTTGTGGCACCTGGCGTTTCATCATACTCGTCGCAGGGGGTGGGCGACTCGTACGACTCACGCTTTTCGACCCATGCAGTAAGGATTGTCTGCCCGTTTTTGATTGCTTCTGCTGCTCGGGACGTGACTCCCTCGTCAACGTATTTGCGTTCTTCCCTGATGTAGCTGAACTCCGCTGACGTGAGGTCGATTTCCTTGGTTTCGTGACAGATGGCGATGGTGTCGCCATCCGTGAGGGTGAGGGTGATGGTTCCGCCGTTGATCGAGTAGTCCTCGACGGTGGTTCCTGCGAACATGTCAGCGAGCGTCTTTGCCGACTCGTTGTTTGCGTCGGTGTTCACGGTGTTGGCGTCGGTGTTCATGGTGTTTCCTCTTGCTTCTTTTTGTGGTGGCGTGTTTTGTTCTGGTTCTTAGGGTAGCACGCGCAGCCTGCCCATGTCTACACGTGTGGACGTGTGGGGTTGGTGTAGCATGTCATGTTGAGCGCGGGCGTTGGTTTACGTGCGATGGGTGGCGTGGACGCTGTCGTGTGGTATCATGTGGGTGATTGGTTCTACTGACATGAAGGGAGGTTACGTCATGTTTCAGGCGATGTTTTCTCTTGTCGCGACGACGCTGAACGCGTGGCTCGTCGTCAACGAGGTGGGCAAGGGGCGCGACAACTGGTCGAACGTGTTTCTGGTCGTGCTTCTTTTCTCATTGTCGGCCAGCGCGGCGGGTTTGATTCGCGCTGTCATGTTGTTGGGTTGACGGCGCGCCGCGCGCGTGTACCTATGGTCGCGCGCTCTCTCCGCGACAGTTAGCACTTTTGCGGTCGCGCGCCCGTGAAGGGGTCTGTGCGCGTCTCTCGCGCGTTTTCGTGTCCTGGGTGCGTCAACGCCCCTCCTGTGGCCTTACGGGCCGCGAGAGGGGCGTTTGCGTGCTTCTCTATGCCTGTCCGCGCGTGCGGTTGCTCGTGTTAGAGTCCGAGCTGGGCGAGGGTAGGCTTTCCTAGCACGAGTCCCGATTCGGATAATTCCGTGCGGTGGCCGGGGTAGTTCACTGGGGTGATATAAACACAGTCCTCGTAGTCTGTGAGAATCTTTATCCACAAGATGCGGCCTTCCCATTCTCTCCAGCACTCGATGATGTTTTCGCCGTCGTCATCTACGTCTTTGACGGGATTCGCGTAGTCGCATACGGAGAGCACCGTGCTAACTGTGATGTCGGGAACGTTATCGAGAATCATGATCGCGTATTCGATGTCGAACCATTCTTTGCCGCGTCCGGTCGCATTGATTGCTTCCATGACGGTTGGTAGACTCTTTTCGTCAGCTGGTGTACGCCACAGCTGCATATTATTCTCCTCGCTGTCTTACCGCTGATTGACTTGTTGACTTTACTATATCACGAGCGTGTTGCGTTCGCGCGTTGAAAGTTTAGAGTCCGAGTTGGGCGAGGGTGGGTTCCTCGTCTCCGTCCTCGTAGTAGCAGCAGTTGCTCAGGTAGCGCCCTTTCTTCGACTTTCTGCGTGGCCGCTCGCGGCTGCCGGGCGCATCCACCTCGAAAACAATCGACCCATCCTCCCCAGATGGACATTCCCATTCGTCGAAAATGACACACCAGATGCGGCCGTTCCATTCGCGCCAACACTCGGTGATGATCTCGATAGCGCCGTTCTCCCATTCTTGGACGATGGTGCGCGGCGTCGTATAATCGTAGAGCTTAATGGCGGTGTCGGCGCTCACGTCATCGTGGCGGGCGAGCCAGTTGCACGCCGCGTCGTAGTTAAACCAGTGAGGTTCGCGGCCAGCCTTGTTGATGGCACGCATGACGCGGTTTTCGATGTCCGGTGTGATGGGAGCCGGGCAGGAGGTGTGCTTGTCGGTAAGGTTATTCATGGAGTTTTTGCTTTCTTGTGGCGCTTGTTTTCTTCTGGCTCCTGTAGCTGAGCGCGTGTTCGTGGCGCTTGTCTACGTTTTAGCCGCGTCAAGGTCATGTGGCATGACGGTCGCTCTTGTTAGAGTCCGAGGTCGGCGAGGGCGGGTTCCTCGTCGCCGTCGTCGTAGCGGCAGTCGTTCGCGTAGTGTTCCGCTTCTGTCATGTAGGGCGGTTCGTCGCTGCCGGGCGCGTCAACCTCGACGATGAGGGGTTCGCTGCCTCCTGCGTTCTCGAAGAATGTGACGCGCCAAATGCGGCCCTCCCATTCGCGCCAGCATACGGTGGTAACGTCCTGTTCAACGTTGTCGTTGGTGTACCAGGATTCAGTGACAATAGTGCGCGGCACCGTGTAGTCATACAGGCGGATGGCTGTGTCGGCGCTCGCCTGCGGGTGGCGTGAGAGCCAGTTGCAGGCGGCATCCCAGTTAAACCATCGCGGGCTGCGTCCGGTCTTGTTGATGGCTTGCATGATGCGCTTTTCAACGCCTGGTGCGATATGGAGCGCGTAGGTGGTGTGTTCGTCGGTGAGGTTGCGCATGGCGTTGTTCTCTTTTCTTGGTCGCGTTGCGTGTTTGCGTATTCTCATTGTAGCACGCGTGTTGGGTGCGTGTCTACGGTTTTCGCGTGTTCGTGTTGCGCGGCGACTGCGCGCTCGCGTATAATGGTTAGTGGTGGCAGGAGAGTCGCCGACCGTTGGAAGGAGTCGAGTAGTAATGTCGAGTATTATCCCGATCATTGTCGGCCAAAAGATTATCCGTGAGGCTTCTCGCAGTCGGGCGTTGCTTGACGATGACGAATACTGTAAGGAGATGCAAGACGCCAAGGGTGACGAATCGGCAGATGATCTTTTTGGCGCGGGCCTATTTGGTGGTTTCTGCGCAGTCATGTGCGCGTGTATCACTGTGAAGTGCGGGGGCTGGTTCCTCTGGGGTGCAGCTGCTGTTTTCTCCCTCGTATCGGGGTCGATGTTTTTTGCCTCTTACCGCCTTTTAAGGATGAAGATGAACATAACTCCGAGGGCAGCGGCTCTGAGCGTTAGCGCTCCCGTGGTGTGAGGAGCGAAGGCCCTGCGCCCGGCGGCGTGGGGTTTTCTGTTGCCCGCGCGCGGGTGCTCCGGTGCGACGCTTGCGCGCGTTCCCCCGCGTGAGGCGCGTTTTCTGGTGGATATTGTGGTGGTGTTGGTGTGTTCGCGCGTGTCTTGTGGAGGGCTTTTCTGTCCTGCGCGTGGGCTTGTTTTCTTATGGTGGTGTGGAGGTTTTCTGGTGGCTGTGAAGTGGCATGTGAATGACGAGAAGAAGCCGGGTAAGTGCAGCGCTGGGGCGGGGAAGTGTCCGTTTGGTGCGGACACGCCGCATTTTGGGACGAAGCGTGAGGCTGAGGCTGCTGCTGAGGAGTTGATTGCGCGCGAGTCGGACGGTTTCGGTGGGGAAGCAAAAGCGCCTGCTCTCACCGAGTGCGGGGACGGTTCAGGGCTGGCTGTGGATGCGGCGGGCCGCTGGTATCGTGACGGCGCGCTGGTGGGGGGCATGGTGGAGGCTGTGCGTGAGGACGACGAGACGGTAGTGCTCGCGGGTGATGACGGCGTGTCGGTTGTTAGTGACGGTAATACGAACATCTACGTGCGCGGCGGGAGCTTTGGTGACCTCGTTAATGTTGGCTACCACACTGATTACGGATATGATGACGAGATTATGTCGGTCGTTAACGATGCTCGCGTGGACAGGGCTTTTGGGCTTGTTGTCAGTCAGGTTGGTGGTGACGCTTCCATTGGGGTGATGGGCGATTATGTTGAGCCTGGCAATCCTACGCATGTCACGCCGTCGTATGTTGAAGATTTGTGGAATCGCGCGTCGGTTGATGTCGTGTCTGGGGAGGCAAAGATTGTCAGCATGATGGGTGAGGCTCGCGTCGGCACTTTGGGTGGCAAGTCTCGCGTGGGTCAGATGAGCGGCGAGTCGCGTATCAACACTGTCGAGTCTGGCGGTGGCGTGAATTACATGTTGGGGAGCGCTCATGTGGGTGAGGTTCGTTCTCACAGGCGCGAGGATGGTTACATGGAGCACGGGCGCATTGGCATAATGACTGGCGAGGCAAGCGTGGAAATTGTGCGCGATAGCGGTTTTGTGGGTGAGGTGCGTGAGCGTGCGCGCGTACATGGAGTGTTTTCCGGTGGTCGCGTGATGGAAGTCAAGGATGATGCGCGCGTGAATATGGTGGTGTCCGGTGGCGTTGTGGAGCTTGTGACGGGTGATGCGCGCGTGGGTGAGGTGTGGCGTGGCGGCAGTGTCGATAAGGTGGATGGTAAGGGCGCTGCCGTGATGAACGTGGGGTCGGGTGGCCGTGTGGGCGCGGTGACTGGCGGCGCGACGGTCGTTGACGTGGGTTCCTCGGATGCGACTGAGCCGTGCGTTGTGGGGTCGGTGGACTCGTCCAGTAAGGTGAGTTTGATTGACTGCTGGGCTGATGTGACGTATGAGTGTGGGGAAGCGAATGTGTCTCCTGCTCGTGCGCGCGAGTTTGTGGTGAAGCGTTTGAGTGACGACGCGACGGGTATCGGCTCTGCGTGTTTGGAGCGTGCGAATGGCGATAATCCGTATTCGCGCTCGAATGTGCGCCTGCGTGTGCGCGACGCTCAGGGGCGTGTCGTTGATGTTCCTGACGTGGATGGGGTGTTGTGCGAGTTGACGGAGGTTGATGATGATGAGCGTGAGCTGATGTGGGAGAGCATGATGGGTTCCCCTGATAGCAACAGGTAGCGGGGCGGCTTGTGCCCGCGCTAGTAGTGTGTTGCTTGTGCGCTTCGCGCGAGCGTGTGGTACGCTTGTGTCGTTAGTACAATGTGAAAGGTGGAGTTGTGTTTCTTTTCCTGTTTTGGTTCGTCGTTTCGCTGATGTTCTCTTATCATGCTTTTGAGGAGTACAAGAAGGATAATCGCCCGACCGCTATGTTTTGGGCGTACCTGCTGCTTGTCGCCGCCAGTGTCTCGTATATGTTCGGGGACAAGGTGTACTAAAGGTTCCCGCTGGCGTTGAATTGTGAAGCGGACGCGTAGGGTGAGTTGTTCACCCATGCGCGTCCGCTTTTTCTTAGCCTTGCCTGTGCTCGCCGTTCACCACTGGGGTTCGAGAGCTGCGTCGGATGCGTTGAGGGTGGCGCCGTCGCTGCTTTCGAGGAGGAGGGTGGGGCGCTGGTCGGAGTAGGCCGCGTATTCGCCGCTGACTTCTGCGATCTTTTCGGGTCGCAGGTTGCGCTCGGCGAGCACCCACAGGGTGATCGTGCGGGTCACCTGGGGCACGTTCATGCCGTTTGCGTCGGTGAACTCGCTCGTGGTTTCGACCCACGCGCGCACGACGCGGCCGCTGTCGTGCTTCTTGTAGTGCTCGTCGTCGCTGTTGGTGAAGTTGTCAGCATCAACGGCGAGCGCCTTGTTGTCGGCGGGAGCGGTGGCACCTCCTGGGAGGATGGTCGCAGCGTTGATGGTGACATGTGTGCCGTCGGTGAAGGCGACGGTGTTGCGGGGCGCGCCGGGGGTGTACGTGTCGGCGATCTGCTTGCCTGCGAACAGTGCGTTGAGGTTTCGGGCGCGTTCCTGGGTGGCGTCACTGTTAACGATGTCGAGCATGTGTGTTTTCTCCTGTGTGGGCGCGTTTTCTTGTCTGGCTCCATTGTAGCATGTTTCGGGGTCGTGTGCATGGTGTTTCGCGGTCTTGTGGGGCGCGTGTTGGGCGTGTTTTTGGTCATGTTGGTGGCGCGAGTGCGGGCGTGCGGGAGAGTGGTTGTACGTTGCTGGGGAAGCGAAACGGTGTGAGCGTGGGGGAAACAGGTGGAGGGGCGCAGACTCATAAACGGTCTGCGCCCCCCTTTCCTCGTGTTCGCCCGCGTGTTTACCCGCGTGCTCGTGGTTGTTTACTTGTGTGGGAGTCGGATGGTTGTGTGGGTGGCGGCGGCTTCGCCGTTGACGACGCGTCCGTCGCTGTGTTCGATGGTGAGGCCGTGGTGTGCGGTGCGTCCGCTGTAGACGCTTGTGTAGAGGGCGATGGGTGTGGGGTTGTCGGGTGTGGTGGCGTGGAGGGTGATGACGGTGGTTTCGCGGCGGTTTCGCCGGGTGGCACTGTCTGCGGTTGCGTTCACGCCTGCACTCTCGTTCTCGCCTGCGGCTGCTTGTTCGATCATGGGCTGTGGCGCGCCTGCGTGTCCGGGTTGTTCGCGGGTGTCTTGTGCGCGAGTGTGGGTGACCCACGCGTGTGTGATGGGTCCGAGGGTTTGGCCGGTGCTCAGGGTGATGGCGGTGGCGTGTCCGCCTGCTGGGCCTTTGTTGTCGCGTTTGTGGTTGTTCAGGGTTGCGTGGATGGTGACAATGTTGTTGTCCTCTCCCTCGCCCGTGCCCGTGTCCGCGTCGTGTGTGCCGTCGCCCGCGAGTGTGTCTCCTGCGAGTGCGAGAACACCGTTTGTGGCGGCCACAATGGTTTCACCGACCAGCATGTTGGCGAGTGCTTGTTGTTCGCGCTTGACCCACGCGTCAATTTGCTTTTGCGTGAGTGCTACGCGGATGGTGGCGAGCGGCTTGTTCTTGTCGCGTGGGGTGGCGAAGGTGCCGGTGGTGATGTCCGCATATGCTGTGCGGATGGTGGAGGGCGTGGTTTCGCCTTGGTAGAAGAGGATGAGCGATACGCCTGTGATGGTGCCCGCGTGGTTGGTGTTGGTGTGGAGGTGTGCGCGCTCGATGATGCGTCGGTCGGCTTTCGCGCGCATCGGCTGAACACCTGCGTCTTGGTTGCCGTCGTTTGCGCTCGCCCCACCTGCGAAAGTGCTCGCGGTGTTGCCGTCGCCTAGTGTGATGGTGAGGTGGGTGCCGTCGCTGAGTGTGATGACGTGGCCGTTGTCGCTTGTCACGTAGCGGCCGTGGAAGAGTTTGTAGAGGGTGGCGGCGAGCTGGTCTGTGTCGCTGGCGGTGTATTGTGTAGCGCGTACTGGTCCAAAGCCGTGTTCGATGTCGTTCCAGGTGTTCATTGTTGGTTTCTGTTCCTTTCGGTTGCTTCTCGTTTGTTCTTGTGTACGCTGGTTGCGTGTTGTCTCCCGCGCGCGTGGACGGTTCACCTTGTGCGCGCGTTTTCCTGTTCGTCATGGTATCATGGGTGCTATCGGGGCGTGAAATCGCCGCAAACAAGGAAGAATGAGAGTTGGAGGAAACATGGCAGTGATCGAGCGCGATGGGTGCAAGTATGCGGACGATGAGACGATGCGTGAACTGTTGGAGTCGTGGGACGACGACGATGTTGTATGCGACTGTTTCCCTGTACATACTTTCGTTTGTTCCATTGGTGACGGTTTTGTTGCGGTGACTCGCGGCGGTCGCCTGCTGAGCGAGGATGACGTGTACGATATGGTGAACGCGAAGCTGCGCGAGGACTATCCTGACCCGGTGGAGATTGCGTGGTTGGAGCGTGACGTTGTGGAGGCGTTTTCGCGTGTCGCCCCTGACGCGTACGAGGAATACGTGCGTGAAGAGGTTAGTCGCCTCGTTGAGAATGACACCCTGCGTTGTTTGCAGAATTGGCGCGGGCCGTCGCTGGCACGTTTGTGAGAGAAAGAGAGGGTTTGTATGTCGTTGCTTGCTGTGACTGTGGGTTCTGACCCGTCTGCCGTTGTTGACGATGTGCGGGCGGTGGGCTGGTATGGCGTGAACGTGTATCATCGTCTCGCGTGTTCTGGCGGCTGCTATGATGCGCTTTCTTCCGTTGACGCGGTTGACGCGTGCTGTGACACCTGCGGGTTGCGCCCCGTTGTGGAAGTTTCGCTGTACGCTCAGCCGGGCATGATTGATAGCGACGTGTCTGCGTGCGTGGAGGAGGGCGACGTGCTTGTGTTTGAGGGCGACCCACGTGTACCACCTGTTTTGTTTGCGGTTTCCCGTCCGATGTGGGAGGGCGTTTTGGCGAGCGCTCGTGGCTGGCGTGAGTTTGTGGTGGCGGCTTGCGCGTGCGGTTGTCAGCGGAGGCGTGTGGAGGTCGCCACGGTTGCGGCTC
>ERZ773007.99-NODE-99-length-42270-cov-26.105294_pt1 | contig 42270 bp, 56 predicted proteins | sample MGYA00580665_ERZ773007 | MGnify/ENA primary metagenome ERZ773007 (study PRJEB29015, sample SAMEA2738122) | human oral metagenome | biome: human oral; feature: human-associated habitat; material: saliva | place: China | collected 2167 ... | reverse complement strand
CCATACCTTTTACACCAAGCTCGCTAGTTACTGATGTAGTGCTTGTGCGTGCTCGAGCCCGGCAAGGCCATAACCAGATAGTCCGGTTCACCCTCCCTGTCGTAATCCCACGTCTTCGGGGCGTACTCACGGTTGAACGGGCTTCGGGCTACCGTCACAAAACCTTGCTTTGCGTAGGTCTCGCGTAGCTTGCCGTCGAAGCACTCCAGCCACGTGCCTCCCAAAGCTTTTGTAGCGTCCAACAGGAACGGGGCCACCTGCACATTAGCCGGTAGATTAGTCTTGAACACCCCTCCAATGTAGCCGGTAGAAGTGTTCACCCAAGCAGCACCCAACCGCAGGTTGTCTATCGGGTTGGGGCCAAACAGTGCAGGCCACGTCTCCCACTTGAACTTGCCCACCAGCGCGATGTACTTGATGTTGTCGTCTTCGACTGGTGGGTCGTCCACCCTGTCACGTAGGTTCGGATTGATGGTGCGGAACTCATTCAGCATGGCCATATACTGGCCACGGGTAACGATGCAGATGGTTACATCAAAATCAGACATGGTGTCCCTCCTAGTGTTAGCAAGTTGTCGGTCAGTAGACCACTCCCCCGCCACCATCTTACATCGGTGGCGAAGTGATCACCTACTGCTCTAGCGTTAGTCTTCCCACTCCATGTAGTAGGTTGTAGCTGCTTCCTTAGCTTCCTCCATCAGCTGCTTCATATCCGCGGCCAACGGTTGGGGCAGATCCAGCAGCTCCCAGAAACTATCTTCGATCCAAACGTCTATAGCTGAAGACTCCCAACCAAATCGGGAGGAGTTAAGGGGCCAGTACAGTTCGTCCCTCAACTCGGCTTTAGAGTCGGCTTCCTTGATGGAAGCTAGCCGACCTTGGTAAACAGCTTTTTGGGTTTCGTCCATTCCGTAGCGCATTTTCCTAGTCTTTCTGGTAGAAACTCACCACCCCGCGTCGACGGGGTGGTTGGTGGGCAATTGATGGGGGGGAGTTAGAATCGGGGGCTGTTCAGCCCAAACACAACTTCACTGGCGTGGATCAGCTGATCAACAATGAAGCTATCTTCACCGAAACCAAACAGATCCAAAGCAGGAACATAGCTGTGGTTGACGAAAAGCTCAACGATGAATGCGAACATGATGTGTAATCCTCCATAGTGTATCGCCCCCTAGGCGTGCTTCACGCCCTTTTGAGGGCTGTCAGCCTTTTCTAAAGGCTGTTGGGTATCAAGTATCAGGGTTGGCTGTTTCAAGCGCTTAGACGCGCTCACAACCGTGAATTCGTGGAATCCATGACCGACTACAGGTTCGGTCGATGGTGCATCACTGGATCGGGCACTCTGTGCAGACCCATCAGCGACTAGGGACTAAGGATACCACCCCTTAGCTAGGCTACTAACGTAACCCTAACCACTAGGAAAATCAGGGCTACGCCCCTAATCGCTGACTAAGCCTGCACTAGCCACACCCAAAAGGGTGTGACCACTTTAGCTTAATCAGGAAGTGCCAGACCATCGTACCCCCACCATCGTACCCCCAAACAGGGGGACTGTGCAGTGGCAGACTGTGCAGCCCTTACACCCGCATCAAGCTTTTATGTGCGGGTGCTTAGCACTTCCTTAGATTCTATTAGCAGCTGGTTTCCTACAAACTCACCATGGCCTGGGTATCCATGTCACGTTTCGGGACCTATCCGCTCTCGCTCCCCTCCAACGGAGGGGCCGTATCACACAACCTTTGCCAAACTTCCAACCCCGTAGGGCGTTCCGCTTAGCGGTCTGTACCTTGGGGCTTGCCTATCGGCTAGCCGCTGTCGGTACGCTTCCCATTGTAGCTGTTGGGATTCAGCTTGTCAACACCTTGCGGGTGTTGGTTTCGATGTTACCTTGGGAGGTAACGTCTTGTCAAGTCCTTGCCCTCCCCCTATCGGAGGTAGTGCTTCCTTGACCCCTCACTCTGTGAGGCTCTGCACCACTCTGTGGCGCTGTATCTCACTCTAGCAGGTTCTCTGTTGCGTGTCAACCCCGCGATTATGCAGTTCCATTTCGGCTAACTGATGGAGGCTGACCTAGCAAGCTCTCGCTGCTGGAGTGATTCCCACTGTACCAGGCTTCTGACTGTCTGTCAAACCCGCTGTTCTAGCTGGTCTGACTACCAGCTGGTACTGGAGTCTGTCTGCTTGACTTCCTCCCTTGCGGGTCTCTGTCTCGCTGACATGACTTAATCTACGCACCGACCAGCCCCCTGTCAACGACGGGGGTAACAAGCAGTACAAACCAGCTGGTCAGAGGTGAATCAGCTACCCCCGTCCGCCACGTTGCACCGAGGCGTCCGTGGTTGCTTGCCTCCCTACTACCCCGCTTAGCTAGCGTGCCCTGCACCCGCTAGTACAGGGCTTGCCACCTGCTGCTGCCCTCCCCTTGTGGGGAGTGCTTGCGGGCTGCTGCTGCTTGTCTCGCTTAGCCCCCGCGCTCTCTCGCTTTAGCACGCTTGCTGCGTGCAGCTAGCCTCCCCTCCGTCACTACCCCCGCACGGGTGTGCGCGGATTCTACACTACCCGGCTTGTAAGTACAACCCCCTTACCCCCGTTGCGTAGTCGCAACGCGGACCCCCGCTGTCCAGCGCACAGGCTTTGAGCAGCGTGTTTGCCCCCGCGTGTGAGCTTGCCCACGCCCCCACGGGGGTGTGCCCCCGCCCCCGCAAGGCATCGGGACGTAGTGCGCCTCCGCCCGGCTGTACGGGTTCCTAAGCGAACGATCAGCTGCGCGCCCCCGGATCGCTCACCATCGAAGGAGTGAGGGACAACACAATCTCTCTTTTACATTTCGCTAAACTAATTGATTCTATTCGGAGGTGAGTAAGAGCAATTGCGCGCCCCCAATTCGCTCAAAAGAGGCCGCCCTTTGAGGCGGCTATTTAGCTTTCAAAGGTGGGTCAGAGTGTAAATGCATTTGCTATCTAGAACTGTGGTTTGCTCTGTGCGGGCGCCTGGCCCGCGATCGCTGGGCCCCGCTCGCGTTCGGCGGCGGAGCCCCGAGATAGCTAACGGGGGTAGTCTTGAATTACCCCCGCTCACTCTCCTGACCTGCACTTATCTATGTGTGTCTGACGTCACACTAGCTAGATGACGCTCTTTTGGCGTTTGAGACATCTACAGTTAGGTTGAGAGCTTAAGGGGAAGGGGGTAAGGGGGTTGGGGTTAGCGCAGCGAGCTAAGCGTAGCGTATCTAAGCGTTCTGTAGTAACAAACGAAAGAACGCTTTAGCTTAGCTATTTAAGTTATCTAGCTTTAAGCTCAATAAAAGAGCTTAAAGCGCTAAGCTAAAGAAAGAAAAGCGCTATCTAGCGATAGCGCTAAAAGAAAGAAATACTTCGCTCACCTTCGGAAAACATGAATTGTTTCCAAAGGTGGTAAATACACCTCCTTCGGAGAACTAGCTACGAGGCCCCTTGCGGGGGCCTCTTAGCGCGAGCTTGAAAAGCTCGTATCTCACTCACCTTCGGATTGACCGAAGGGCAATGCAAGCCTTGCAGGCGCAAGGCGTTGCGTTGACGTGAGGGACCGGGTTTAACCGGATAGAACAACTACCCGGCGGCCTCAGCTCAAAACAGCCGTTTTAACGGCTTGAGACCCCCTTACCCTTACAACCACCCAGGGAAGCCTAGAAAGTCGCTCAGAGGGCCTTACAGGCCCGATTCTGGCGATTCTAGCCCCAACCAGACCACGCAGGAGACCGGAACATGGCTTGGACATCCCGCCGACGCGGCGAATTGCCCACGAATTGGAACTCGCTACGCCGCCTCGTGCTGGAGCGCGATCGCTGGATCTGCCAGATCCAGGGACCGGGCTGTAGCCGAACGGCCACCGACGTGGACCACATACGGCGCGGTAACAACCACGACCCCAGTAACCTGCAATCGCTATGTGCTGCGTGTCACAAAGCTAAGACGCAGCGCGAATCCGCCGAAGCCATTAGGCGACGGCGTGAGTTACGTCTACGACCAGCAGAAAAACACCCAGGAGACACCAGTGCCAGGACCAGTACCTAAGCGCAGTTCGGAGCGCATACGCCGGAACAAGGAGAACGACGTCGAAGTTATCTCCTTAGCGGGGCCCGTTAACCAGCCTAAGCTGGGAATTGAGGACCCTCACTACCTCGTGAAGCGTCTGTGGAATTCGGCCGCTGAGAGCGGCCAGGCTCAATACTACGAACCTTCGGACTGGGCAACTCTGGAGTTCGCTCTGCACTTCGCTGACCAGCTGCTGAAGTCCAAGCGCCCGTCTCCGGCTATGTTGCAGCAGGTTAACACCTTGTTCAGCAACGCCCTCCTGCAAGAGGGGGAGAGACGACGTGTCCGATTGGAAATCGAACGCAATAAGAGCGCTGCCGAGGTCGTAGACATCGCTGAAATTTTCCGACAACGACTAGAAGGGCGTCAGATTGGCTAACATCATCTGTGACTTCCAGACAGTGCTAGGCCGAGCGGTCGAAGGGACCGTCTCGGTGGCGGCTTCAGGAGCCACGCCAGCCTTCGGCACGACCCGTATCCTGGTACCCGAGGCTTCAGATCCTAAGCCGCTTGTTAACGGTAAGGCGGAGTTCACCGGAGTCACCCCCGGAGAGGCTACGATCCGCCTGTTTGCAGCGGGTCGGTACTTCACGTTCCGCGTGATGGTGCCCGCGGTTGAGACCGTGAACCTATCGGATCTGCTCGAGAACCCGTCAGCTCCTCCGAGCGAGCTTGATGGCGTGCGGGATGCTATCCGCCAGGTGAAGGAGCAAGCGACGGCAGCCGCTCAGGCTGTCTCAGGAGCTACTCAGGTTGTGACCGAGATCTCAAATGCGGGCGATGCAGCTCTCAGCAAGATCTCAGGTGCAGGCTCCGCAGCGGAGAGCACCATAGCGGCTGCTCGAGATACAGCCCTCAGCACCATTCAGGGCGCGTCTGACGGCCTTAAGGAGGAGTTGAAGGGTCAGCTTACCCAGACACTCGATCAGAAGCTCACAGAGGCTCTGAAGGCGATTCCGCAGGCTTCCCCGGAGGAGATCAAGAAAGCGGCTGAGAAGGCCGCGGAGGAGTGGCTGAGAGCTAATCCACCACAGGGTGGCGGCGCAGTAGACCAGAACGCCGTCACAACGGCTGTGAACGCGGCTGTCGAGGCTGCTGTTAAGAAGCTTCCGGCGCCTTCCGGTGTCGAAGGCGTGTTCGCTGTAAAGCCAGCAGCGGGGACCAATAAGATCGCGGCGGCTATCAATGCAGCCATCACCAACCCAGCAGCTAAGACGATTGAGATCCCGGCGGGCGAATACGAGCTGGAGACCACGGTCTTGATCGGTAAGGCGTCTGGTAAGACGATCCGCGGCCAGGGCGAATCAACGATCCTGAAGTGGGCACCTCCGCAAGACACGGCGCCAGCGGCGTTCCTCGTGGGTTCGGGCGACGGCACTAAGAATCTCCAGATTGAGGATCTGCTCGTTAAGATGGAGTGGACAGATGCTAAGAAGCCCCAGCACTGTTTCCAGATCACCAATGCCTCGAACGTGCACCTGAAGGGTGTGGCCGTCGAGCAGTGTGGCGGTTCAGCATTCATCATGCAAGGCTACAAAGCTGTGGGAGTGACTGTCACGGGCGTGACCAGCAGCTCGATTCGCCAGTGCCGCGTCGACGGCGCGGGTCTGAAGCAGACCGACAACAACCAGGCTTCTGGCTACGGTGTCCTGGTGAAGGACAACAGCTTCGGCGTGAGCGTTGAGAATAACTACCTCCGAAACATCACGTGCGGTATGGGAATTGCGGGTACAGGTAAGGACATCGGAAGCCCTACCTACCTGAAGATCTCGAACAACACCGTTGAGATGGCTGACTCCTCCGTTGGGTATGAGCCTATCGGTCTCACGATTGGCTGTCACAACGCTGTGATTACGAACAACTCGCTGCCGGTGTCGAAGGACAACGGGATCTCCGTTGGAGCTTACAGCCTGGTAGCAAACAACATGATCGGCAAGGCGTGGAACCACGGCGTTGCGTGCTCGGGCCCGGGCACTATCATTACGGGTAACCACATCCAGGACGTTGGCGGTGAGAACTTCACCCGTCTGAAGGCTAACCCGGCTGACTGGGCGGCTATTGCGATCTACAACCCGCAGTCTTGTGTGGTGAGCAACAACTACTACCGCAAGACGATTGACGAGTCCTACGCGGCGCACATGGTCAAGATCCACCTGGAGGAGGGCCACCAGCGATCCGATGTTGGGAACAACTCGATCACCGGGAACAAGGCTGCTCCGAACTCCCTTGATCCGACTAAGGAGTTCATCAAGAACCTGAACCTGAATCCGAATATGCCCGATTTCACTGATGCTGTGACGGTGGGGCCGAAGGAAGACTACTCTCCGCTACCTTTGGACACTACGTCGAGGTACTGGGTTCCGGTCACCTACTGGTGGGCGGACCAGGATTTCGCTTCGAACTCGAAGTGGAAGACGGTGTTTGACCACATCGATAAGGCTCCGTTCTTCATTATCAACCCCCGTTCGGGGGTGGGCGATAAGCAGGAGCGTGATTTCGTATCGCTCGTCAACAAGCTCCGCCCGTACCGTAAGCCTATGCTGGGTTACGTTCGGACGATCAAGGCAACTGTGAAAGTCGAGAGCGTGCTGGCTGACATCGACAAGTACGTCCAGTGGTACGGCGTGACGGGCGTCTTCCTGGATGAGATGGTGAATGGTTGGGGTACTTCTAAGAATCTCGTACCGTTTTACCAGCGCATTTACAAGACTGTGAAGGCTAAGTACGGAGATAAGTTCGTCGTTATGGGCAACCCGGGCACCAACACGACTGAGGATGTTTTGAACGCCACAGACATTTTGATGTCGTTCGAGGAGAAGGCTGAGAAGTATCTGAATGATACGGAGGCCCCGGTCACTCCTGATGTGTACCGAAAGTACCCGCCGACACGGTTTTATCACGCGATCCACAACGCCACCCAGGAGCAGATGCGGGCTATTCTGAAGAAGGCCAGCGAGTCTAACGTAGCGTCGATCTACGTGACTGACGATGTGTTCTCGGGCGGTGAGGAGAACGCTAACAACAACCCGTGGGATTCAGTTCCTGCCTCGTGGATGATCGACGAGGCTATCAAGTGGACGAATCGTGACCCATCGGCTGGCCAAGCTAAGGCGATTTTCCGCGGGCCTGCGACGGTCTCTACCGACAAAACTACCCCCCCTACTACCCCCGTTGAATTGACGGCTGTCCAAGGCGGCGGCGTCGAGCTTCAAGGTGGAAAACTCCAGCTAGGGATAGGTAGGTACCGTATTACTGCGACCCCTCAGTACACCCCGGAGACCACCCAAGGCATCGATAATTTCACCGTGACGAACATCACAGTGACCAAAGGTGACGCTCTTTTGGGTAATGAGACGTCTACAGTATATATGAAGGCTGTTTCACTAGACGTAGACACCACGATGTGGACTGCAAAGAGTGGGCAGCCCGAAGTTGCTATCCGCGTTGGCACCAACGCAACGAGCAAAGTCCAAACCCTTGTAACAGTAGAGGAGCTGTAATGGTAAACCCCAACCCCAACTGGCGGGGCGACCCGACGTTCCTGCCCGAAGTACTGAAGCAGTTTGGTGTTCGCGTCCAAGAATGGCCGGGCTGGCGTGATCGCGGCCACGGCGACTTCGGGCGCATCCAAGGCATTGTCGTGCACCACACAGGCACGAACACTGACATCCCCGGCTACATTGCTCAGCACCCAGAACTCGGGCTGTGTAGCCAGATTCACCTTAACCGAGACGGTACCGCTGTCATCACAGGCGTGGGTATCGCGTGGCACGCAGGCGCGGGTTGGTTCACCAACTGGCCTACCAACGCTGCCAACCAGGTTTCCATCGGCATCGAAGCAGCTAGTGACGGCACCTCTCCATGGCCACCAGCCATGCTAGATGCCTACTACCGCTGCTGCGCTGCGATTCTCTGGTTCCTCGGCAAGCGAGCTACCCCCGATACTCTCCTGGGTCACAAGGAGTATTCGGGTGCGGCCCAAGGGAAGTGGGACCCGGGCGGAATCGACATGAATGATTTCCGCGCACGTGTCAACAAGTACATTGACAACCCCCCGTTCGGGGGCAAGAAAGAGGATACCGAAGTGGATTTTGATCGGCTTGATCGCCGCTACCGCTCCCGCGTTCCCGGCTCGACGGTCGATATGACTCCGCTCGACGCCCTCTTGAACGCCGACTCTCACGCTTACCAGACTCTTCAGGTGGTTCTCGGGATCTCCCAGACTCTGAAGGCTCTGAATGAGCGCGTAGAAAAACTGGAGCAACAGAAAGGAGCCTAAATGGCTTTCCCCAAACTCCGTGAGGTTGACTTCCTCGCTGACTTCCTGAACTCTGAAATCGAGAAGCAGAGCTGGTTCCGCGCTAATGCGAATACCATCACCTCTGCTGTTGGTTTCATCGCCACCCTGCTTGCCTGGGTTGGTACTCAGCCGTTTGCTGCGGATGAGCGAGTACAGGCAGGTGTTCTGATTGTAGGCTTCCTGCTTACAGTCTTCGGGGTTAAGCACACCCGAAATGGTTGGTCTGCTTCTCAGATCAACAAGATCAATGAATACGGTGCGGCTGTCCGCTCCGAGATTCATGATGACCAGGTTGCTCCCTCCATTGGGAACCACGCTGGCCGCTACTAATAAGTAGATAACCCACTGCATCAGGCTAGAGGCTCCCCCGCCGAAGCGGGGTGCAGCCCGGGTAACACGTTTCGTACCTGAAAGGAGCCTGATAGTGGACTGGGTGAATCACCTACCGAATTTACCGCAACACCCGGGTATTCAGTGGCTCACCCTGGTACTTCTCTTCATCTTCGGCGGAACCGCCCTGTTTTCGGAGCGCACGTTAAAGGAGCGTTTTGGTGGGATTCCCGCTGCTTTCCAGTGGCTCTCCCGGACAAAGGAAAATAGCCGGAAGAAGAAAGAGGAGTACACAGAGAAGCGTATTCGATCTCTCGAGGAAGGGCAGATCGAACTGGAGAATCGTCTCCAGGAACAAATAACTGAACTACAAAAATCGGAGAGTGAACAGTTCGAGTACATCCGCTGGGTTACACGACTGATGCGAGGCATCGAGCTTTGGGCCGCGGCTAGGGGTCTCGAGCTTCCACCACCTCCGTTCCAAACATTCGTAGAGTGGCGAGAACAACGGGAGGCTGGTAGTGGCGGCACCACACTTTATCGGCCCGACGTGGGCCACTGACGAGAACGGTGATTGGGTTCTCCCAGAGCACACGCTCGGTTGGGGAATCTTGAACTGGCTTTATAAGTACGTCCTAACACCGGGCGGTCCGTTTGCGGGCCAGCCGTTCATGCCTACGATGGAGCAAGCCCGCTTCATCCTCTGGTGGTACGCCGTCGATTCTGACGGTCGGTTTGTGTACCGCTCTGGCACCCTCCGACGTATGAAGGGTTGGGGCAAGGACCCGCTGGTCGGCGCGCTGTCGCTAGCTGAGCTCCTTGGACCTGTGGAATTTTCCCATTTCGACTCGGAGGGCGCTGCGGTCGGTAAGCCGAAGTACGACCCCTGGGTTCAGATCGCCGCTGTCTCGAACGACCAAACCCGCAACACCTTCACGCTCTTCCCCTCGCTGATCTCCCCACACATGAAGGAGGAGTTCGGACTCGACGTCAACAAGACGATCGTCTACGACAACCGAGGGAAGATGATCGAGGGCGTGACGAGCTCCCCAATGGCTCTTGAAGGTAAGAGGCCAACGTTCGTTGTTCAGAACGAGACTCAGTGGTGGATCGACTCTAACCAAGGCAAAGAGATGGCAAACGTCATCGCAGGTAACGTTACAAAGTCCGCGTACGGTTCGTGTCGCAGCCTCAGCATTTGCAACGCTCACGTGCCAGGCCAGGATAGCGTAGGCGAGGCTGACTGGGACGCTTACCAGAAAGCTCTAGCTGGCGAGGCTGTGGATACCCGCCTGCTGTATGACGCTCTAGAGGCTCCCTCAGACACTCCTGTCGGTGAGATCCCGTCGGAGAAGGAAGATCCCGAGGGGTTCGCCGCGGGCATTGAGTCGCTACGTCAGGGCCTGTTGGTGGCCCGAGGAGATGCAGTCTGGCTCGACGTAGACTTGATTATCGACGACATTCTCGACATCCGTAACAAGGTGTCGGAGTCACGGCGTAAGTTCCTGAACCAGATCAACGCCGCTGAAGATGCATGGTTCTCTCCCGCTGAGTGGGATTCGGGCTATCGTGAGGGCTTGAAGCTCCAGCCTGGAGATAAGATTGCTCTTGGCTTGGACGGCTCGAAGTCGAATGACCACACAGCTATCTCGGCTTGTCGCATTAGCGACGGGGCTATCTTCCTCCTTCGGACATGGAACCCAGAGAAGCTGCCAGATGGCCTGGTTCCTCGCGAGGATGTCGACGCAGTTGTTCGCTCGCTGTTCGAGCGATACAAGGTTGTAGCCTTCCGCTCCGACGTCCACGAGATGGAATCATACATCGACGCCTGGAGCAGGGATTATAAGAGGAAGCTGAAGGTTTGGGCCAGCCCGAACAGCCCGATTGGCTTTGATATGCGCGGGTCGCAGAAACGCTTTGCTCTCGACTGTGAGCGGTTCGTCGATGCGATCCTGTCGGGTGAGGCTACTCACAACGGCGATCCTCTGCTTCGGTGGTACGTACTGAACGCTCACCGACACCCAACCCCCTGGGATGCTATCAGCATCCGCAAAGAGTCGAAGGACTCCAGCCGGAAGATTGACGGGGCCGTCACAGCGGTTTTGGCTTTCGGCGCTAGGCAGCAGTACCTGCTTGACCGAAAGACACGAAACGGCACCGGAGGAGGCGCTATCACATGGTAAACGCTCAGCCGGTCGAGATCACTCTCGACCAGGCGTTTAACGAGATGGACAAGTACCAGATGAACTTCCCGAGGCTCTGGTCTTACTACAATGCCCAGGCTCGCGACATGGCAATCGGCATCGCCACGCCGCCGCAGCTTCGTAAGCTGCTGGCACAGGTGGGTATCCCGCGTATCTACGTGAGTGCGATCGCTGAGCGGCTGATCCTCGAGGGGTTCCAGCGCGGAGATTCTACCACCTCTGGGGACGATGAGCTCTGGGCGTGGTACCGAGCTAACTCACTGGATTCCCAGATGGTGAACCAGGTAACAGATTCTCTCGTGTACGGCCGATCGTACATCACGATCTCAGCCCCCACTGAGGAAGATGAAGCTAACCCGCTGCGTGTTCCAGACATTCCAGTCATTAAAGTGGAGTCACCCCGTGGACTTTTCGCTAAGATCGACCCCCGAACGGGGGAGGTCTTGTGGGCCGTCCGCAAGGTGTTAGATGACAGCAACCAGGTAGCATCTGCTACCCTCTACTTCCCCGACCGCACCGAGTACTACCTCCGCGATCAGGGCCAGCTGAAGGTGGCTGACACCGTGCAGCACGGCCTCGGGGTTGTACCCGTTGTTCCAGTGGTTCGTCGCAGCAACAGCGCAGACTTGTACGGCACCTCGATCATCACCGAGGAGATACAGTCGGTCACCGACGCCGCTAGCCGCATCCTCATGAACATGCAGGCCACCTCTGAGCTTATGGCCACACCCCAGCGTGTGATCTTCGGCGCTTCGGCCAACGAGATTAAGGGCGATACAAAGTCACCGCTGGAGCTGTACATCAACAGCTACATCGCAATCGAAGACCCCCAGGGTAAGGTTTCCCAGCTGAACGCGGCGGAGCTTCGGAACTTCACCGAAGCTATCGACCAGCTTCTCCGCATGGCGGCCGTTTACACGGGCTTACCTCCGAGCTACCTATCCAGCTCCTCCGATAACCCGGCGTCTGCTGAGGCCATTCGAGCAGCGGAAACCCGCCTGGTTCGTACCTGCGAGTCCCTGACTGTACAGTTCGGGGACGCCTGGGAGCGAGCTATGCGCGTTGCCCTCCTGGTCATGGGCCGCCAGCTCTCGCTGGATGATTTCCGCATGGAGGCGTTGTGGCGCGACCCCTCGACACCGACGGTTGCTGCTATCGCTGACGCTACATCGAAGAAGTATGCGAACGGCGCGGGTTTCATTACTAAGGAGCAGGCGCGTATCGACGCGGGCTACTCACCTGAGCAGCGGCGCCGCATGGAGGCTGAAGACAAGACCGACCCCATCAACGCCTTGAACGCTATGTACGAGCAGCCGGTGAGCGATGAACCTAGCTGAGTTAGAGGCCGCACAAGCGGCCAACGTAGCGCCCGTGATTAGGTCGGTCACAACAACTTTCGCAGGTTATGCTTCTAGGCAGGTCACCCTCCCCATCTGGAGGCTGTTACTGCAAACGATCTTCCCGCAAGTTGCTTCGCGCTACACCTACGGGGCTAACCTTGCTCGCCGATTGTACGAGAAGGAGCGGGCCAAGGTCACCGATGCACCTATGCCGAACCGGCCACTTCCTCGACTCTCCTTCGAGAGGTTCGTTAAGGATATGGAGGAGGTTCGCCCCCTTATGATGAAGCCGAATACGACGGCTAACGAGGTGGCACGGGCTGCACTGCGTGTTGCTCGGACGGTTGAGAACGGCGGACGGCGGGAGATCCTGCGAGCTGTCAGCGATGTTGATGAAGCTCTCGATGACCAGATTATCTGGGAGGAAGATGACGAGTTCACCTCCTCCGAGATTTCGCTGGATGACCTCCACGATGAGGTTAACGCTAAGCGAGAAGCTAAAGGTAAGTCCCGCCTTGTGAGGGGCTGGGCGCGAGTGCCAACCGGTGCGGAAACGTGCGGCTGGTGCTGGATGCTAGCTTCTCGAGGACCTGTCTACAAGACTGCTAAGACCGCCGGTGCTCGATTTGAGTTCGACGCCGGGGGCGGCGAGCTTGTAGGCGAACAAATGAATGCGTGGCACGACGGTTGCGACTGCAAGATTGTGCCGGTTTTCACGACCAGGAGTTGGGAAGGCCGGGAACGCTGGCAGGCGGCTGAAGCCCTCTGGAACGACGTCACCAGGCGTCAGGGGTATCGAGGCCACGAGGCTAGAAAGGCTTTCCGCCGAGAGGTGGAAGCTGGCAGAATACAAGAACTTCTACAGGATGCCCAGGTGGCAGCCTAGAAAGGTGAATCACCATGAGTGAAGACACCTCGACCGCCGAGAACGTGAGCCAGGAGCTCCCGGACTGGGCCCGTGACCAGATCACGAAAGCTAACTCGGAGGCGGCTAAGTACCGCTCCGAGAAGAACGACCTTGCTACCGCTCTGAAGCAGGCCCAGGAGGAGGCTTCGGGGTACACGACAAAGGTTACCGAACTGGAAGAGAAACTGGCAGCCTCACAGGCTGAAGTACAGGCTCTCAGTCAGGGTGAGATGCGCCTCCGTGCAGCTCTCAACGTAGGCATTGGCAGCGACAAGCTGGACGATTTCGCCGCGTTGTTGAAGGGCGACACCGCCGAAGAGGTGGCAGCCCACGCGGAGAAGCTAAAGGCTCTGTTTGGATCTGACCCCGCTCCAGCTCGTGCTACCGACCCGTCGCAAGGTTCTGCCCCACTGCCCCTCAACGGAGATCCGCTGGTAGCCCTGCTGACCTCCGCTGTAAACTAACCTGAAGGAGATTCCATGCCCGCTAACATGGGTAACGTAACTAAGCGCTCAGAGTTTAGTACTTTTCTCACCCCCGAAGTTGCCCAGCCGATCTTCGACGAGATCGCGCGCGTTTCGTTCGTACAGCAGCTCGCCACTAAGGAAGCCCTCGGCCCTTCCGGCAAGGCTATCCCGGTCTGGTCCGGCACGGCTAAAGCCAGCTGGGTAGCTGAGACTGCTCAGAAGCCAATCACTAAGGGTGGCTTCCAGAAAGTCGTGATGGAGCCGAAGAAAATCGCCGCTATTTTCGTGGTCTCCTCTGAGGTTGCCCGCGAGAATCCGCTGAACTACGCTCAGACGATGCGTAACAAGGTGGCTGAGGCTTTCGCTAAGGCCTTCGATGATGCCGCTCTGTATGGCATCAACTCCCCGTTCGGGGCTCACATGAACCAGACAACTAAGTCTGTCAAGCTGGTTGACGGCACCCCAGCTAAACCGGATGCCTACAAGGCGTTCAATGAGGGTCTGAGCTTGCTGGTCAATGACGGCAAGAAATGGACGGGCGCTATTCTTGACGACAAGGTCGAGCCTGTGATGAATAGCTCTCTCGACGCTAACGGGCGTCCGCTGTTCACCGAGCCTACCTACGTCGAGACTAACTCCCTGACCACTAAGGGCCGCATCCTTGGACGCCCGGCCCTGCTCGGTAAAGGCATTGGTTCCGGCACGACCCGCGGCTTCATGGGTGACTTCAGTAAGATCATCTGGGGCCAGGTCGGCGGTATCACCTTCGACGTCTCCGACCAGGCTACCTTGGATCTGTCTGACGCTCAGGATGGTTCCGGCCTTGTGAGCCTGTGGCAGAACAACTTGGTGGCTGTCCGTGCTGAAGCGGAGTTCGGCCTGGTTGTGCGTGACCCGCAGGCTTTCGTGAAGGTCGTAGAGAAGTAATGGTTACGGTCGAGGATCTAGAAGCTAGGTGGGCCTCCTCAGAGGATCTCACCGACGTTGAGCGGAAGGTCGCCTCGGCCAGGCTACAGGACGCCCTTGACCTCCTCCGAACCCGGATTGAGGATCTAAACACCCGGGTCGTTGCCGACCCGGTGTACGCCCGCGTGGTTAAAGCCGTCTGCTGCGATGCAGTTATCCGCCTCCTCAGCAACCCGGAGGGGTTCAAGAGCGAGACCGACGGTAACTACATCTACGAGCGTTACGGCAGCCTCGCTGATGGGCGGCTGAAGATTCTAGACGAGGAGTGGGAGCGTTTAGGTGTGCGCCAGCGTGTGACTGTGGTTCACGCTGGCCCCAAACCCCCGTGGGAGGTCTAGTGAGCATCCTAGACAAAGGCAACTGCTGGGTAGATGTCTACCCCGAGGTTGCCACCCGCGACCGAGACGGCAATACGTTCACTCACCCATCAGACAAACCTAAGCGCTTGTGGGTGATGTGGCAAGCCCACGGTGAGAGCGGTACAGCAGCTCGGCGCCAAGAGCAGATGGCTGAAGGGTTCTTCTCGGAGAACGTCGCTCGTATGCGTGTTCGGCGCGAGGATGCAGGCGTGAAGATCGGCCCCCAAAGCTACCTGATGAAGGACGGCGAGCGCTGGGAGGTGTTCGGCTACCCTACAGAGTACCGAATGTCCCGGCGGACAGGTCATTTCGATTACACGATGCGGAGGAGTTAGATTGGCACACATCCAATGGTATGGCTCTGAGTCGGACACCTACCGCAAGATCGTCCGTAACAACCCCGGGATCGGCGCGTACAACTTCGCCCGAATGACGGCGGCTAAGGGTATCGCCGAGGCCAAGCTCGAGCCTCATCACCGCAACCACGACCGCACCCGTCAACCTAATGAGCCCCCATCGAGCATCTCGGTAACTAAGGGTTCTATCTCAGACGCCTTCCTGCACCTGGATGACCCGAAGGGTAAGGCACTCATCATCGAAGGTAAGCTCGGTATTATCCGAGGCGCTGTTGCTAGCTTGTAAGGAGGCTGCATGATTCCGAAACTCACACCCCGGGTTCAGGATATTGTTCTCCCTCTCCTTCGAGAAGGGCTCGGCCCGGGTGTACACGTCCGAACGTGGTCAGACAACGTCGAGCACCGCGAGTATCCAGAGGTTCGAGTTCGCCGCCTCGGCGGCTTGAACTCCCTCGGATCTATTCAGAACGGGCTGGAACACCCGGTGGTTGAGATCACGGCCACGACGCGGGAAGGCCTGGCCGCTACGGAGGATCTTGCGATCCGTTGCCGAAACATCTTAGTGAACTCCCGGAACGTCGTAGTTCCGGGGGTTGGGCACCTAGTTAGGGTGCGTGAAACCTTGGGGATGACGCAATTCCCATCTGAAATACAAGGAACCTGGCGCGTGCAACAGCTGCTGCGTACAGACTTCCGCTACCCCCGAAGGAGAGGTTAAATGGCTCTCGTTGATGAGAAAGTCTTTACCGCTAGCACGGGCTACGTTTTTAAGGCTCCTGTGGGCACCGCCGCCCCGAGCCGTGCAGCCCTGAAGAACTTCAACCCCGAGACCTTCGGCGCTTCCAGCGTCAAGGTTACAGTCACTGGTGCCCCGACGGGCGGCACCTTCACCCTTACCCACAAGGGTAACGCAACCGCGGCCCTTCAGTATAACGCCACCCCCGCTGAGATCCAGGCTGAGCTTTCCAAGCTGGCTTCGATCGGCGCGGGCAATGTTGTTGTTACCGGCGAGGCTGGTAAGAACTACGAGGTCGCCTTCATCGGCAAGCTTGCTAAAGCTAACGAGGAGCTGACAGCCACAGCCACGCTTACCGGTGGCACGACCCCTAATGTGGAGGTCAAGAAAGGCGCCGAGGCTAACGACTGGGAGCTTGCGGGCCACACTGCCCAAGAGGAGCTGCCCGAGTTCGGCTTCGACGGCGGCGACACCAAAGTTAAGGGCTCTTGGCAGAAGAAAAAGCTGAAGGAAGTCACCGAGGAAGACCCGGTGGACTACGTCATCATCCGCTTTGTCCAGTGGGATGTCGAGACACTGGAGGCTTACTTCGGTAAGAACAAGAGCACAACCGAGGGAATCTATGGTTCCGACGGCTCCCGAACCTCCATCGAGGTGGCTATTCTGATCGTTATGGTCGATGGCCCCTTCGTGATCGCGTTCACCGCCGCTAAGGCTACCCTCCGCCGCGAGGAAGCTATCAAGCTGGAGGCTGACGAGTTCGCCATCCTGCCGGTTCGCGCCACCTTCGTGAACCACCCGGGTCGTCTGCTCTTCGAGTGGATCACCCCGGAAGCCTAAGCAAACCCCCTAACCCCTGAACCGCGCCACCCGGCGCGGGCTGACTAGCCTGACGAGGAGACAAGATGGCTACCTACTCTCTTTCCGATATTCGTGATGCTGCTGCTAAACGCTACCAGGGTCTCGAGATCACCAATGGCGATGACAAGTTCATCTTCCAGAATCTGCTTCAACTTCCTGCTACGCAGCGACGTGAGGCTGACAAGATCCTGAACAGCGCTGATGACGCTGCTGACACCGACAGCCAGATTGAGCTGGTTAAGAACCTGCTGAAGGTTGTTGAGAAGAACGGCCGTGGCCAGGAGCTGCTGGATCTGCTGGAGGACAGCCCCGCGAACTTGATGGAGGTCTTCCACGCTTGGATGGAGGCTACTCAGCCGGGGGAAGCTTAGCCCTAGCGGACCTGCTCGACGAGCACGGCGACAAGATTTACCCCGAGGTTCTACGCTATTACGGCGTGGATCTTCGGGGGCTTTTTTTGTCTGAGTTGGACGCTAAGACAGCGTTGTGCCTGGTGTATGCTCTACCACCGGACAGCATGACCTACGCTGCACTCACCAACGATAAGGACACCGCGGGCTGGGGTATTACGGAGCATCTGCTGGCCGGGGTTATCGACGCTGTGCAGCAGAACACGTTCACGAATGTGCAGGTGCGTACTAAGAAGCGTTTGACACCACCTGAGACTATTGTTTCCCGTGCTCGGAAGTCTAGCCGCCGGGCAGGCAGCAACTTGTTTGCAGCAATGGCTAGGGCAAACTACCAAACAGAAGGGTAAGTTATGGCTGTAGAAGTCGGTCGCGTAACAATCCGCGTCCTGCCTAATACACGAGGGTTTAGGCAGCGCGTCGAGCGAGACCTCGCTAAGATGGGGAAGGTTAAGGTTCCCCTCCAAGCTGATACCGACGAGCTGAAGAAGGATGTCGAGCGGGAGCTCGGCGACGTTGACGGCAAGACTAAGGTCAAGCCCGAGGTTGATAAGAACCACCTTCGATCCAGCCTTAACAAAGCTACTAAGGGCGAGAAGGGTGAGGTGAAGGTCGATGCTGACGTCGATATTTCCCGAGCCCTCCGCCAGATGGACCGCTTGAAGCGCACCACGTGGGGGCGTAGGGGCGGCTTCCGAATTGAGATTCCTAAGTACGATTTCACCGGACTGAAGCAACTTACTGCGAAACTTCCGAAGCTATCGACTATTCAGGACCGGCTTCAGACGGGCCGTGAGACTCAGCGCACCCAGGCGGCTGAGGCTTACTCGAAGGCCCTTGCGGCTATGCGTAAGCAGATCCGCGAGACTAAGACTGATGCTGAGCTGCTGAAGCACGCGCTCAACTTCCAGCTGGAGAAGCAGGTAGGGGATCGCACAAGCCGGTGGCTGGCACAGCTTCGGTCCGGAGCCCGCCAGGCCCAGAGCGAGATATCTAAGCTAGGCTCTCGCGGGGCCGATAGGGTGTTCGGCAAGGCTGATTTCTCGGACCTTTGGGGTGATGCTAAGAAAACTGAGAGCCTTTATCAACGTGAGATCAACGCGCTGAAGAAGCTGCGGGATCTCGAGCGTTCCCGGGCTACCAGCAAGCAGGCCAGGCAAAAGGTCGGAGGTAAGTACAACAACGAGATCGCCCGCCTCGAGGCCGCTCTCGGTAACCTTCGGTCTTCCACACCTTCGGGTCGGACTAAGGCACTGGCCGATCTGCAAAAGCAGGCAGCTGAGGCTCGTCGAGCACTCGGTCTGACTGAGCAGGGGTTGTCTAGGCTGGAGCAGCGGTCTAACAGGCTGAATAGCAGCTTCCTGAAGGGGCTGGCTCAGCGTGAGCGTAATCTCGGTCGCCGGGCGTCGCTGAAGCAGAGCCTCGGTGACCTGAAGTTCGGTGTCGGTAAAGCGTTTAGCTTCGACCGGGGTGACCTGGACCGCTTGCGTAGCGGGTTGGCAGATGCTCGCCTGAAGGTGCAGGAGTTCGGTAACGCCGCCCGCGAGCATTTCGCGCGGGCGTCCGAGCGGATGAAGCAGCTTGGCCGTGAGGCGGTCGAGCTGTCTCCGAAGATCCGGTTTGTTCGTGGCCGCAAGTTCCAGGGCCCTGACGGACCTGAACTGTTTGACTACAGCAAGCACTCTCGCTCGAAGAAGAGTGACAGCGACCGCGAATTCAACCTGTTCAACCGACGGCAGCAGGGTTTCCGGCGCTCGTTCCTCGGACTGACCCGTACGGGCTGGATCGTAGCAGCTGTCGCATCGCTGATCGGCCCGGCTATCGGCGGTATATCCGCCGCTCTAGCAGGCATCCCAGCTCTCGCCGCGTCGGCGGCGGCGGTGTTCGGCACGCTGGCCCTCGGCTTCCAAGGTGTGAAGGACGCTGCCCAGGCAGCTGCTCCTGAGTTCAACAACCTGAAGACTGCAATGTCGGACGTCTACCGGGAACGGTTGACACCACAGTTCGCCCAGCTGAGTGACATGATGGTCCAGACCCGTGAGGGTATGAAGCAGGTCGCTAACGGCACCGCAGACTTCACCCAGGGTATGGTGAATGCTGTCACCAGTACCAACGGTATTGCAAAGCTGAACAACATTCTCGGTAACACGGGTAACCTGTTTAGTCAGATGAAGCCGTTCGCTGAAGAGTTTACCGGGGCCGTTCTCGACATCGCTAGCGCGGGATCGAACACGTTCCCCAAGCTAGCCGCTGGTTTGAACTCCTTCGGTTCCTCGTTCCGCAAGAACGTCAACGAGCTGATCGCTAACGGGACTCTCCAGACGGCGATCGAGGGCGCCTACGACGTCATCGGCAGCTTCTCGACTAACGTTGGTCGGATCATCAAGTCCGGCGTTGAGAACTTCACGACGGTGATTCCGGGCTTCACTAAGTTCTTCGACCAGTTCGCTGACGGTGTGACGCGGGCCATGCCCTCCTTATCCACCTTCGGTAACCTGATCGCAGATCTGGCCGGTGGTGTGGTCGGTAACCTCGGCCGCGTGCTGGAGTCGCTAGGCCCCGGCATGGAGACGTTGGCACCGGTGCTGTCGAAGATCGGCAACGCTGGGTTGGATGGTCTCGGGACGATCCTGTCTAATGTTGGTACAGGCCTCTCCGATATGGTTATCGGAGTTGCTCAATGGTCGGCGAACTCTGGTTTCCTCGACAACATCGCGCCTTCACTAGAGGGTGTTAAGAGGGCTTGGGATGGTCTGTCAGGAGCCTTCAGTTCCGCTTGGACCGAGAACCTGCCTACGCTGCAAGCAGCTCTCCCTGACTTCACGAGTGCTCTTAGTGATCTGAGCAGTCTGTCTCTCGACGGGCTGTCCGGTGCTATGAACACCCTGAAGGGAGCCCTTCCGGGCATCTCCGAGGGGTTGGCTGGGTTCTCCAGCAACTCGATCAGTGACCTGCAAGGTCTTGTAGGTACGCTGAAGGGGTTGGGCGACGCCCTCCCTGAAGGGTTCGCTGAGAAGATCGGATCGGGTATTGGGGCGCTTGTTCGCCCGCTGAAGGACTTAAGCGCGCTTGACCTGGCCACCTTCGGTAACCTAGCCGGGCCGCTTAACCAGATTCAGGACCTGGCCCTGTCCTTCGGCGAGAAGGTCACGGGCAAGCACATGGATGCTGAGAACTTCGGCATCGGAGGCTTGTTCAAGAACCTGAGTAAGTGGCTGAACGGCCCAGAGCCGGATGTCGATAAGGTCAACAAGTATGTTGAGGCTCAAAGGAAGCTAGAGGATGCAGCGGCTGAGGCGGCTAACTCCCAGCTCCGAGCTCAGCAGCAGCCCGAGGGCGAGTCACCTCTGAAGAAGATGGCCCAGGACGCCCAGGAGCTGGGTAACATAAACACTGAGGGCCTCGCAAACTCGGTGAACAGCCTGCGTCAGATCGGTGATGTTCAGAGCCAACTGTCTCAGCTGGGGCAGAACCAAGCTCAGACAGGTGAGTCTCCGCTGAAGGGGCTCGCCCAGGACATGCAGGCCATCAGCCAGCTTCCTGTGGAGAACCTGTCTGCTCAGACGCAAGCTATCCAGCAGATCGCCCAGGTTCAGCAGCAGCTGAGCGCCCTCCAAACGGAGGGTGCCGCGGCTGGGTTGCAGGGCAGCCCTCTCCAGGGTCTGGCCCAGGATCTCCAGGCTATGACGGCTATCCCCGTAGAGAACCTAACGGGTCTCACGGCGGCGCTGCCTGTCATTACGAGCGCGTTCCAGCAGCTTCAGGAGGCTACGGCTCTCGGCCAGCAGGCCGGGGGCGGTGATCCGAGCGCTGGTTTCGCAGGGTTCGCTACGCAGCTCCAGCAGATCAGCGCGATTGGGCCGCAGCTCACTGAGACCTTCACTGGTATCGGCACAGCGTTCACCACGCTGAATGAGCAGATTGCCTCGTTTGCCCCCTCGTTTGAGGGTATCACCCTCGGATTCCAGGGGCTTACGGAGCAGCTGACAGTTCCGTTCCAGACGGCTGTTGCGGCGGTCACCTCCAGCATGGCTGAGATGCAGGCGGCGATTCAGTCCGGGCTGAGCGGTCTCGACTCCTCGTTCACCTCCGCATTCTCGAACCTCGCTTCGGGCGTGCAGTCGGCTATGAGTCAGGTCTCCTCCGTGGTATCCTCGGAGGTGGCTAACATCAGCTCCGCGCTGTCGAATGGGTTCGCTGAAGCAGCTGCTGCTGCGACAGCCTCGTTCGCCACACTTGCTGCTGGTGTTGCTGCTGGCGTGGCCCAGTGTCAGGGCATCATTGCTGGGTTCGTCGGTTCGCTGCCAGGCATGTTCCAGATCGACCTTACGGGGTCGGGTCTGGCGATGACCACATCGTTTGCTAACGGTATCCGAGCTGGTATCCCGGCAATCGCTGCGGCTGCTGCGGCCGCCGCCGCTGCCGCTAAGGCTTACTTCCCTCACTCCCCGGCTAAGAAGGGCCCGCTCTCTGGTTCCGGCTATACCGACACCTCCGGTATGGCTCTGGTGAAGGACTTTGCCGGTGGTATGCTGAAGGAAGTTGGCACGGTTGAGTCTGCCGCTGAGAAGATCGCTGGCGTCGTCTCGGGCAAGTTCCAGGACATCCCAGGAGCTGCTCGGGAAGCTGTCGCTGAGACGGCTAAGGCGATGGAGGGGTTCAAGCGAACGCAGGTTGAGGATAAGGCTAAGGCGTCTAACGCCCGCAAGATCCAGCGTGCGATCGAGAACCACGACAAGGCTCTGAAGCGGTACGAGGAGCGGGAAGCTAAGCGTCGCGGCGAACACGCCGAGAAGAACGCTAAGCGGAAGAAACCCACCGAGTACAAACCCGGTGAGGCTCCGAAGTTCCAGATGCCCGAACTGGATAAGCCAGACTACGACTCCATCAAGCGGTCGTTCCAGGAATACTGGATCGATGGTCTGAAGGAGATGATGAACCAGAACCTGAACAACACCATCATCAATGGTGGGTTCTTGGATCAGTTCAAGTCGATGGGTGTGGGAGCCGTCCAGGCTCTCCGCGCTCAGTTCGGCGGGCATCCTCTGCTCGACCAGATCGAGGCGGGTCTGAATGACCCGAACTTCAGTGGTCGCGTGAAGAAGGCTCTGGAGGAGGCTAAGATCGGTGAGATTCCGGTCACCTTCGCCCTGGAGAATCTGGCGCAGCTGAAGAGCGATCTCGGTATGGGCAACGGCGCTATCAGCCGGGCCATCAACCAGGCTGTGAAGTGGGAGCCTACAAACTCTGACTTCGATCAGGAGCGCCGGGCACGCGAGCGTGAAGAGAAGGAGCCTTCGATTCACTACCACGTGCTGTCAGTCGAAGAGGTTCTGCGTCTTGAAGAAGTGCGACACCGCAAGATTCAGATGAGGGATCACGACGACTAGTTGGACCACCTTCGGGAGGCCCTGAAACGCAGAAAGGCGGGGTGTAATAACCCCGCCCTCTTCTGTCACTGTTACGTTTATACAGACTTTACACCATAATTTCACACTGTCTAGCTATCGAAGGAGACGCGATGCTAACACAAGTTGAACTAATCAGCCCCAACAAAGAGATAGCCCCCGTCATCATCGCGGGCGATAACGCGAACCAGGACGGTATCGCCTTGGAGCCGGGCAAGCAGGGGTGGTACGATGCTAAGACATCAGCCCGCACCCGCAACCCCGCTCAGCGCCACGGTCAGCAGTTCCTCGGGTTCCGCTACGAACCGCGGGACATCGTGCTGAAGCTGCTGATTAGTAACGACGGCCCCAATGGGGGCCAGCAGTTCCGGGACCGCGAGGCTTTAGCCCGAGCCTTGTTTGCTTTCGATGACTACACCACTATCCGAGTTACCACTGATACGACGGTGCGGACAATGCAGGTGCGTCTCGTCGAGTTCGACCTAGACACTGAGATCGACCCGAACGTTGCCGAAGCAACCAGCTTGATCGTAACGTGCGTGGCTGATGACCCGTTCTGGTATGGACCTGAGTTCACTAAGGAGTTCCGACAGGATCGAGGGGGAGTGGCCACTTTCTGGGAAGTGACACTCCCGAAGGATCGCCTCGGAGAGGTTGAGAGCTATCCCCGGCTGGCGATAGTCTCTGCTCAGGGAGGAAGCTGGCCCATCATCAAGATCCCGAGAGAGGCTAACCGAGGGTCTTCACCTCGAGTCACGCTCCCCCAGCCTACTGGGACTCAGCGAGTTAAGATGTTTGTTAACTACGACCCGGGTTCACGCCAGGTCGAGGACGAGTACAACACCTTGATCTGGGCCGCAATGAATGGCGTCCGCTTCGGCGGAGGTATTCGAGGTGGTAAGACTCACGAGGTTTTCCGCATGAGTGTGGAGATTCCTAGCGGAGCAGCTCTCCGCATCATGTTCTCGTTCTCCCCCCGATACAATACCCCGTGGTGATAAGATGGCTAATGAGTTTGAGATAATTGAGAAGCGCGAGGCTGAGCGCCGCAAGGCAGCTGAACAGCCCCCGCTGATCCGCCTGTGGGACGGCAACTGGCGGTTGCTGGCAGAGGTGGAGGACTACAACAAGGCTGAGTTCACGTGGCTGCACAATGACGCAGGCTCCGCTAGCTTGGAGATACCTCTGAACAACCCAGCTGGCGAGCTGCTGAAGCAGCCCGACGCATGGCCCACCAAATCCCTGTACATCACCTGCGATAAATCTGGTGCCCGCTGGAGCGGGCGCATCGAGAACGTCACCGTGCGATCGAAGCCCCTTGGGGAGTCGGTGGTAGATGTAAGTGCCGTCCACGACTACCGCAAGCTGAAGGATCTACTGGTCTGGTCGAACCCGTTCCTACCGGCGGAGATTCAATTCCCGAAAGCCTTCCTGCTGTTCGGACCTTCCCGCTGGGTGGTGGCAACCACCTTGTTCGTTAACCTCCTTCGGAAGAACAACAGTAAGTGGATGATCCCGGATGACCCGTTGAACGTCCGCCAGTGGGTGGACCTCGACTTCTCGGAGTGGCCGATCATGGTTGAGCCGGTACACTTCTTCCAGGACCGCTCTATCCCGGCGGTTCTCACCAGCCGGTTCAAGTACTTCCACGACTGCGTGATCGACATCGTGAAGGATGCTCAGCTCACCATTGATGTTCGCCGCTACCTCGATGGAGATAAGCAACCGATCGAGGGGCGCCGCGTCAAGCACGGCTGCCTAATCGTCAAGGTGGATGATCGCAGTGGTTGGACTGAGGGCACAAGCTTCCTCGGCAGCCTCGTCTCCGGGCTGATCCGAGGCGTAAAACGTATTAAGGGCGACGGCCTTACGGAGGGTTACGAGACCCTGCCTTACGGCAAGACCCCCGAGCAGTACCAGCGGGAGAACTGGCGGGGCACGCTCCCCAGCCACCCGTGGGTGGTGCTGCATCACGGCAAGGACACGGGCGTTGAGGCTGTGGACGTCTCCTACACACCTCCGGGCCCTGTCCAATTCGTCACCGGCGGTTCGTCCATGCCGGGCGTGAACGAGGCCATTAAGGCGTCAATCATCGGCCTGGGCGGCGTGCTGGGTTCCATCTTCGGCCAGAGTCAAGCAGGCTCGGTGGTCGAGGCAATCGCAGAACCGTTGTACTCGGATACGATCCTAGCGTTCCAGGCCCACAAGATGCACGATCGCATCAAGCAGCACGGCTGGGATTTCCCCTTCGAGAAGTGGGTGAGCGGCGTCGACAAAGCCTACACGATCTCCGCGCTCTCCGCGATGCGGAAGGCGAAGGAGGAGACACGGGAGAAGTATTCGTGTAAGGTGAAGATGACAGAGGGTCTACCCTACTACGTAGGACCTCAAGGTTCTGGTGACTTCTTCATCGGGGACCGTGTGGCGGTCCACGCTGAGGGGATGCCCGAAGGTAAGCTCTTTGTCGAGCAAGTAAGCAAGCTTACGTACACCCACTCAGCTACGGAGGCTGGCTGGGATATTGAGGTCGGAGAATCCGACTTCGATTCTGGTTTCACGTATATGTCTCGCCGCTTGGAGCGGCTGACTACAGGTTTGAAAGAGTTAGGAGTTTGGTAATGGGATTTCCCACACAGCGAGAGACTGACTACACTGACCCCCTTCAGCGGTTCGTGTGGGCGTTTCGCGGAATCGACTACAACGGCTTCCCCTTCCAGGCTCCTCTGCCTGTGTTCGAGGGCTGGTCTCAGCACCTTAGCCGCTGTGGATTCGTTCATATGGATCAGGTGATCGCCGCTATCGACCCCGAGACGGGCGTCATCGACCTGGATAAGTTGCCAGAGCAGGAGATTCACTACCAGCCCCCGGTGCGGGGCCAGGATCACGGTTTCAACGGCTCCGGTGAGTGGATTCCAATCGATCAACCTCTGGAAGCCCCAGTGGTGAATCAAGTGGCGATGATGACCCCCCAGGAGCGCGCTCTGCTCGTCGAGCAGCTGCGAGAGGCGGGTGACCTGTGACCACCCCCGGCTTTACCCCCAAGCCCCGGGATGACCTGTACAGCAATGGCTCGAGGATGGGTAGTGATCTCACCCCCGAGTCTGCGCGGCAGCGCATGATGGGCCCCCTGAACCGCTCCTACAACCCCCTGTTTGGACGCTTCCAGGCCCTCTTCCAGAACATCGGCAACAACGTTGCTGGGTTGATCCGGCAGATCTTCGACCCGAAGGTTGGTGAGAACCACAAGGGTGAGTGGAAGCTGAGCGACTTCAACTTGGAGTACCTTCGAGACCAGTGGTCCGGTATCGCCGGTAAGCTGGAGGAGTACAAGAAGGACCAGGAGAGCTACGTAGACGCCGCCACGCAGGCGTCCCGGAAGGTGCGTGAGGAGATGTGGAACACCCCCGGCCAGACACCTGCTCTGCACGATGAGTTGTCCATCATCTTCAAGCAGTTCCAAGATGACGCCCGCCTGCGAGTGTTCGCCGATATTCTGGGCGTGCTGGCTGTCCAGCAGGACCGTAACCAGGCTGCTATCCGCTTGGAGTCCCGGATCAACCGCCTCCAGCAGGAGGCCATCGAGAACAACACGAAGTTCAACAAGACTCAGACAGAGGTGAACAAGCGCCACAAGGCGTTGATCGACGCTCTGAACCGCTCGCTCTACTACGTGTCTGAGACAGCCCCCCAGTTCTACCTCCTCCGAGGTGAGAAAGGCTACCAGGCGTCACAGCATGGGATCAACTACCACATGGATGGGTGGACTCTGCATGTTCGTTCCAACGGCCAGCAGGACACTAACATTCTGCTGATTATGCGAACTAATCGTGGCTCCTCTGACATGCAGGTCTTCCAGTTCAAGAAGGGCCGCGCTGAGACTAAATCGCACAAGATCAGCACGCTGCACCTAACCGAGTTCATCAACCAGGTGACGATCATCCGCCAGGATGTGGTGCCGAAGCCGGATCTTACCGATCTGTACGAGCAGCTGAAATAACCCCAGACATGACGAAAGCCCCCTACCCGGATTAACCGGGAGGGGGCGTTTTCGCGTATCTACAGTAGGTTTACCAGCGGCCAGGGCCTTTCATGCGAGGCATCATGAACAGCACCCAGTTGTACAGGGAGGTCCAGGGGGAGAGTGCGGGGTCGAGGTAGTGGGTCATAGTTCATCCTTAATCGAGCCTGTCGGCTCGTCTGGGTCGTCTTCTTCGGTCATGTAGCCGTGGCCCCACGATGGGCCGTAAACGGCTGCGTCGGTGTCGATCAGCAGACCCTGGAAGTTCTGGGCCATTGTAGCGCTGATCTGGTTTGCGTACTCCTGAGCTTCCTCCGCCGGTACGGAGGAGATAACCTCGTCGTGGACGGGTACTCGGAGGTACGGTAGGTAGCCTGCGTCAGCTAGCCTCACGAGTGCTGAGGCTGTGACGTCGCGGCTGGTGCTCTGGATCATGTAGTTCAGAGCTGAGTAGGGGCGGTCTTTGTCCACGGGCAGGACTCGACCAGTGGGGGTGATGACAGCCCCCGTCTTACGGGCTTGATCCTGGAGCTTCTGATTCAGTTGCTTCACCTTCGGATAGCTCCGCTCGAAGCCCTCGATCACCTCGCGGGCCTTCTCAACGCTGATCTTAGCATTGGCTGCGATGTTTCGGGGACCACTGCCGTACACGTAGGCAAAGTTCACCATCTTTCCCACCGACCGATCGACGCCGGAAGCGTCGGCGGTTTTTTGGTGTAGGTCTTCCTCGTGCTTGAAGGCGTTGATCATATTTTCGTCACCTGACAAAGCGGCGAGGACCCTAAGCTCCTGCGTCTTATAGTCACAGGATATAATACTCTCACCTTCATCGGCGATAAGCACCCGCCGGATGAGGGAATCGTCGGAGGGGAGTTGTTGAATGGGTATCCCAGACACGCTCATTCGCCCCGTGCGGGCCTGTAGCGAGTGGATGAAGGGGTGGACTCGACCGTCGGGGTCGGTGTTCTCCTGGAACGCTCTAAGCCAGGTATTCCTTTTCTTGCGGATACCTCGAGCCTCCAACACGACGGCTGCCATCTCACTCCCCTGGTCGCTCAACTGCTCCAGGGCCCTCTGGTCTACCTTGTACTGGCCGGTAGGCGTCTTCTCTGTGAAGGTGAAGCCATCCTCAATCAGGATGGAGCTGACTTCTCGGTTCGAGTTGACCGACTCCAACCCCCACTGTTCGTAGGCGTAAGCTTCCCAGAAAGCCTCCTCGCCCTCCAATCTGGCCATGAGGGACTCCAGGTACTCCTCGTCCACTTTGAAGCCCTTATACGCGATCTCAGAGCAGATTTCAGCTACTCGATGCTCGAAGGGGATGAGTTTCTGCGATTGTGTCGGCACCTTCGGTAGGATGATCTGATACAAGCCCCACGTCAAGATGACGTCCATCCCAGCGTACAGCAAGTACTGCTCATCCCAGCTATCAATCAACTTGAACACATCAGCTTTGGTGAGGCCAGCGTCACGGGCGATACGCCCGATCGACGCCTTGACGTCATCAGCCACCTTAGCATCAATGTAGAAACGGGTGAGGTCCTCCAGGGACAGCCCCGGCCCTCCCTCAGAGGGTTGGCGGGGGTCCACCAGGTGGGCGAGAATCTTTGTGTCCCGGATGCGATCGAAGGGGATGTGGATACCGAAGCATCGTCGCAGCACCGACCAGTCGAAGCTGGCGTTCTGGAAGATGAGCTTCAGCTCCAGCTTGTTGATGAAGCTGAAGTCACTGTACAGGTCGGTGTCAATCACCCAAGCCTCGAGGCCCACGCCGAACTGCACCTTGCGGCACTTGTAGTCAGCGGAGAAGATGTCAAGCCCCGTAGTCTCGGTGTCACAAGCAATCCACTCACCTTTGTGTGCGAGAATCCACTGGGCGAACTCCCGTAGATCTGCCTCGTTCTCGGGGCATTTGATGACGGCCTTATGGTGTTGCCAGAGGTACGTCAGTTCTTTCACTGGTGGTAGACTCCTTTGACGATTCGTCCAATGGTAGATGGATGCACCCGGAACATGTCGGCCAGCTCTCGGAAGCTGGCACCTAGCCCAGCTTTCATGCGGATCTCAGCTACCTGATGCTCGTTCAGTTTCCGCCGGTTCCCCCGTGCGGGGCCGGTTTCAGTCACTCTCTGAAGCTCCTTCAGGAGCGGTTCGTGCGGGTACACTCCGAAGTGTTGGAGGGTGCGCTTGATTGCCAGCTCTCGATCACTTAGTGCCAGGTCACTTGGAGTCACGGGGCCCCCAGACTCGGTGAGACTCCTCGATCTGGAGTACGAGGTCTGCGAAAACCGGATCGTCCATGAACCGGGTGAACTGAGCTTCAACGAACTGACTAGCCGGGGCGTCCTGGAACTCTCGGGACAACCAGTACAAGTACTTCACAAGACCTTTAGTCTGGCCTCGAAGAGCTTCCTTCAGGTCTACGTTCCAGTTGGAGTACTCACCATCGCCGGTCAACTGAGCGTCAACCTCCGCCTCGAACTCCTCGAGGGTGTAGGTCTCGTGCTCGTAGGTGACTTGCCAACCTCCGACGAGGTCGCGGGCTGCCGTCAGCGGGTGATTCATGGGTCCAAAAGCTGGGATGTAAAAGACGTGAGCCTTCTCGGTGACCGCGCTACCGGCTGGGAGTTCCCAGCCCGGCTGAAGCTGGACGTTCGCCACCACCGAATAGTCACCAACGTAAACCACGGCCTGTTCAGTTGGTCCGGGGAGGTAGGTGAAAGTCTCGGGGGTTTTAATGACGTGTTGCAGTTGCAATTGGAATCCTTAAGTAGATACGAGGGCGGCCCGTTACCCACGGGCCGAGGGTTTATAGAGGGTACTCGGGGATCGGCTCCCTCGAGGGAGCTACTTCAGCGGAAACCGTTGGCTTCAGGTAGAGGTGCTTAGCCTCGAGAGCTTGCAAACTTTTTAGAAGTTCATCAAACTCGTAGTCGCTGATGATAGGGTCATCGTAGTAGTAGTGCCAACGGAAGTAGTTAACCGCCTTGTTCAGCAGAAGCTGCTGCGCCCTAATGATATCGTGGTAACTAACCAAAGTACTTCAGCACTGCGTCTTTCTCGTTGTAGTCATTGATGAAGGTGATACCGCCCTGCTGGCCTTTCGGAGGTGCAATACCCACCCAGGGGTTGCTGGGGTTCTTGCCACGCTTCAGCGTGCCTCCCTGCTGGATGAGCTGCCACACCTTGTCACTGATGTTCTCGGGCTTCTGAGGAGCACCGTAGGGGCTTCCTCCCCCCGCCTGGGAGGGTGCAGAGGCTGCTGGAGCCGGGGCTGCTACCCCACCCTGCTTAGCGAAATACTGACCGGCCTTAGTGGTGCGGTCGATAAGCTCCTTCAGACCATCGTCTGACAGGAGGCCATTAGCCTCAGCGACGGTGTCGCAGTGCAGCACGATCCACGGAGCCTCGTACCCTTTCCCCCCTTTGAGGGTGACTACTACTTTCCCGTTGGAGTCTTCCACCGAAGCCTTACGGGCTGCGGGTTTGGTTGCGGGCGTGGAGGCTGTCGCCTCGGGCTGAACATCCACGCTGGTAGCTGCTTGGGCTTCATCTGCTGATTGGGTTTCCTCGGTAGCGAAAATATCTGACACGGAGTCTCCTTAAGAGATTGGGTGGGAGCCTGTTCGGCCCCCTTTGTCTAGATGAGCTGCAACCCGACTGTTGCGGGAAGCATTCATCATGTTAGCTAGGTTGTTGAGAGCGCGGTTAGCGCGGCGACGTTGGTTAGCGTCCTGGGGTGTGCCGTCGATGACGAGCTCCCACAGGGCGTCCTGCGACGCCGGTCGTAGCCGGTGGAATGCCTGCTCCAGGTCCACCTTTTCTTCAATGGAGGTGATACCGTTGCGGGGCCACGCCTGGGCGAGGATCTTCACCTCGTCCACACTGTACCACCAGTTACCGCTGAACTGGTCGAAGTCGATCCGCTCCTGAGAGCAGGCTAGCCTGCACCGGAAGAACAGTAGTTTCTTCACCTCCGCAGGTGAGCGTTCAAGCAGAGCTCGCTGAGCGGAGGGGTTGCTAATCAACCACTCCAACACTACGCTCTCGATTTCCTCCTGGGAAAGCAGGCCTACCCACTTTCGGGAGGTTACTTTGGCACAGTAGGACAGCGTCTGCTTGACGTCCCGCACCAACTTGTCGAGGTCGATTGTCTCGGTCATCGCGTTGGGAACACCACCCCGTCAACAATCACCTTGTTACCTAGAACAGGGAGGATTCGGGGCGTGACGTTGTTCTTGTCGATCTCCAGCAGGGCGAACCCCTGCTGCCAGTTACCACTGGCTCCTCGAAGGTAGGTAACAGCCTTCGGGTTGAGGATGTGACCAACCTCGACACCGGTGATGGTGTTGGTCTGACCCTCGATACCCTGGGTGAACGATGAGACACCCGCTCGGTGCGTGTGCCCCATGATGATGTTCTTGCCGATACGCTTGGCTCCATTGAGCGCCGTCATGCCAGCGTTCTGGTTGAGGCGAATTCCTCCTAGGTGGCCGTGGGTGGTGATCCACCCAGCAGCTACGTTGTAGAAGTCCGGCAGCCGCGTGATTCCGAACCCATCGAAGTCGAGCAGGTTCTCGAAATTCAGCATGTCGGTCTGCGACAACGCAGGGGCGTACTTCTCCAGGTACAGGCGGGGGCGCATGTCATGGTTACCCTCGTGTACCCCTATTGGGCCGTCAAACACGGCCCTCAGAGGCTCGAGAATCACCTTCTTGGCCGCCTCCGACGCCGAGTAGATGTTACCCTCGAACTCTTCCCGAGTACCTTTGGTCCAACGGGAGGGCTGGGGGTAGTCCATCAGGTCCCCGATATGAACGATTTCGTCCGGTTCCACAAACTTCACTACTTCCAGGATTGCTTTGAACACGCCTGGGTGGTGATCGGGGTAGTGGGTGTCCGGGATTACTAGTATCCTACGCAGGACGCCTCCTTTTTCGAGATGAAGTTAGCCTGAGAGATAGCCGGGTAGATCCTAACGCTGGCACTGTTAAACCAGTGCTCTAGAGTCATGCTGCCAAACAAGACCGATTTCCAGCCGCTTCTTGTCCGAATCCACAGGTCACCAGAGTCGTCCACCGCTGTGCTACCCACTGGCAGCTCTTTGATGGCCTTGTGGACAGCACCCCGCTCGATACTGGGCGCCGTTAAAGCATCGCCAATCTTGATAAGATTCTTACGCTTTACCCCGTACACAACCCCCTTAGAGGTAGCAATCATTTCCCTATCTGAGTCGTCTGACTGGACAATGTATCCGATGAAGTGCTTCTTCTTGTGGAAAACCACATCGTTGATTTCGAATTTGTGGTCACTCATGTAGTCCAACCTCTCCTCTATGATTTCGGAATCTCGATCATGTACTTATCGAAGGAGTAGAAAGGTTCTTCCGCCAACTTCAGATGATGGCCAAAGACAAGCCCCTCAGCCTTGCGCTCCCAGGTGTCGCAACTATCATCGGTGAGGATAGTCCTCTTAGGGAGTTTGTTAAGTTTCTTAGCATCTTTACCTCCCTTATCCAGCTTACCAATCTTCGAGAAAGGCTTAACCCACTCAGCATCAGTGGGGAGGACCTCCCCGGTTAAGAGACTTTTGGCGTAGTCTCCCTCAAAAGATTTCTCTACCCAGCTTTTGAGCGTCTTACTCCATAGGAGATTCTCTGGAGAAACTGCCTTGTAGCTAGACAGGCTGTACTCAGTGGGAAGCTCACCTACTTCTTGGAAGTAGGTCTTCCATCTCCCTCCGATGTTCGGAGCGAGCCTCTCACCATTAAAGGTGAAACCTGTATCCTCGTGGGTAAGGGTGTACGTTTTCGGGTCCCTCACCTTAGTTCCGAGAGGAAGCCTCCTGAAAAGCTTGTAGCTTACCTCTGGAGCATAGTCGAGAACCTGCTGGTACGTTTTGTAGTTTCGGTGTCGCAGGCGCCACGTCTCTTTTTCTGGAGTAAGTTCCATAACATCATACCCTGCCTCATCTACGAGGCCCCAGCACTCGCTGGAGGTTAAATACACCAGCCTCTCGGTGAGGGAACTACGGGGAGGCTCTTTTGGCATAGGAGGGTACAAAATAGCTAGGATGGCTTTCTCGTTGAGAGCTGCCGTACTGAATTTCGCTAGTTTTGAGTCCTCTTCAGTCCGGGGGCTCACCCCTAGCATGTAGTCTCCGTGTTTGACAAGGTACCCTCTCTTCATTGTGAATAGGGTGCCGTCAGGAATCTTGCTGATCCTGAATAGGCTACCTTGAGCGGCCCGTAGTACTGGGACAGTCGCCCTTTCGGGTAGGTACTGGCGTTGACTGGAGGTCACTGGTTGGAAAGTCTGCTCACCTTCGGAGCCAATCCGAACGTAGAACAACTCTCCAGCGTTGCACACCATCTCCCCGTGCTTAAACTCGGTCATTTCAACATCTCCTCTGCTGCTCGGTAGGAGCCCTGCTTGCGGGCGTCGTATTCCTTTTCGGCTGCGTCTCTTGCCTTGACAAGCGTTAGGGTATCTCCCCACTGGAGGGGGTTCATCTCCGTATCATACAGCTCCCAGGTCCACGCGTCCTCGTATACTCGGGCGCCCGTCAAGCTATTGCGGCCGTCCCGCTCAAATACTATAGGTTTGAGGAGCGCTACAAAATCGTCCTCATCGTAACCGGCCCAGCGGTTACCCCTGCACTTTTCCCACCTCAACGCTATCGTTCCTCCTTCAAGAAAGCAGGCCCCCCCGCCATGGTCGAGCAATCAACTTTCCATCTGTTAGTAGACTTAGCTGTCACGCCAGGGTCTGCGTGGAACCAGGAAAACTCATACTCGAGTAAATCGTCGTAACTCTTAGCCAGCCACCCTCCGTGCACTCGGGTGTATTTAAGGGGGCTAACCTCTACTTTACTCCCCAAAGGTATCTGAATCAGCTCTAGTGGACGGGCCTCGTTCAACTCGTTGTCTGGATGCCATAGAGCAGCTTGGCTGGAGTCTATGAGGTAGGGCTCCTCACTGGTGCTTAAGAGGCTAGACACTTCTAAGAGCTTTCCTGGGCGGATGCTAAGTACTCGGACCCACTGCAAGTTTACTCGGTCGTACGCTGGATGGTTTCTAACTATCCTCGCGCGCTTCTTCACGCTTAATCTCCCTCTCTAGATACCATCGGGCCTTGCGGAGGTCTTCGAGGAGTTTGGCCTCGCCGCCCTTCTTACCTGCCCGAGCGATGTACTTGAACGTGTTGGCTAGGAAGGCGTTCCCGTGGAAGAACGCCTCGATAACCTCGATGGCCTCCAGCCCACTCTCACTAGAATAGTGGCTGGGGTGGTTAACGTCATCCGGCTGCTTCTCTTCTGTGCCTTTGCCCGCAAGCTCTTCGGCGAAACCTGCTAGGTAACTTTTTAGCCAAGGATCTTCTACCTGAATGCCCGATCCGATTACCCTTACTCGGCATCCTGCCGATTGCAGCTTCTTTCTGAAGGACTCCGCATCATCTGGGCTGTCGAAGTTACCTATCCACATGGCCGACTTTACCCCTCCTATGATGGTAGGGGTTTTACTCTCTGATGCCGGGCGGAAAGCTTCCCGAACTCTACGCTTTCGCTCCTCTACGGTCTTGTAGAGCTGAAGCTCTTGGAGAACGTCGACACCCGCCAGAGCATACTCAGCTTCCCAACCGCTGTAGCTGTCCCCAGCAAGCATCCTCCGCTGTACGCCTGGCAGATCTTCAAACCCGTAGATGATAGACCCGTAAGAGGTGGGGCCGATCTTAACTGTAGTGCCTTGTCCTTCAATGGTAGACACTTCCACGTCTGAAGCTTGCTCTCTGTATAGGGTGTCTAGCATATCCCGCAACTCGAAGAAGGTCTCATCATTCAAAGCCATCTACAGCCTCCATAAACTGAACAAGCTCCGGTTCATCTGTGTAGAACGCTTTCCGAGGCTGATCAACCCAGTGTACGTCTAGCCCCCAGTGATCAAGGCGCGCATAGACTTCCTCAGCAGTTCGGTCACTCTCTGGGCTCCTGGATGCCCAGTGGAACTCTTCTCGATCGTCCTGGGTGGCTACCCCTCGCCCTAACCCAGGGCATAGGAGAACCGGAATAAGCTCAGTGAATTTGCTGCTCTTCAGCAGGTTGATTGCCCCATCGACCTCGAGCGAGTTGTACAGGGTCTCGGCGCGGGCCGAGTATCGAGTATGGAGGGTGCCTGCGGGCTGTAGCATCCCCGTGACGACAGCTACCGCGTAGGGTGGCAGCCCCGCGTCAACGGCTTGTTGCTGCACCTCGACAGAGGAGAGTAGTAAAGGCTGCCTCATTTCTTAGTTCCAATCAGCCCAGCCGCAATCAAGGCGGCTCCCGCCACAGCCCACAGGACTACTGAGGCTGCCAGGCTCACCCGTGCGGCTACGACAACCCAAATCGGCCCGTCTACAACGAATGCAGCCCCTGCAAGAGCCACAAGGTTCGGTACCAGTAGCACTCCCTGAAGGAAAGCTCCTTTGTTCCCTAGTTTACTCATTCTTCCTCACCCAAAGCTTTCTTAATATCTTTCTTGGCTTCCTCGACTCGCTGGATTCGCAGCAGCCCCTCTCGGAGCTGAGCTAGCGTCCACACCTTTTCACCCTCGTGATTCATCCCCAGGTAGCTGGGGATCCGCTTAACCAGGTGGTCGATGGTGTCTGAATCATTCCCCTGTCCAGCGAGGTACCTCCGAAACTCACGCTCGGGAATGAGCGTGACGTTATGCGTCTTGGCTCGTCTGCGCGGCTTCCTCGCGCTCACAGCAACTCCTCCTTCAGGAACTCGGGTCGGAATCCTACTGCTACGTTGTCAGTAGGCTTGATTACCACCACAGGCAAGGCCGTGAAGCCCTCCTCTCGCAGCTTCTCGGCTGCCTCGGGGTGCTCCTCGACGTCGATCTCGTCGAACGCTACATCGTGGTTCCGCAGCCATCGCTTAGTTGCCTTGCAGGCTACGCAGCCCGGCCCCGTGTAGACCAGCACCGCGGCTTCATCTGTACTTGTTGATAAGCTCGACAAGAGCTTCCTCTCCTTCATTCACCAACACCGAGTTGGTGTCTTGTCGTTCGTTGTGGGGCAGGATAACCGCTTGCGGTATGTCTGCCTTAACTTTTGCTGCAAACTCCAGGCCCGGCTCGTCACCATCGGCCAGAATAATAACCCTGCTCACCGGCTCGAAGAGAGCCGCCCACCAGGGCTTCCACGCTTGTGCGCCCGGGATGCCTACCGTAGGTAGCCCCGCTTGGCAGGCCGATATGGCGTCTATCTCACCCTCGCAGATACCCACAGCCCCTTCGGTGGTGAGCACTGCTTGCGGGTTGAACGTGCTGATCTTCTGCTCGCTAGGCTGGTTGTATTTCGGCTTGATCGTGGGATCAAGCGCCCGGAACCGCATACCCACTACCTTCCAGCTGCCTAGGGGGCCTCGGCGGAGGTACGGTATGGCCAGCATTCCCTCGAAACGCTCGTGGCCCACAGCGGGCTCAGCGACGTATCCGAGTGCAAACTTATGTATACTTTCCTCCGAAAGCGAGCGGCTGGCTAGGTACTCCTCGGCGGGACTCCCCGCCAAAGCTTTCTTGTACGTGCTGGTGATGCTCTCCAGTGATTGACTCAAACTTCTTCAACACCTCCTCAAAGGTTAGGTCGGGCTCCTGCGTTTGGATCACCCGCAGACTGTCCCCTCGGAATCCGCAACCGTGACAGTTGAAGGCGTCCTCGGGAATGTTCAAGCTCGCTGACTTGTGGCTGTCGCCGTGCACGGGGCACGAGACTGCCTGCCAGCTGAACCGCCGGGGCGAGAACTCAAACGAGGGGAAATAGTGCTCGATAACTTTCTCAATAGCCACGGCTAGGCGTCTTCAATCAGCTCGTGGGAACAGTCCCGGATATCCTCAACCGCGTTGCGTACAGCCTCCTGAACGCTCTCAATAATCTCGGCGGGTACTCGCTTCAGATGCTCGACAACGGCTTGCGCCGCCTTGTCAGCGCCCGTCAGGAGAGCGTGCTCAATCCTTTCTCGTACCTCGTCGAACTCGTTGTCATTCTCGATAATCACTGTGGTGCTACTCTCTTTCCGATTACTTGTTGGGCCGGGGGATCTTCCAGGTAGGTGATAGCTCGTTGCAGCGTCTCGACACTGTCCCGAAGGTGACCTATCACACCTTTGTTGCAGCTGCTGCACAGCAGCCCCCGGATATACCCGGTCTCGTGGTCGTGGTCAACGGCAAGCGCTCGTGACTTGCCTGTAGCGCGTCTACAGATGTAGCAGACTCCGCCCTGATGCTCGTAGATGGCCTCGTATTCGTCCATCGTGATTCCGAAGCGCTTCATTAGCGAACGCTCCCGTGAAGCTTGCTTTCGCCGCTTCATCTCCAAACCGTGGTGCGTTGCACACCGCGGTCCTGGGTATGGTGTGGCCCGCTTGTTCACGCGCCCCTCAGCCGTGCAGTCGATGCAAGGCTTTCTATCAGCCAAAGGGGTCGTACCTCCCATCAGTTGTCGTAGTGCTTCCCACGCTGGTTTCCTCTGTGATTCGTAGGTTCCGCATGTCGAAGGTGAGTCGAGTTACCGTTTGGCCGGAAGCGTCCGACCTGCCGCCTCGGTTCTTCACCAATGAGGCTCCGAGAACAACCGCCTCATCATAGCTACCGGCTCGGTGGAGCGTGATAATCACACTCGGGATTTGAGTTACCTGCCCTCTCACCCCCGATTGGGGGATGGGCTGCGCCGTATCGTTGAACGAACTCGTGACGTGGTGCAGCACTACTACGCAGCTCCCCGTTTTCCGAGCCATACCATTCAACCATCGAAGCACCGAATCCTGGGCGTCGAACTTGCTCCCCTCACCGGGGTATCGCACGTCCCCGAGATTATCCACAATCACGAGGTGAGGGTACTCCCCGTACAGCTCGAGGTACACGCTCATAGCTTTCTCGATAGCGTCTAGGTCTGGCTCCGCACTGAAGTCAAACATCAGCGGGGCCTCCTCAACCTGCTTCGGGATCTTCCCGCTATCCAGCTTCCTCGTGCAATCCGCTACACTCTCCCCCGTCAGGACAGCTGACGCACGTGTTAGTTGCGTGCGAGCGTCCGAGTCGGCGGAGAAGTAGAGGGTTGGTACACCCGCTTGTGCTGCAAAGTTCAGCGCGACTGCTGACTTACCTGTTCCGGGGCCAGCGGCAATCAACGCCAGCATACCTTTTCTAAGCTCAACACCGAGGCTGGGCCATACTTGCGGTAGCGGTTCTCCCAGCTCCTGCGACTTCTTTAAACTCTGCGCTAGTGAATACAGCTCCTCCTCCTACCGCGCGAATGGGCACGACGCCGCAACGTCGCACATCTTACACTTACTCTCGTCTTCCGTTGGTGGAAAGAGACCAGCCTTCAGCTGCTCCTCCAGCCAAGCGAAATGCTCGTGAACCTCCTGCCTATCCGCAGCGGTTATACGCTGCACCCGTCCGGGGCGGCCAGTCTTACCCATGTGGTAATCGCCGCGCTCGATGGTGACTCCGTACATCAGCCTAATAGCCTCCGCGTAGGTGGCTAGCTGGAACTTATCACCCGGCTTGGCGCCGGTCTTAATGTCTCGGACGGTCAAACCTTTATTGGTTTCTACGATCTTGTCAATGAAGCCGATAACCGGTACGCCGCCTAGCTCGACCTCGAACTTAAGCTCGATAGCTTTCTGACCATCGGGGGTGGTCCAAACCGGGTCACCCTTGTCGTTGGTATACGCAATCAGGTCTTGGATTTGCTTCCAGCCAACACGCCGCCGCCGTTCGACGTCGGCTACCGGATCATACGGCCCACTTCCAAACCACATCTCGAGGTCTGGGGTTGTCGTCTGCTGGTCACCAATGCTTTCCCAAAACTCGTCCTCGTAGATAGCTTCCAGCTCTTCGAGGGTTGCTGTCCGGTCAGATTTTTCCCAATGCTCCATCGCCGCGTGCACCGCCAGCCCTTGCGACAGCCAAGACGCTGGTCGGCGCCAAACCTTATCGATCCGGGCTAGCTTGTAACTGAGTGGGCACCGCACGTACTGGTTGTGCTGGCTTACTGATCGACGCCCCGGCTTGTACGTCGGGGCTTCTAGTTGTACCCTCTCTGTCATTCCACCCCCGTAGGTGGGTTCAGGTAGAGGTCGCTGGCCATCTGGTAGATTTTCAGCTGATCGGCCAGCTCCAACTCGACGAAAGCTTTTCGATAGTTGTTCAGCTCAAAGCTTTTTTCTGTGAAGTTCCTGAGTGAATCGTACATTAGCCCCACACCTCAACAAACGCCACGAGCAGTACCCCCGCTAGCCATCCTAATAGAAGTCCAAGCAAAAGCCCTGCTACCGTACTCACTTGAAACCCTCCCAGAACATTACTAGGATCGCTAGCCCTGCAACCAGAGCTAGACCGACCGTCCAGCTAGCTAGTTGTGTAGTCATCTCAGCGCACTCTCTCATGCTTTCCTCCCTCGACTGACTGCACGGGCAAGCTCACTGAACAAGATAGCTACCCACATGACCGCTACCGCTGGGATCAACCAAACCTCTGTATCGCCGAACGCTAGGATGAAGCAGTTCATTGCCAGCGGGGTAGTCCAAATGACCCCCTGTAAGATGCTCTCATCCCACGCCCACGCTAGATACGCGAACACCAGCTGAGCCATAGCTAGCGCGCCGATCATCATTGCCGCCGTCATAACACCTCCAGCAGTACGGAATTAAATGGCTCATCAGCACGCCCAGCGGCCTCTAGGACGTCGTGAAACCTTTCGATAAGGGGGAAGTCCTCCCCCCGCTTTTCCAACGCTGCTATCGCGCTCTCAGCGGCGGTAAACTCGATCACCTGAATGCTGCCATCAGGTAGCTCAGCCAGTGCTTGACACTTCCTCATGCCTTTAGTGCTCCCGTCAAAGCTTCCATGTACTGTAGGTACTCAGCTGTTGTGAAGCCTTTTTCATAAGCCAAAGCTTCTTGTAACTCGGTGGTGAACTCATGCACCAATACATCCTGATGGATGTTTTCACGCAGGCCATACGGCAAACCTTCAGCACAGTTAAGCGCTGCATCTTTCAATGGTTGCGGACCATCGCTATTCAACACAGCGTCGATAAGTCGGTTCTTAGTCATAGTGTGTATCCCCACATACTGTATTTCCGTTTTACGTACTCAATCAAGTATTCAAGTTCCTCAATGGCTGCTTCCCGATCCAGGGCTACCCTCGCGTCGGTCGAAGATTCCACCCGGGCAATCATACCTTTTATTAAGGTAACAGGGTCTTGCTCACCCTCGTGGGGTGAGTCCGTAATCGAGCTTGCTAGCTTCACCGACCAGCCTAACTCGACAGCTAGCGAGTCTAGAGCTACTTCCTCGACGTGAGGCATTCCTACAGCCTCTAAGTATGCCCAACGGTAACCTACCTCAGTTGGTATGACATGGCCCGGATCAGCTACATAAGCTTGCGTGAGAAACCCCGGATTGCCAGGAACCCTCCCCAAAGCTTTTGCTTTATGTGCAGCCCGATTCAGATACTTAGAGCGCGTCATACGGGCGGTGTTGCCCTTAGCTGACCGCGCAATGACTTGAGCTACATACTTCCTAGACATAGTCGGGGTGAGCGTTACCGGATCAGCCCCCTCGGTTGGGTACGAGCTGAAGCGCTCGGCGCCCGTAGGTTGGATCAAACCCCTAGCACTCAGCTCTTGCAGCCAAGCTAGCGTGGCGCCTCTGTTCATACCTTTTCTTTCTCTAGAAGCTTATACGTCTCGGACACTAGACTCTCTAAAGTCTGCTTCTGAATAGCTCGCTTTTCGCGGTCGGAAAACCCAAAGCTCAACGCTACCTTATACGCCTTAGCAAAGGCGTTGGTGCTGTAGCTTTCGGGGTATATCCGTCGGCAAATCTCGACTAGGTCCTTCCCTAAGCTGTTCTCGTTTGCGTAGCACGCCCGAACCCATTCATCAAGTAGGTGGGGGTGCTTCGAAGCTTCAAACACAACAGCTGCATCATAGCTTTCCTTATCATGCTCTCGCTTATTCAAGGAGCTTTCAGCGATAGCTAGGTTGAACGTTGTGCTTGGTGTTACCACTCGTCCTTGCTCGATAGCTAGCTCGATCACATCAATGGTAAATTGGCTCATGGGTAACCCTCCCACTCTTTCCATTCCTCAAAGAACTCGGCGACCATATCTTTTACAGTGTCCTGCAATACAGCTTGAACGTAAGCTTCTCGGCACACTGTTAATGCTGAACTGTACACATCCCGCACAGGCCCACTAAGTGTTACTTCCGACGCAACGTTCGCGTAAGCTACCGACTGCATAATCGTGGTGTATGGAGCTGTGAAAGATGCGCCAAACCTTTTTATGTGGTCTGTGAGAACTTGCTCGACGTGATCGCGGGGTGGCGGGTTATTAGGTTCCTTATCTCCCACCAAAGAAGCCCCCACTAGGGACCAGTCACAACCCCACGCAAGCCACTTGTTTCGGCTTGGTTGGTCGTTCCAGCGCTGTAGTACTGCTTCCTGTATGTCAAAATATGTCATAGCTTTATACCCACCCTCCAGTGAAAGAACTGCAACGCAAGTCAACAGCTTCACAATACTTACGCGCCTCCACTTGAAGCAGTTCGGCGCACTCGGTCATAGCTTTTGACAACACTTCAAAGCCCTTTCGGTGAGCCTGAATGGCTGCACGTTCCAACGGCATTTGAATCAGCGTCGTTGGGGACGCCAGTAGTGCGCGTTCATTCACCCGTGTAGTCTGACTGACAAAATCAAGCACGTTGCTAGCTGGGTTGGCCGCCATTTCCTTAGCGGTCGCTAGAATTTCTGCACGCGGTACAGACTCAATCCAAACCTTTTCAGGTGCGGCAGTTGCGCCGCTCACATCATATGCTGACCGATACACAATTGGGTGCAGGAAGCTATCATACAGCTTTGCCGGTTGGGTAGCGTCTGGCCCTGTGTACAGCGTGTTAATCTGCGGGCCTGCAAGCACCCACACTTGCGTGTTCGACCATCCCTTTATCAGGGGTTGAATGGGGGCAGGCGTGCTTCGGTACCACCCTAGTTGGGTGTCGTTCAGTTTCTGCTCGACTTCAGCCACAAGTCGTGGTAATTTTCTCATACCTTTTTCTCTCTGTGTCTAGTACTCCACTCCCCTACCCCCACATATCGGTGGTGGAGATAGAGTGGTCAAGCACTAAGCAGGTTCTCGCGGAATCCGATACTTGTCTAGGAACGCTTGCCAATGCTCACGACCGAACAAGTCGTCGAGCACCGACCATTCCTTTTCATCTTCAGATGAAGCCCATCCTGAGGGGGTGCTAATCCCTGTAGGGCTAGCGGGGGCTAGCATCTCTGGTTCTTGCCCCGACGTGTGGGGGGTACGCACGATAACGTGCAGCCCCTCCTTTGGGTCGAAGTCCGGCAGGTTCGCTACGATAGCGCGGCCAAACGCGAACCAGTCCCTTGGAGCGTCTTCCCATTTCAGCCTATCTAAGTTGTATGCCATACCTTTTACACCAAGCTCGCTAGTTACTGATGTAGTGCTTGTGCGTGCTCG
>ERZ773007.98-NODE-98-length-42554-cov-5.481305_pt1 | contig 42554 bp, 27 predicted proteins | sample MGYA00580665_ERZ773007 | MGnify/ENA primary metagenome ERZ773007 (study PRJEB29015, sample SAMEA2738122) | human oral metagenome | biome: human oral; feature: human-associated habitat; material: saliva | place: China | collected 2167 ... | reverse complement strand
GATTATTATAAGTGATAATACACACTCCCGCTCCGTCATGTATATCACCCGTAACTTCAATTTCAAGCTTATCCAAATCAGGTTTCAATTTATCAGAATGTAAAAATTTATTATCACACAAAAACCGAAAGTCTTTTACAAAAGTAGATTTCACTCTCTCGTGCAAGTCTAAGTATTTTTTTACTATTAATTCGATTCTATCATTAATTTCTGGAAATCTTATTTCAATTTCTCCAAAAATTTTACCACTACCACATAGTTCTTGATTAAAATAATCATAGCGTTCCTCAGGAGTGTTACCTTTTAGCTCGCCATTGACCCTTTTTTCATTAATTAAGTAAATCAATGTTGGCCTATAGTAATCTAATATAATTTTTTCTAGTACTTTTCTATTATTTGAATTCTCCAATGATTTGTAATTAAATTTCTGTTTAATTATAAATAAAGGAAACTTATCAAATTGTTCATATAGTTGGTTATGCTTCATACATCAAATATCCATTCCTTGTAAAAATATCTATCTTATCGCAAAAAATAAAAGTTTGAGATATCTTTACCTCAAACTTTTAAGTCCATTAAGTTAATTAACACAACTTAATATGTAACAGATAAAAATACTTGAATGCTTAAGTAAAATTTTCTTGTTAAATAATTAGCAACATTTTAGTTTTTTTGTCCAAGTTGCTAGGTTACATTCATGAGTAAGAGTAAGAACCACTCCGTTTCCGGCACCAATAATTTGGTCTAGTTCCTCCATACTTACTTCTTGTAGTGAGTTTACTGCTGCAATTTCTGCGATACTTTGATTATTTGTTGATTTCATAGATATTCTCCTTGTTTAATTTAAATCAATATTAAGCATCTTTATCTAGCTACAATTACATTTTATAAGTACAAGATAAAGAAATGTCAAAATTTACCTTAAGAAAACCTAAAGAATTTAGTGAGCTTACTTTTTACTTGATATTTTTGATATACTATAAATATGGAAAATTCAAATTATTTCACTAGGAGAGCTCATGGATATAGAAGCGCCTTTTTTGGCTAGGAAAATATTGGTTGTTGATGATGATGTTGCGTTAAATCATTCAATAAGGGAGATACTGTCAGTTTCTGGTTTCTCAAAAATATATAGTGCATACAGCATCAGTGAAGGAATAGAGTCTTTTGTTAAAAATTCTATTGATTTGATTATATTAGATGTCATGCTTCCTGACGGGGAAGGGTATTTATTATCAAAATATGTTAGAAAAAAATCTGATATTCCAATTCTTTTTCTAACAGCAAAAAATGAACCTGAAGATGAAATTCAAGGTCTACAATCTGGAGGAGATGATTTTATAACTAAGCCTTTCCTACCTAAAATTCTCATTTATCGTACGATTTCGCTTCTTCGGCGATCGTACAAAGAAGACAGTAGTACTATTAAATTAGATCATTGTATTATTAATTTAGGGAATGCAATTGTTGAAAAAGATAATGAAAAATTATCTTTAACCCCAATAGAAATTCAAATCATTCGAAAATTGTATGATAATAAAAACTATATTGTATCTACAGAAGCGATTTGTGATACAGTATGGGGTATTGATAGCTTTGGATATGAAAAATCTTTAATGGTTCATATTAGAAATATCAGAGAAAAAATCGAACTTAATCCTTCAAAGCCACAATACTTGGTTACTGTTAAAGGACTTGGCTACAAACTAATGGTATAGGGAGCTTATACATGTTTAAACTACGTGTAGTAACACAATTTATTAGACGTTTTATTGTTTCAGTCATAGTAATGTCCATAATAAACATTTTTATTATAGTTTTTTTTGTTTTTAGCCAAGCAAATCAAACTAATGTGATGGATACAGTGAGTAGCCTAGTCGAACAACTTGATATCAGTTCTAATTCTGCCAAATTATCTAACTTGGGTAAAAAATTAGCTAATTCTAAAGAGGTATGGATTATGGTTTTAGACTCTGATAGTGGAAAGGAAATTTATGAATATAAAAAGCCAAGTGAAGTCCCAACACATTATAGTCTAACTGACGTCGCTAAGTTTACACGTTATTATTTAAATGATTACCCTGTATTCGTACAAATTATCAACAATAAGATTCTTGTTTTTGGATTTTCAAAAGATAATGTGTTTAGATTTCCTTTCAATTATTATGAGAAATCCGACCTTCACAACCTCTTTATTTTAGCTTTTTTTCTACTTGGAATAAATTGCCTGTATCTATTAATCATCTATACCTACAGTACTAGAGTAGTCCAACGTAAAATTACCCCTTTAGTTTCAGCAATTCAAAAACTACCAGAAGGCCTAAGTGGCTCTGTTGCAACTCAAGATGAGCTAAAACAATTAACGGAGGCTATAAATATTGCTGACAATAAACTTAAAGAAGGGGAACTTTTTAAAGAAAATTGGATTTCTGGTATAGCACATGATATAAAGACTCCTCTGTCCGTTATTATTTCAAATGCTTCTCTTATTAAGTCTGATACAGCAGATAAAAATCAATTAAGACGTTTACGATCCATCCTTAATGAGAGCTATTATATTCAAAACACTATAAATGACTTAAATATTTTTGCCAGATTAACTAATAACCAGTTTAGTCTAAAACTAGAATCAGTCAAAATAATTTCTTTCTTCAGGAAAATCATTATACAAATAATAAATCAAGAAGTCTGGGAAAATTCAAATTTTGCATTTGAATTTGATGATAAACTTCAAAATAGTACAATTTCAATTGAGAAAAACTTAATTTCACGCGTACTTCATAATATTATATATAACTCAATTCTCCATAATCCCGAAGGCTGCAATGTGAATATTCGTCTACACAGAGATAAAGAATTTTTAATAATTACAATTGAGGATAATGGCATAGGCATAACAAATGATAAGCTATTATCAATTCATAATAGTAATAAAATCATTGAAGAATTTGACATCTCTGGAATTAGACGACACGGTATGGGATTAAAAATCTCAAAACAAATTATCGAAGTTCATGAGGGAAGCTTTAAAGTGGAAAGTAAAGAGAAACAATTCTTTAGAGTTATAATTACTTTACCTTTAGAAGGTGAAGTATAATTATTGATAGTCATTGCAGATAGAGTTCTATTTTATATGCGATAATAATTGCACTCGTCCTGGCAGATTACTTAACAAACTTGTTTACTCAATAGGAACTCTTCCATTCTTCTAGCTATTCCCTCATACTCATTAAGTAATGACCTAGCTCCTCGTTTAGTGATGTGTTCCTTGGCGAGAAGTTCCCAGACTCATAGTGTCTCAGGTCAATCCCAATAAAAAACGTTAATTTGATTGGTAGACTGAAAGCGACGAATATCTCCCAATTCATTAATGATAGATGTCGTTTTGGTTTCTGCGATACCAGAAATTGACCGTAAGATTTCATTCTCTGCTAAAGACTTAGCTAGAGTTCCCGTGTCGTTTAAGACAACTTGTCTGCATTCAGAAAGACTAAACAATTCTTGAGCATAGTAACGAACCTCTTCAAGCATTGGAGAGGTTTTTCTTGACAATACAATAAGACTGTTTAGCGAGTTCAGTATGGTTATCAGGCAGATAAGCAAAGCGCTTTTCGGAGAAAAGATCTTTTAGAAGAAATAGTTCTTATAAACATACTAAATATCATTCAACTTAGGATATCTCAAAAATTTCGAATACAATAAAATAAGGGGAAAGGATCTACTCCAATTATTACTATTCCACCATTCACAGATATCTGATAATTAGTAAAAAGCCCTTACATAGATAATCTGCACCCCAAAAAAGTTAAACAAAAAATTTAACTTTTAGAGTGTTTTTATTAAGAAATTGACTTATGTGGATAAACTTCTCATCAGTGAATTTAAAAAGAAAATATGCTAAGAGAATAAGAGAAAAGGATAATATCTTCTTGCGAAGAGATTATCCTTTTTTTGTGATTAAACGAAGTCAAATAGTGAAATTTCTTCGTAGACTTCTACTTCTACTACCTCATTAACAGAGGTTTCAGAAGCTACTTCTGTAGAAACATTATCATTATGTTCTTCAGTCATTCCAAAAAGTTCAGAAATGCTTTCTAGGAAGTCATCAGCCATATCAAGAACTTCTTGTGAAACGACGACATGAGTCTTTTCTTCAACAGTTTCTTGAGCAACTACTACTTCTTCCTCAAAGCCAGTTTCTGATTCATCTACTGACTCATCAATAACTTCAACAAGTTCGCTTTCTTCATCAGGATCATAGCTAGCACTATATTCCTCGGTGATTGAGCTAACTTTTACATCAGAGTCTTCATCCATCTCTGGGTGGTCTGCCTTGTACTGCAATTCAAAAGCATTAATAGCCTCTTCAATTTGTTCTACAGTAGGCTTCTTAGACTCGTCCTCGACTTCGATAAGAGGATTAACAATCGCACGTTTAGCTGATACATAGTCGAGACGAGCTTGGTCCGCAAAAACATCTGCAGCTTCTCCTCGCTTAATAGTATCTGCACAACGGTCAATGTTTTCCTGCAAGAGTTTGGCTTGTTTATCCATACCATCAATAACATTGTTGATACGTTGGATAGTCCCAATACCACTCGCAAAATCTAGACGAACAGCATAGCTATTTTGACCAATAATATGCAAGTCAAGCATGCGTTCTGGTTGCCAAGGTGATTTTTGTTCCAACGCACGAAGGGCAAAACCACGATAATGAGCAAGGGTTGTCATTTTCATATGAAGTGGGTCAGAGGCAACATTCATCTGCATAGCATAGTTCAGTTGATTACCTGCAACATCTTTCTTAGTTGCTTCATAACCATCTGGTTCAAATGTCATAACAAATGGGTTATGTTCAACCTCATATTTCTTACCATCTTCTTTTTCAACCACTTCTTTCCAAGGTTTTGTCTTTTCTGCAAGCTCTTTATCCTGAGCCAATAGAGAAAGTTTCTTCTCGTAGTTTTCCTTATCTTTAAGGGCTTGCTTAATACGTTTTTGAGACAAAGCAATATCACGTTCCCAAGCCTTACGGCGATTAGACAACAACTCAAATTCGTTATCTAGTTCCATCTTAAGTTTAAGATATGGATTACCCGTCGCAATAGCTTTAAATTCAGAAGCTGAAAGTGTTTGCTCATCAATATCCTCTGAAGCTCGCATCGGTGTACGACTGGTCATGATTTGCGTAATGTAACGTAGCTTTGTTTCATGAATCTGCCAAAGGTAGTTATCAAAACTTCCTTTAGTGATGTAGTGGAAAATATTTACCTTGCGATATATATTACCTTGACGAACCAAGCGTCCATTACGTTGGATAATATCAGACGGTTTCCAAGGCACATCGAGGTGATGAACAGCTTTCATACGACGTTGTACATTAAGGCCTGTTCCCCCTTTTTCTGTCGAAGCCATGAGAATACGAATCTCACCAGCATTCATTTGACGTTGAAGTTGGAGTTTAGCCTTTTTGTTTGCAGCATCGTGAATAAAAGCAATCTCTTCTTCTGGAATCCCACGTTCAACTAGCAAATCTTTCAACTCTTGATAAACAGAGAAACCCTTGCCATTAGGAGTTCCAAGGTCAGAGAAAATCATCTGTGTCCCTTTATGCTTAGCTTCCATGTGATAAATCTTATCCACTCGCTCAACCACTTGCATGAGTTTATCTGCATCAGCTCTTACATAGAGCTCTGCATCAAGCAAACGCATATCTAAAGCCAACTTTCTGGCTTCACTAGTAATTTTGAGCATGTTATCTTCACTAGGATCTACACTCCCATTTTTAACTCGGTCTGAGCGTTCTACAAGCTCGTCCAAATAAACCTTTTGGTTATCAGTCAACTGACTTTCAACCGCTACCTTTTCTACCATAGGAACTGGAAGATTAAGGTCTTCAGTCATTTGGATATCTGCAGTCTGACGGTAAATCGCCATCAGCTCAGGGAGATTCATAAATTTAGCAAAGCGTTTACGTGAAATATACTTGTCTCCAGTAGGGTTAAGTTCAAGACTATTCTCAACAATCCCAAAGGCACCAACCCAGGCATCAAAGAAACTTACACCGAAATGTTCCATGACATCTGGTTGAAGATAATTCATCATCGTATACATTTCGCTAATAGAGTTGGAAACTGGTGTTCCAGTCGCAAAGACAACGTGGCGTGTATCATGCTCTTCTTGAAGCACGCGCACCTTCATTTCCATATCCATATTCTTTTTTGAGGTACGGTTGGTAATACCAGCAACGTTTCTAAGTTTGCCTCAAGACTTCTACGCATAGATTGTGCTTGTTTGAATGTGATTCTGTCGTCATTAGCTTTTGCGTAACTAATGATCTCATCAAGTTCATCAATCTTTTCAGAAATAAAGGCTTGTTCACGTTCTTGTGAGACACGAACTTTCTCAAATTGAGAATGGCCAATCACAATACCATCATAGTCACTCGTTAGAATACGAGAAACGAACAAGCGACGACGTGACTTTTCAAAGTCCTGCTCAGTCGTAACAAACACTTTCTTAGTCGGATAGAAACGCATAATTTCTTGACCAAATTGTGCTGTTAGACTAGACGGAACCACAAACAATGGTTTATGAATAAGCCCAAGCTCTTTCATCTTGAAAGCTACTGAAATCATGGTTAGTGTCTTACCAGTACCTACTTCGTGAGCGAGGAGTGCACGTCTCTCTTCAAGAATACGTTGGACTGCATTCTTTTGGTGAGGGCGAAGCTCTACACCTTTAGCCAACCCATCAAATTCCAAGAGACTACCGTCATATTGACGTGTCACATAGCGATTAAAGACTTCATTGTAGGTATCTTCAATCACTTCTTGGACTGTTGGATTTTCATGAATAAAGTTTTTAAAACTCTCTTGTAGAACACGTTCACACTCACGTAGGTTTGCTGTAGCCACTTCATCCACCTTACGTTGCGGGTTTTCAGTCGTACCGAAGTTACGCATGATTGTTGGTTGATTACTTGTAAGCAAGTGAGCCACAATATCTGTTGCGTGTGAGTAGCTTTTATTGTACTCATCACGTAAACCTAAACGTAGGTTAGATTGACGATGAATATAGCGGTTTAACAATCGTTCGTTGAAACCTCGTCCAATTCTGGATTTCACTAATAGCGATTTAGCTTCATCAGAATGGAGACCAACTGGTTCATCCAAAAGGTTACTAAACACCCATTGAGAAACGACGTTACCAGGAATCCAGCTTGAACCAATGCTGAAATCAATATCAGATAAGACAACTGGTTCTGGTACAACAGATAAAATCAATTCCAAATAACGTTCCCAATCCGCTTGTGTATCTCCGTCTTCAATGAGAGAGTTAATGCAATCACGTTTAGCAAGAACATCACCTGAAAGGAATTTATCCTTAGTAACATAGTGTACAGTCTTATCATCAATATAGCGTTCCACATCAATCATCACTGTCTCACCTAGTTCTGAAATCATCATATCTTCTGAAACATCTGGATAGACAGAACTCATGAGGTTCAAATCAACGCCACGACCTTCTGAAAGCGACACATTCAAAGCTTCTACTGCTGACATCACTTGATGGAGATGTTTTTTAGGACGAATAGTTGGCTTTTTAAAAGCATCTGACTTCACAAAGACTACCTTTGAGCTGTCATTCTCGTCCAACTCCTCTAATTCAAGACTAGCGATAAGAGGATAACGATCATCTCGGTCAAAGAGGCGAGCATTCACCGCTTGATTGATATAACCATACTTCTTCTTGAAAGTATCGTAGGCTTGATTAAGTGTTGCAAGCAGTTGTTTGAATTTCCCTTCATCATAGTCTGTCGTCATTTGAATATCAATAATGGCTTGATACGCATTTTTGATAGCAACCATGCCACGGATACGCTTGTTTTCTGTATCCGTAAGGGGTGTTTCATAGAAATAAATACCTTTGTAAAGCCCTTTACTTTTAGCTGCTTTAGAAGGTGTTTGACTTACCCATGTATTCGTAACAATATTAGGGTCTGCTTCTACTGCTGCTTCAAAGTCTAAAATGGCTTCTTCTTTGTATTTATCATCATATTTTACGAACTGTCCTTGTTCGTCTTGATAAAAAATCATTTCAGCTGCACGTGAGCTAGGACGGATAGATGTGTTATCACGATAATAGACACTCCCATTTTTATCACAAGCATACTCATTCAATCGAATATCAAGTGAAGCAAGTAAGTCTTGATCAAGATAATTCACTTCTTCTTTAAGGATAATATCACGAGCTTCTAGTCTCTCTACTTCGAAAGGCACTGTTACTTTTGATAGTGCTTCTTGAAGATCTGAAGCTAAGTCAAAAGAGCTATCTACCACAAGATCCAGTGTTCCACCATTGAAATGACGTACCTGATAATCACCTAGAACACAAGGATTTTTACAAATAGCATCCTGGAAGAAATAGGGATTGAGTGAGACACGTTTATCAAAGGGGAGTTTCTTTCTATCTGAAGACCAGAAGTCGATATTATTATCGGGAACAGGGATAAAAGCTCCTTTTTGGAAAAAGAGGATATCTGTTACCACTCGTGTTCCAGCATCTTTAAAAGCAGTATTTGGTAAGCGGACACCACCTAAAAACTGAGTTCCGCTACGACGGAGTTCTGGCAGAATTGAACCAGCACTCTTATCTGCGGTACCAGTTGAAGTGATAGCAGCAACCATCCCATGATAGGGTACCAAATCGATAGCTTTCTTAAAGAAGTAATCATGAATACGATAAGGTTTATTATCATAAGCCTTATCGACAATGCGAACATCCGCAAATGGAACATTCGTAATGACCAAGTCAAATGGTGTCCCTTCAAAGTTTACTGTTTCAAATCCTTGGACTAAAACAGTAGCATCTTGATGAAGGTGTTTAGCAATAGCACCAGTAATGGTATCAAGTTCAATTCCATAAAGAGTAGAATTCTTCTTGATATCCTCTGGCATTGTTTCAAAGAAGATACCAGTACCCATTGATGGATCAAGAATATTACCTCCTTTAAAACCACTTTCTACAATCTTATCCCACATTGCAGTAGCAATCTCTGGACTTGTGTAGTAAGCCGTAAGAGAGCTCATTTCCATCGCACGGTATTCTTCTTTAGTGACAAGACTTTTTAGCTCATCACGTTCTTTGGCAAAACGATTAATCTTACTATCAAAGAAATCGTTAGCAAGTCCTCCCCAGCCAACATAGTTAGAGAGAATTTCTTGTTCGGCACTGTCAGCTAGACGGTTATCTGCTTCGAGTGCTTTCACAAGTTTAATGGCAGAAAGGTTAGCTTGAACCTTTTCTGCTTTTGTCATTGTATTATTTTGTTTTTGTTCTTCCATTGTTGTTCTTTCTCCTTAAAACTAAAAAAGACCTGGTATAATACCAAGTCTTTCTTTTTAATTGTAGTATTTGTTTATACGACTCAAAAATATGTGAGCCTCTCGTGTTTTCCTGTTTTTGAGGAACTCAATAAAACTATCTGAAATGTCAAAAGAGAATGCTCCAGCCAGTTCACATTGCTTATCAAAGCTTTTGCTGACTGTCATAGCTTTACTCTTACGAATAGCTACATGCGTGGGCATTGTTCTGGGAAAGATAACTCCTAGAGAGTAACCAAAATCAAACAAAGTTAATAGATATGGTGGTTCATCTTTAGAAAAGATAATCCCAAAGTTATTCCAGTGTCTATCAACATTTAAAGTCAATCGATCAATCTCAAAGAGTCTGGCAAATATCGAATCAAGCTCGGCTTCTGAAAAACCAATCTCAGCCAACTCTTTTTTCAAAAAGTTATACTGCTCTTGAGGTTGCTTCTTGGCTATTTGTTCGATATCTGATTCCGTATATCCCCTTTGTTGCAGCAAACGAAACATCGTAATGAAGCTTCCACCTTCTGGTATGAAATTTTGTGAACGACAAAGATCACTACCTACTTTTTCGTAAGGTACATAATCTTCAATCCCACAACTTTTCAAAAACTCAGATACTAGAAACTCAGCTTCAGCCTCCCCACCAAAAAAGTCTCTCTTATAGAAATAGTCTTCTTTCAACCATTTCTCTTGAGTTCCTTTGCTAGAGGTAAATACAGTCATAGTATCTCTCCTATTTTCTACTTAAATTAGGATGATGATCTTCTAAAACAAATGGCTCATCATTGAGTTCTGGTATTGATACCCAATAAAAATCATCGGTATCAAAACCGTGTGTCATAGCAATTTCGTGCCAGACGTCGGGAGCTGTATAGGTATAACCTAAAAGTTCCTTTCGGTTTTTTCGTCCAAAATCAATTTGACGCCCTTTTAGAAAATCTACCATACGTTCATAGGTGAATTCTGTGTTCAACAAAAAATCATCTTCCCTTTCAAACGTATCTAAGGTCTTACTGATTGTATCAACCAGGTATTTCCCAATCATCTTTTGATTGTTATAAAGAACAATAGTCAACTTCATGACGCTTCTCCCTGAATTATACATGAAATCACGTATAGTGTTATCTCTAGTATAACATGAAAACGCAGTTGACTCATAATGAGTTCTAAGTTTCATTTTTTCTCCTTTTATCTAAAACTGAATGTTAAGCTTTCCACAATGGGCTAAAAAAAGTTCTGCTTCTTTCTTTGCCTCTTCATCTGCGGATTTGTTCCTTTCTCCTTTCAGTTGAATAATCCTATTGTTTTTCAATTCAAGAGTATAGAGAGGGGTTTCTCTGTGTGCTTTATCACGAACAAAGACAATAATAGAAGTTCCGTAGACAAAGTGTTTTTTTGCATAACTTCCAACACAATGATGTAGGGTTTTGCCTTCTTTGACAATTTCACTTTCGTCTTTAGGAAATATAAAAGCATACTTGTCAAATGCGGTCTGAGCCTTCATCATGTTTGTCAAACGTTTAGCTGTTTCAACCCTCAACTTCGCCTCTTTCTTTTCGTCCTCAAGGCGTTGTTTCTCTACTCTCAAATCTCTGACAGCATTAGTTACACGTAAATATGTACCACGTGCTTGTTGATTCTCGAGAAGAGCTGAATAATTTTCTACGATCTCTGTATGTTTGTTTTCCCAATTTTTTGGGATAACTACATAATCTCCATCAAATGGAATTCCCAGAGCTTCTACCATTTCTTGATAGTCCTCATAATCACGAAGGGAGATATTGTTTTTCATCATCCAGTTAATAAAACGAATTGGTTTCACAGTGGATGGTATGATACTTTCCAAACGCTTAATTAGTGGCTTCTTGTCAGAAATCATAGCGTTTATAATCAACTCATATAACCCCTCGAAGGTTCGACCATATCGTCTACGCAAATCTTCCTCGAAAAATGCCTTTTCAACATTTATATCCGTATTTTTTAGATACGGTTTATTCCTTTTAAGAAAGTTCATGGTAACCTTACTCATATTTGCATGACTATGTCCTAGACTATATGAGTAATATGATTTATAAAACGTAGACCCTACCAAATCTTTGACGATTCCACGCGCCTTGATTTTTTGAGCGAATTCAATACGTTCTCTATATTTATAGAGATGAGGTAGTACTAAGCTTATCTCAAAATTATCTTTAATCACTTGTCCAAAATCTAAATATCTCAACTCAGACTTTGTTTGTAATTTCTGAATAAGACTTTCCATATCCCCATAAAGCGTATAGACACTAAATGCACCAGAACCAAAAAAGAGAGCATTCCTCTGATTTTGGAATCCACTTCTATAGATATCTTTACCTTTTTGGGCTGAAAGAAATGGATCCCGGTGTGCTTTAACAATCTTATTGTTGGCAAGCTGATAAAAGTTGTAAAGTCTGACTTTGAACTTTTCTTTTCCTTTTTCGAAGGATTGAGTCACAGAATACATCTGCATTTCAATGCGTTTCTTTGTGACTCCCATCCAGACATAGTAAAAAGTATCACCTACAAAGGTTAAACGGCTGTTAAGTGATAAGCGTTTTGTAACCTTTTTCGAAAATTTTTTTCGGTCTGAAGAGATAATTGTCCTGGACTTATTAGTCCATTCATAGATAGGAAAATCATTCTTCGCCCACTTGAAGAACCCGTTAGGAACTTTTAGACGATTGTCAACGATATCTTGAATACTCTTATTTGATTTTGCCATTGTTTTTCTCCTTAATCATAAAAAAATGGCCCTTGGACCATTTTTCTTTCCTTGTTGCTAAAATTCCCCTTCTTCAATAGATAGATCTGAAAAAAGATCTAACTGTTTCCCAACCTCTTTAGGCGTTTTCTTTGTTTTTGGGGTCTTTTTATGCTTCTTGGTTGATTCTTTGCTACCAGTAGTCGTTTTACCTACTACTGATTTAGTCTCAACTTTAGGGGTTTTCTTTTTAGTTTGGCTCTTCTTTTTTGGATTTTTTGGTGGTTTCTTACTACCAGCAATCATTCTACCAAAAACAGAACCTATTTCTACTTCGTCTGAAATAAAATACTCCTTAACCCAAGAAAAGCCAGTAGCATTATCAATCATAGCACCTCGACCACATCCTCGACCATTTATATAGTCAGATTTAAAGGCTTTCATGATGCAGTACCCAATAGCACCCTCAATCGTACGATCAAGATGTTTGAGAATTCCAGCAATCAGCTCATCATCCTCTTGATGATCAACTATCCAATTATGAATGGCATCCTCAGTCGGTGTATGGTCTTTGTCCATTTCTTCATCAAAATGGCTTACTGCCATGAAGCGGTCAAAAGCATCAATCTTATTTTCTGTCATTGTTTTTCTCCTCTTTTATTTAACTAAAGCTACGTTTCGTTTCCCATCTTGTCCTTGTTTCATTTCTAAAACATCATGTGGGATTAAAAAGTCATCTTGATAGGCTGTTGTAACGACACTTAATCCTGCAGAAACAGCCTTAAGTACTGCTTCTACTTCTTCTTGTGTATTAGCTTCACCGATAAACAAGACATTAGGATTAAAGCGTGGGACTAAAGTGACCAGTGCATCATAGTCCATACGGTTAACCTCATTGACTTGTAGCTGGCCAAAAGATACATCCTTAATTTCGACATGTCTTTCAATTGTCATTACTTGCCCTTCTTTAAAAGCTTCAGCAAGTATCAAGTAGGCTAAAGTCGTTTTACCAACACCTGGACGACCAGTAATGATGTGTAAGCCCGGAATGCGTACTTGTTCAAGTACGTTTTCCAAGCTACTATCAAAATCAAAGTCACGCAAAGAAACTCGATGCTCATCCCCATTGATACAATCTAATAGTCGTATAGCCATCGTTTCTAGACCTCGAAAATCGCCTACCGTTGATGTCTTGATGGTGATAACTCTACCATCATCCAACGGATAGTCACAAGTACCTAGTTGCCCACGCCGTTTTTCGATTACAATCATATCAGCCATAACTTTTATATGATTAAATAGAACATCCGCATCTTCTGATGAAATGTGGTCATAGATCTGTTTGACACCAGCTTTTCTAAATGCTACCTCGTATTCTTCACCATGTGGGAAGAAGGTAATATCTTGGATGTTGTTATCGATAGCTTTTTTAAAAGCCTGTTTAATGTAAGTAATCATTGTTTTTCTCCTCTCAAAATTCAAACAAGCTTAACTGCTCTCCTTCAGTCGTTGGTTTATCTTCAAGTGGCTTTCGACAAGCTACTAATGCTTTTGGCACCTTCTCGACCTTATAAATAGGTTGCATAGCACGATAGTTCTCAAAGAACGTATCAAAAAATGCAAACAAAAGGTGTCGACATTGCCTTAAAGCCCTATACTCTAATCGAGTATAGTAAGTAGCTTCATCAGATAGCAGTTCTGAATCTTTGGTATAAGTTTCAAAAACCCACCATTCAAAGCCACGTGCAAACACTTCAGTCGGGGTCAAATAATAATCCAACTTCTTCTTAATATGAACAGCTTGAGCTAAGTCCGTTCTGGTTTCCTCTGCTATTTGAATAAGTTTCAGCAAGCTAGCCTTGTAGATATTACGAATATCTTTAAAGCTATGCGATGTAGAGCTAATGATACCTGATTGAGCATACGTATAGTCTAAATAATGACCATACTCATGGATGAATGATGAGGTATCTCTTACATCAACTGCCATGATATTTAACCCTGGCACATAAAGTCCGCTTGCTTTATGTTTTCCTAGCTTTCGGAATTTGAGTTCGGGTTCTACAGTAGAATGAGGTAAGTGATTACACAACTTCTCCCATTCGTTCTCTAGAACTTTGAATTTCTCCTTGTCAAAATCACTACCTCGATAACGCTCGGTATCTACTTCGACTTTTGAAAACCCTAAATCAAGAAATGACGTGTTACTGTTCATTTCATGATCTTGAAAGATTTTATCCTCACGCACACTGGCTATCGTCTTAGTTGACTGATTAACATATTGTGCATTTAGGTTGGCTGCAAGAGCATCTTCATACTCTCTTTTAAGAACGTTAGCAATCTTTTGGATATTTCCATAATAACTACATTCCTTGTAGATACCTTCACTATGGATAGACATCAATTCAAGAAAGCTAAAAGATACTAGTCCATACCTCGTTTGAGAACTACTCTCTCTCCAAAAACTTAGGTTTTTCTTCAAAGGTACTCTAACCTTTGAATCATCGACAATGAGAAGATACAAAGTGCGTTTGGTATCTTCTGCACTTTTAGTAGCAGGTAATCTACTCCCATGGAGTGTGAGAAGAATCTGTTCACCGAAAAGGTGTTCTTGATTTTCTTCATCCCTCAAGCTCATGCCCTCGAACAGTCTTTTTAGTTTATTCGAAAAATGTGCTTGATCATAACCAATGGTTTCAATATCAGCCATGATGTCTTTGACTTTATAGGCTGTATAGACATTATCTTGTCCGAATACCTCTACTGCTACTGCTCCGACTTCTTGAGATAAAAGTTCCTGACAGTGATATCTACGAATATTCGCATAATAAATACAAAACCTTCTCACGATATCTGCAGCTTTATCAGTATCTTTTATCTTCGGAAAAGTGACTTTTTTAGTTGTTTGTTGTGCTACTGCTAGTAAATTTACCATTGTTTTTCTCCTTAATAGCAAAAAGGAAGGTAAAGCTTAAAGCTACTACCTTCCTCTTTCTCTTATATGTACTATGTACGATACACTATGAACTATACATAATATGACATACAATTTATTGCGTAAAAAAAGGAAACCTAATTATTGTTATCAAGTTTCCTTGCATAATCTCGTTTGTGACTCTCTATATTTCGAAAAATATCATTCTTATCCCAGATTTGTAATTCCCAAGGATAATAGAAATGACTCTTGTTTTTAAAGTAGAGATGGATGCCAGTATAGTCTTCAGTATCTTTTAAATACCAATTTTTAAGACCGTATTCTTCCTTCCAATCATCTAAACGATCCATCACTTCAGTAATGACAGATGTTGGCAAAATGACACGTGCTCCAAAAATATCATTTAAAACCGAATTTACTGGATACCCTTCTGCTCTTTTAGTAAAATGCTCAATCTTATCTAAAATAGATTCAGATGTCTTCACTCTATAGAAGTAACTAATATTGCTGACATCTGCTACCATCAAATAATCGTTGATAGATTCGTGCAGATTCAAACGATATTTTAGAATCTCATCAACTGGCACCTTCGCAAAAGTGTGATTAAGATTGACTTTAGCAAGTTTACCACTTTCAAAATACTCTTCTGAATACTTTATATGAATGGTGTTGATTTCAAAGATCAGTCGCTCTACTTTCTTGATATTCAACCCTTATACGTCTCCAAATAATTTTTCTTCATTATACCATATCCTGTTTATTATACGTTTTGAACCTAATCTTTTCTTCTGGTGAAGCTTTCAAAAGGAAATCATCAATTCCCTTTTCGTGAGGCCAGATTAGAGCACGAACCGTACAAGACTGCTTCGTAACTAGATCTTGAACCATGTCATACATACGTTCAAATACCGAGTCATTATCCTCAAAGTCTTGGTCAAATGCCAGATAAATTGGTTTAACCTTTTTGAGTTCAGTCTTTCCAATAAAGTCCGATATAGGTCGCCATGCTGCTACTCCTGCCATAGAGATAACACAGATATTCCCCAATTGAGAAAGACGAGTGTTTTTCGCAACTGATGCGGTGATATCTCCTTTAAGCAAACCTTCCGTAACTAGAAGGTTATCGACCTTACTCATAAGGTTGACTTTAGCCTTGCCTTCATCCGAAAAGCGTGCTTGTTCTAAAATATCATCAGAATAAGCAAAATGTGGAAAAGACTTAGCACTTGTTCCTTCTGGCTTATATGCTGACGAAACAAAGACATATTTTTGCCCTTTTTTAAATGTCAACTCAAGTCCAGAACGAAGTTTAACACTAGTTTCCTTAGTTGTCCCACTTGCTAGTTCGTGTGATGAACCTTTAGCAAACACATACCAATCGAAACTTCCGTCGTCATTTTGGAAGACCTTAGCAGTACGTGCATTTCGTCCCTCTTGAAAGGCTTCGTTTACTTTGGCTTGATAACTAACGTTATCAAGACGTACTTGAAAACCTACAATTTGTCCCCAAGAATTGCGACATGGAATTAGGATTCCATCTTTTGATTCAAAAATAGGACATTTTGCGTTTTCGTTCCAATAGAAGCCAGGAACTCCACGCCAAGCATCTTTAGAAAGCCCATTTGCAAGAAAGAGCTTTTCCCAAATAGTTGCTGGATGAGATACTGTTGTATCAACCTGCTTCTGTCGTGTTTGCTTTGTTGATGAAGCGTAGCCACGCAGTGCAATGGTCTCAACAGAAAGACCTCGTTCCGTACCTGTTAAGTGCTTGACATGGTCCTTAGTTAATCCCAACACATCAATCACAAGAGAATTTACCTTGTGAAGTGTTGAGATACTTGCCAAAGGCTGACTTTTCCAACTAGGTTCAAAAGTCACGTCTTTAGCTTTTTGGGGATCCAAATCATAAATTGTCCCAGCACTACCAAATTGTGGTTTGTCTGGGTCAATCTTTCTAGCACAGACTGCTTTAGATTGATCTGCAAATACCAAACACCAATCTGGTTTGCCACAAATAGGGCAAGGGTAATCACGTCCTACCCTAATCATTTCGGTTTGTCCAATCGTAACAATTTTTGTCATTTTTTTCTCCTTATAAAATATAACATTGTTGTTTTAAAGTGACCTTGGAAAGCCCCGAACACCTGTTCGTAGCCCCTCCTCCGCATGACGACAATTTAGAGATGGAAACACCTGTACCTCACCTCTAATCATCGAGATGTCACCTTCCTTTTTGTCCAACTACCCAAACTCAAAACAAAAAAAGCATAACAAAGAAGCCGGCAAGCCTTGTCTCTAAAAACAAGGTTGCGCGTGCCTATGGAAAACCATAGGAAACTTCTCGTTATGCTTTTATCTGCTAATAACGTTTGTTGTAGCCTTTCAAAAAATTAAAGGCAAATTATCTCGTACCTGTTGTAAGCGTCAAGCCCCTTCTTCTGTCTGATGGCTTAACTGATAGCTAAAAGCGAGTACGCTCCCTTTTAACCCTTTAAACATGGTATGCATGTCACTGGGACAGAACCAGTAATCGCATCTCCTCCTCCATGTTTCCTCTTTTCTCAAGTCACGTGACTATGAGTTCACCGTTTGAGGTGGTGAAATAGATATAAATAATAATATTTATGTCTTTAGTATAGCAAACGCATGAAAAAATATCAACTTAAGATTAAAGGTGACTTACAGTAAAATAAAAAAAACACCTAAAAGGTGCATGATATACATTTTATGCTTTAGTCCCACGTCAATTAGAACAGTAACAAAACTTTGTAACTGGCGAGGTCCTATTTGCAACATTTTAGTGCCATATCAAATAGAACGGTAACAAAACTTCTAGGCAGCAATCATAGATATTAATGTAAGTTTTAGTTCCATGTCAAATAGAACAGTAACAAAACCTTGTACTATAAAGGTTAAACTTCCTCTAAGTTTTAGTCCCATGTCAATTAGAACAGTAACAAAACGACATGGACCAGCTCCCGACCTTCTTGCCTTGGCTTCCGGTTAGGCTATCTGGTATTTACAAGGTTATTCATAATTACCTTGAAGGTTCCTAAATAAACCCTTTTATTTATTATAACATATTTATCGTTTGAGACAAGGAATCAAGCAAATAACCCTACATCACTTATTCTTATGTTTAATCTTGTTCAGTTTAAGATCTTTGAAAGAAAGTTTATTCTCTAAAATAGCCACAAATTCATATGGAGCATTAAACATAATTTCAAAGCCTTTTTGTTTACGCTGGTCAAACCAAGACATCTCTTCTGAGTTATAATCCTTACGGGATTGCAAGGATTTGAAGTCCTCTTGATAAAGAGTAAAGGTATCACCCAACATCAAGATCTGATTAGCAATCCGTCCAAAACGGTTCTTTCGTGCTTTTTTTACCTTATGCCAGATATAACGTTTTTGGTCTAGAAGTTTCTTATAGGCTGAGTCCTGCATCCATGCTCTCTTCCCTTTTTTCGGAACACCATTTTCATCGTAGTTGTCTGGGTTTAAGGCTCTACGCTTACTTTCTATAGCTCTATCCAAGTCCACTAACCTTTTACTATACCCAAAATCATTGGAGAGATCATAAACAATAGTCTCATTATCACGCGCAGCAGTAATCGACATCTGCTCAACAGATAACTTGATTTCCACGTTTCCTTTATTTGGTAGCTCATGGTCCAATCCATAAGGAACACCATCAAAGACTAATAAAATACTGTATTTCCAAATATTTCCCTTAACAAGAGTTCGCTTAAGAGCATATAACGCTAATTTTTGGAATTCTAGTGCATAGGCAACCTTAATCTCTTGTTCTCGGCGAAAAGCAAAAGGGATAAACAGCTTGTCGTTTCTGCCTTTCCCAGTCTCAAAGAATACCCCTTCATCAGTCACGTTGTTATTGCATTTACGGTACCATAAAGTCGTAAAATTCGTTAAGCGACCAATTGATACATGGTTGCTACTTTCTCCTTGCTTACGACGCTGAAGATAGGCCCCTTTAACTGTCTGACTAAGAATTTCCATAGTAGACCAGTGGATTATCCCTTCTTCTGCATACCTTTCATACATAGCAGTTGCTTGTCCTAATTCTTTATATCGGATAAATTTACCACTATTAAGACCAAATCTATCATTTAAGGCTATCCAATCTGCTTTAAGTGTCGTCGAAAGCTCCTTATGAGTTTCCTTCATAGAGAGTTGCTTTGTCTTGTCTTTCTCTTTAGAGATAGCTTCCTTTAACTCTGCCAGCTCTTTAGTACGTAGAGACAAAGACTTATATTCCTCTGAGCTAACACGACGATGTTCTTGGCAATTGATCCAATTTGTTACGGCTCGTTTTAACTTGTAGCCATATTTAAAACGTTTGGCTAGAAAATCATCATAACCTTTGGTATTCAAAGGGATTTCTAAAGTATACACTCTCCTACTCCTTTCTCCGAGAACATCCTCTGGCTAATTTGCCATATAGACCTAGTCTCTCATATATCGAAGACACCTCTTATGATGCCTTCTCATTCACTTGTTGTATTTAAAGCCTCAACGTTACAGAGCCAATTTTTCCATTCCAATAGTAAACTAGATTAGTATAAATTCTCCCACTGTGTGATGGAGTCTGGAAGTATTACTTTATAATTCTCGTAAAAGTCAATTAATTCATTTGGCGTAATAACGACAATATTATCCACCTTATCAGCATTCAATACTTCTGGTGCAAAGAGGAACACTTCATAACCATTCTGGGTAAAATCAGCAAATTGTAATGCATCAAGTGCTTCTGCTTTTCTACCCTTTACTTGAACAACTGCCTTTCTCACCCGTTTAGGATCTCTAGATAAAAACTCGCATTCGACTTTTATAGTCGTCGATTTGCTTGCAATAGAATTCGAAAGAACATAATAGTCATATTTTACCTGTATATAGGAAATCACTAGCTCTTCCAAATCAAAATCAGGCAGGTTATCCAATAAACTACCTTCTAAACGAGCAACATCGTAGTGATTCGTTTGAGATAGTTTATTGTAAATAGCTTTTGAGTACTCAACTATAATAGCATCATAAATTTTCTGAGCCGTTCCAGCATTAGCTCTGTTAAATGCTGCCTTAATTTGTCCTGGCACTTGCATACCGAAATTATAAGCATCTATCGGTAAAAGTGCTCCTATGTCTAATCTTTTGTCACACCTTGTAAGTACCTCACCTTTAGCTCTACATATCCAATAGTTACCATCTAAATCACGTGTCCAAAACAAATTATCTTCATGTGTATCCTTAAAGATATTCAACACAGTATTTAATCGACCAGGCTCTTGACGAAGTCGTTCATAAAATTCAGAATAAGTTAATACTTCTCCCTCACCATATATTCGGCTCCAACCAATAGCCAAATACTGTTGTTCTCCTTTTAAACAAAAATCGATTAATTCGTCACGATAAGGTGTGTTAGTTTTCAAGTTAATTCTAGCTACAAAATTCATAATTCCACCTCTTTAAATAACAAAAGACTACAATAAAGAAAAATAATGAGGTATTACTGTTAGATACTTTATGTCATTAAGACAATTCTCTTCGATTGATATTATAGCACTCTACAATGGAAGGTTCACTATAAAAATAAAACCCATTAAATCTTTTGTATAAGGTCTGAGCCTACAGTCGCATCATAAACTGATAGTACTTCAGTAACAAAACTTAAGTAAGTGTTTGTCCTCTCATTCTCAATCAGAGGATAACCATAAGCCTTAAGTCTTCGAACTCTTTGACCAAATAATATAAATCTTGGCCAATAAAATGGAATTTCTTCTTCAAAAGTAATAGGTTCTAATGGATAAAAACCTAATTGGTCAACTCTATCAGAAATCGTTCCCCCAATTAAGCCCTCTTCAAGATCTTGAAGAAACACTAGTTCCTCAAATTCTCTATTTGATATGAAACGTTTAAGGTATGATTTTCGTAAAGCTAGTTCTTTATTTATACGTCCCGCTAATTCCAAATTTATCTCTGAGGTTGCAAATTTTTGGTTCTGAAAACCAAACCTCCAGCCATAAGATAGGCCTCTATTATTTACAAATTCATAAACTGTTACTAACTTTGGAAACAATTGAGTAAAGTCTTTTAAAGTAAGAGACCTCTTAATTACTTCATCAATCGCATTTGGATACTCATTAGTATCAATCAAGTAAATATGTTCTAGTACTTCTAGTGAAGTTCTATCACTCGTATCGGTTGCTGTAGCAAATTTATTACTAGCGTCTACTGCCAGTAAAAATTTATACTCATGACCTTCTTCACTTGAGAAATTGATTATTTTGGGAATAATTATTAATTCCCTGTTTCTCTCTAAAGCAAGCTCTTTACTTCTAACCATAATCATTTTTTCCTCGTTAGTCATATTATTTATTAGCCTAATTATAAGATAGCACACAATAAAACATACCACTACACCTTAAGTCAGTTATTCTCTAATAATAGGGGGTGTGACACCCCTTAACTCCATTGTATCCTTTCTCATAAACTGATATAATTTTCTTGTAGTTCGATGAAACTACACTCGAAAATTAATCCTTTCAGTCTCTAATCCTCCTAATAGAATAGAGACTCCTAATCCAATCCCGTTCACATCATAATCTCCTATAAACCCAGATGTGAACAAACCTCCTTTAAAACTAGGGCGATGGCCCTAGTTTTTTTTGTGTCCCAAAATCATATCTGCTACAGAAAATAAGTTCTACTCATGCACATACTCGAAGATTAAAGTACAATTTTATCTGAAATCAACCTATTTTCAGTTCTAAAAAATCCCCAGAACTGTATTCTGGGGATTTAATAACTTATTTTATTCCATTCCTTCTAGGATTACTTGTCTAATTATCTTCTTTGTTTTCCAAAACTTTGTATTTAACCACTGAGAGATACCTATATAGACAAATCTTCTTGTATGCTTTGCCAAAAGCTGGGTTCTTTATAAAACTCACAATAATATAACCTACTCCTCTAGATAATAAATAAACCAGGAAGAGCAACATCACGACTCTGTAAGAGTTGTCCGTTACTTTATCACCTAGATAGTTTTTCATAAAATCTGCTATAACATTTGTGAAAAAAAGCATCGGTAATAGGCTCATTATTTTAACAGTACTTTCAAATTTCTTTTGAAATCTCGGACATAACTAGCTCAACTACCTTTGATTCATTTTTATTGTAATGGCTATTTAAATAGCTTTTCAGATGTTTACAAACATTATCAAAAGGATCTGGCAGTTTATTAAATAAGCGCCAAGAAAGAAACCCAAAAAGAGAAATAAAAAATATATCTATAAGCACAAAAGACAATAAATGTAATTTATTTCCTGTGTATTTATTATCGAAGTATAAAGCTACCGGATAAATTAATAAAAATTGTCCTATTAATGAAACATATAAAATTAATTTACAAATACCCAACCAGGGTGCCTTCACTTTTTGATTTTGTTGATTTTGTTCTTCAGCTTCTTTAACCACTTCTAATAACTTATCAATAACTGGATTCTTCAAAATATTTCTCCTTTTGAAATCTAAATAACTTAATCTTCTCCAATATTATTACATCAAATATAAGAAAAATCAACCTCAGGTAGATAATAATTTTATGATTTAAACAAAAAAAGAGTTAGACAACTAGCACTTCACCAAATTGTACACCACTATCTTCACTGACGCGTTCCTGGCAATCGACACAATACAATTCTCTAGCCAATCGCTGTTGTCGCCCACCTACATAAACTACCTCATCCATTCCAGGCAACATATAAGGTAGCATGGTATCAACCAGCTCATCAAAATGTGATTCATCGTTACTTAAAAAGAAACGTGCAGGATGGTCACTATTATCAAAATCTCCAATGGCCACAAGACTATCATCTTCTGTCAAAAGATAGTAATAAGCACCTGTGCGGTCTTCCGTGTATCGAAAGAATAAATGTGATTCATGACAAAATGGACATGTTCTATACTTATGACCAATGACTGATTTTAACCAACGTACAAGCAAATCCGATAAGGAAGCTTTGATACCCTTAAACCAGAACAAGATATTGGGAAGAATAAAACCAACAATTATAGGGATAACAGTTAGATTATTGTCCACTACCAAAAGATAAAACTGGTACAGGGCTGTTAATCGTAGGAACCAGACAATCGTATTAAGGAAAATCTGATTCGTACCACTCAGAAAAGTGCTGACTACTGTAGACTCTTTATTCTTGACAAAAGTAAGAGTGACACACTTGATGGCAAACATAACTACAAACAAAATGATATAGGCTAACATCCACTTACCTCATTTTCAGCATCAGTAAATTCAGAAGCTACTTCTCCTAAAAGAGAGATTAACTTAAAAGCACCCAAGGTATTATCTTGACTCAAATTCGTAAGCATACGGTCAAGAGTCTTTAGACAACGTTTCTTCTCTGAGAGCTTCCGTCTATCTAGTAAATCACTATCTTCTAAGTCTTCTGTGTTACTAGAGGAACGTAGTTCATTTAGATCATAAACATCTCCAACGTCCAGTACAGACAATTTTCGAAGCACCCTAGAAACAACTAATGAAGAATAATTCTGCGCGTGCTCTAGAAGTGCAGCAGACTCTTTCAAATTTTGAATGATGGTGTCTCTTTTGGCAAGTTCTTCCTCATCTAAAAGTAAAGCATCCAGTGGGAAAAGTTGTTCCACAATTGTCTTTTGACCTGATACGATAGAGTTACTTTGTCTCAAACCAGTGCTAGGGACAAAATGCTTTCCGTCTACAACTATAAGTCTCTTTCCTAACCACTTGTCAACAATACCACGCTCGCTAGACACTACAATACCATCCATACGTGTTCTTTGGATAGCAACCTCGTCACCTGCTTTTAGGTTTGCAATCCATTCTGATATATCTTTTTTTGATAAATACATTATTTTGTTTCCTCCTTTGCGACTGATACGATATCACGAATAGCATCCTCATCAAGACGAGGTGCAGCATGCTTCCCACCTGCCATTCGTTCAATCCGTTTGGACCATCCACCAGAATTCTTATCCTTATGATAAATAACTGCTGTTGCTGCTTTTTCTACCCCCATAGCTTTAGCTAAATTCTTGCCACTTTCATCAAGAACATTGACATAGATAATCTTGTTTCGTTCTTTTTCAGTTAAGCTCTTGTTGAGTACTGGAATTGATTTTTGACAGTAAGGACAATCAGGTCTAAAGAACACATATATCTCTGAAGCTGTATTCTTCTTATAAGGAAAAATGACATTATCTTTCTTAAAGTAATCAAGTTGGTTTGATGAAATCCTCGTTGCGTGGAAACTTTGTTGAGTGAGTTCTTGGTCAAAAACTGAAGTAACCATACGATTACTATAACTGTATTCATTCTTGAAATAAGAGGTAAAGCCAATCAGAATGACAGGCAACATAAACAACCCAAGAACATCTTTAGTCGATGTAAACTGATGAGCATGGTCCACACCTTGATATACGATATAAAAGGTCGTAAGAACCCAAGGTAAGATAATTCCAAAAAGCAAACCAAACCAATCAAATGGAAATGCATAGACCACCTTATGGTTCACTACAACTACCATCAAAATAGATAATATCACAAGGATCGCATAGCTAATATACCAACCCTTGTAAAGTGGATTATCCTTCAATTTTGGGAATGCATCACAGAGGGACTGCCAAGCAGATTCAATTTTTATTTTCATTAATTATCGTTACCTTTCAATCTTTTTTATAGCCAAGAGAATGACGAGATGTTGCAGTTGCTGCGCGTGATTTAATCTTTTTTTGCTGATAAGAAGTCATCAACCTTCTTGATAACCTCGTTGTGTGGAACAAATAACGTATAGAGTGTTGGTATGATTAATACGGTTTGTAAAATCATTTCCAGCACATTATTCAGTGTTAGCGAATGCCATGATAGGAAAAAAGTAACTACCGTAAATAAGTACAAAATAAAATATATGACAAGAACTAGCCAAGCAATCGTTAAGAAAATACAGTAGTTGATTTTACCGATAACTTCATCACTTACTATGGCTAATCTTTTCAAAAGTCTTGGTCTTTTTACTACGATTACAACTACAAGCGAAACAACCAACCAAACTAATCTTCTTCCTAAGAATTCCAAATAATCCATTAACTAACACCTATTCTCTATCTATAAACAATCAAGAAATAATTATCAAAAGGGAGATTAATTTTTTCTGGTAAGACTTCTTTTGGGAATACAATGATCATATGTTCATACTCTATTGAGAATTCCTCATATAGACTAGTTAAGTGTGGAATCAAGTCACTTTTGATATATGCCATAGGTACCATAGGGTATTCTTTTAATTCCCAGGAGTCTGTTTCAACAACAGCTGATAACTCAAATTTATCATCATATAAAGGTTCTGATATCTCCTTAACAAGATAATCAATTTTCTGCAGTTCAGAAAAATCATAAGCCTCGCAATCACACCAATCTTTATGATTTGAAAACAACTTTTCTTGAATGATTTCTACAATAACGTCAGAGGCATTTGTTGTGGTTTGACTAAACAAAGAAATATTTTTACGCTTTAACATGTCATGTCCAGTCACACCTTCAACCTCTACGTCATTTACATATTCCAAAAAGTTCATTAAACGTTTAGACACTTGTGTATTATCTTTACGACTATTCTCGAAAACGAAAAATAAACTAGAATTTTCGAATGCTGGTTCAGCTGCGTAACCAAATATCTTAGAAAGTAGAATCGTTTGTCGCTCAGTTGCTCGGTCATACTCAATTAAAAAAGGTTTACCGTTTACGAAGATGACTGCATCAGGAACCATTAAAAGATTAACACGACTAATCGGAAATACAACTTGGATGTTTAGGTCATAAACTGACTTGTCTTTGTTTTTTACAAAAAGCTTGTTTAAGATTTTAGCAACTAAACGTCTGGTCTCAAGATCATGAATATTTACGGTTTGAGGTTTCCCTCCTAATAGATTATTAGTGACAATGCTATATACTGAACTATCATATTCTGTCGTTGTCGTTAGCAACCGAATCTTATCAATTCCCTTAATCATTGTAAGTAACCAGGTACTAAAACCTTTGTTCAGATAGTACAGCTTTCTCTTACCGCTTCTAGTATCCGAACATGCTGAAATAGGATGATTAACCTTTCCAACAAGTCGATAAAACCATGAATTAGGCGTTTGGGATTTTCGGGTTACTGCTGTATAAATGAGGTCTACTATTTCCTTATCAAAATAACCAAACCTTAGTAAATGATAAAAGATGATAAGCTCCTCTTCTGAAAATGACAGTGAGATATTTTGATTTTTTGAAACAAAATAAGTAGCTATTTTATTTCTCTGAGTGTAATGAATTTTATTTTTTTTATTTGAAATAAGTGATGTAAAATCTCTATTTTTTATATCTTGCATTTTCTAGTTCTAAAATAGTCAATCAATAGGGTATATAGTCTAGTCTTTTTTCGAAGAGTGTAGCTATTACTTTTAAAGTCGTGTTATGCCTTTACTATTGCCTTACACAAGTATTCTCTTATACCCGTAAAATGCTGATTGATACTTTCATCTCCTCTCATTCATATAATCGTAGTATCTTATTATAACGATAACCCTTTAAAACACAGTTTATTCTAGCTATATAATACTAGATATTTACTCATTTATGTTTTACGTGTTTCTAATATTAGCCTTCAACCCCATAAATACAGTAAACTCTTAGATTATTGTTCTCTGTATACTTTCATTCATAAAATCTGGGTACAACATAACACTCGCAACAACCGGTTTTATTGGGTTTTAAGTACTTGAAAACTACAATTAGGATTCATTTATAATAGGTCGCTATAGTGTTCAGTATACCCTAGAATAGATTATTTTCAAGGGAGTGACATGGGTTGACTTTTAATATTCTTACTCTATACTATTAGATATCATTAATAATTAAGGAGCAAATTATGGCAGGAAAAAACAAAAAAACTGAATCAGATTTTATTAAAGAACTTGAAGCCTTAGAACAACAAAAAAGAGAAGCTACAGAGCAACTTAAAGCCTATCAAAAATCACAAACTGATAAACTAGGTCAGCTCTATTTCGAATTGAAAAAACTAGAAAATCCAGATTTATCTATTGATGATTTAGTTGTTGAAACACAAAATAAGGTTAAAGAGGTAAAGAAAGAAATTAAGAGTAAAAAAGCAGCAGAAAAAGCAAGAAAGGAGGCTGAGAAGACTAATAAAGAAACATATAATGACTCTCAAAATTAGAACAAAAGCAACGGAAATCCGTTGCTTTTTATGTTATCTAAAAACCTTCTTCTTCATCAATAGCCATTTGTGCTACATTACTTTTTAAAGTTTTAGTTGCTTTCTCACGAGCTACACGAGATAGCTCTTGAGGTAATTCAAACTCTTGATTAGGTGCTTGAATATTTTGAGTATCAACTGTTTCAGGTGTAGAGGATGGAGCTAGGATCACTCTTTGAGTGATTTCTTTATCCTTCAACTCAACGATATCATTTTTACTTTTTACAGTTTGTTTATCTTCAACAACTGGAGGGATTTCAGAGATATCGACCTCCACTTTTTGCTCAGTGTCCTCTGTCATCTCTTCTCTAATTGAAGTGTTTTCTCTATGTTCTGCCATACTTTCGTTGACTAAGATTGTTCTTTTAACTGATGGGGAATCATCCTTTTTACCAACCGTATCATTTACATTACTATCAACATTTGGCACTTTGACATCCATAATTGCTTGCCATTCTTCTTCAGTAAAATCACTTTCATAGAGGTGACTTTCAGACTCTTTTTGAGCATAATATTCTATCACCTCTGCTCTCCACATTTTATAGGCTTTTGCAATTTCCGGTTCTTCCTCTCCAAGACCATAAACCCTATTGAAAGGTGTATGTGAGACGAAAGAGTCCTTCGAAATATCCATTTCAAAATGCGGAGATGTTGTTAAATAAATCATATTTGAGACTTCATCATCACTGACGATAACACCACCAACTTGGAATTTCTCTAGGTTATTTGCATCTCTTGCAGTGAAGTTATCTTCTTCTACTACTTCCTCTGAAGTCGCACTGGAGTTACCTTGATTTCCCGCTAAGAGGTCATCATTTGCTGCACGTTTGGTTTCTTTAAGAGCATAATGTTTTCCTCCTGATCGTAAATTAATGAACTCTACAACCTTTGTTGAGGTTTGTTGGAAGGTAAAGGCATTACGATAAGACATCTTGATTGCATCAGCTCCAGATTCGCCAATAGAATCTCTAATTTGTTCGTCATGTTGATAAGCATGCATAACTGGAACATGGAACTTACGAGACTCATCTAGGAAGTTACTATCATTACCTGGCATCAAATAACCATTCTTTTCATCTTCATAAAAAGCAAAGAATGGAGACTTATCTGGGAGACGTCTTTGAGCTGCATTTTGCATAACTAATGTTACCATCTGTGCTACCATTCGAGACTTTTCTTTACCAAGAACACCTTTAGCAGAATTGACCAAAATCATCCCACCCGTTTTTAAAACGATGTCCAAATCCTTGGTGCTTTGAGAGAAAAATACACGACGGATTTCTGGTGAAGATGATAGGTCATCAATGACTGCTTTTAGACCAGATACGTTAGCATCAAAAGTATAATAATATTCCTCTGTGTACGAATTTAATTGATGAGCATTGATGAAATAATCATAAGAGCTTTGGAGGTTTTCAAGTTTATTCCTTTCATCATTAAATGCGTTAATAGCTTCATGAACATTCTCTGGTCTAAGGATAGTATCAAAGAGCTGTTCGTGTTCTCGATTGTACTCTGATTCCTCTAACCACTTTTCTTTTTCCTGCTTTAAGAACTCTTCATGTTTTTTCAACGTTTCTTCAAAAAGCCTTTTCTTTCGATTAAGTAATTGTTCAAAAACGGCAATATAGGCTTCAATCCAATCACTAGAACGTAACATATTTGAGAATTCCGTTAGTGTTGGAGACTTACCTTTTAACATATAGTTGATTGGTGCATCTGGGATCAACGCTACCTCTTTAATGACAGTAATGATATTATCAGTAAGTTGTCCTTCTTGGTTTAGGAAGAAAGAAGAGCCCGTCCCAGTTGGGTCACTAAATCGTTTAAATAAGTCTCGAACCGCCCCTTTAACCTGTGTAGTATCTCCATCTAAAATATTAATTGCACCAGTTCCTGGGTTAGTAGGATCTAGAGTCCAAATCATTTCGTCGGGGAAGCCCATCTTATGAGCGTACTTAACAATTGTGCCATACATTGAACCCGATGGTTCGGTCATATAAATACCATTTGTAAGCTCTGCAGCATAACCATTGTTATACCACTGTTCCAATAATTCACGTCTTTTTTTCTTCCGTTCAAACTCTGTGCTAAAGAATTCTTCTTCCAGTTCTTCATCTACTTTCATCAAATACTTACGATAGGATAGTAGATAATATTTCATATTTTCCATATCCTGTAGCATTGCTGGAATCAGAATCGTTGCCGATTTACCAGTACCAATCAAACCAAAGATAATGGTGTGATAAGTCCTCTCATTAGCATGTAAAATCACTTGCTCTCCAGTTTTAGAGTTAAGCCCCATAACCAAATTCGCTTGACCTTTTTCATCTTGATTATGAACGATATTACTTAATACACTGTCTTGGAAATAACGTCCACTAAGCCATTGCTCTACAAGTTTCTCGTAGGTTTTTTCAGCAATTCCAGTCGCATAACTATTATAAAAAATAAGACCAATTGCTCCAATCGGAGTCAACAATAATAAACTGTTGAACCAGTCCGCTCCAATTAAAGGTTTGAGGGTATGATAACTTAGAACAATACCTGTCTGACTTCCATTTGGTATTGACCAGGGCATGTATTTGAGATAATTATCTGCCACATCATACATACGATTAATGAGGGATAAGATAAAATTATTGATTGTTAGTACATATAATCCAGAAGATATAAGTACTGCTGCTAGTGCTGCTCTTATGGCATACTTACCAATAATCTTCTTTCGTTCTGCTCGTTTTAAGGTGTCGTATTTTTCAAATAACACGAAAATTTGACGACTTGTAACATTACTGTGCCATACACCAATGTATAAAACTAAAGCCATATTAACGAACAAAAATAAAAATAAAGATATAAATACCCAATTAGGCAAACGCCATCTAAAGATAAACATAATAATATTGAAAGCAAATAATCCAAAAGATATATGATATACCCAATCGATATATTTTCGCCAACAATATAGTAAGATATCTATTGTTCGCTTACCATTCGTATAATAACGATTAAAAAATAATTTCAAAATCTTTCGCATAAAGCACCTCTCTAGTAAGCAAACATTTTTTTCAAGAATTCCATAAATACAACAATGGCAATTGGACTTATTATTCCAAGTCTAATGAATAGGTTACGTCGTGGTAAGCTTGTTGTTTTCTTACCTTCTGTAATTAACCATTGATAATGATATATGTATCCCTGTATAAAACCATATGCAGGCAATATTCCAACTGCTAGAATTTCTATTAGGGTAAAGACTTCTACGAAACTAATCATAGAGAAGTCACCACTATGTGCGCCCCCCTTTGATATCATTGCAAGTCCATAGATGATGAATATGGGGACAAATGTAACGATATATAAGAATAAAATTGATTTTAAGGCAAAATTTACTCCCATGATTTGCTTCTCTGGATTATTGATGGATTTAGCATAACTCCACCTACCGATACCGATAAAAACTAAGGTAATAGGTAATACATACCGAAAAAAGACTATCAGATAATAGGCAATAGCATTGATATTATGATGGTTCATGGCCCCTCCTTGTTTATTTTTTCTGTTCCGACCGTAAACAAAAAGTTCCCATTTCAGAGGGAACTATTTACGACTCAACTAGTAAAAAAAGTTGATAAGATTTTACTGTTCACACGTTTTGGATAAAAACTATTGAAACGTGATTTGATACGAAACAGACATTTTTTCTCTTCCGTATTCTGTGAATTACTGCTCACTTCTTCAGTTTTTTTGGCCACTCGACGCCCCCTGCTATTTGCGTCTACCCAGCGATAACGAGCATCTAGTATTACAACTGAAATTTCATCTCCTTGCTTAAAAGGAACCCGATTTAAGGAACCTGAGTCCTTCATTTTAATTTTGATACCCGGAAAGTCAACCAACTCTACTGTATGTAGTCTCTTTGGATCAAAACTGATAAATCGCACTTTAAACAATCGTCCTATGACTTTCTTATTATTAATCATCTCAATCAAAGCATCTTGAGGTGCTTCTTCGAGAACTTTCATATCCCCCTCGATACGAATATAATCATGGATAATGTGACGTTCTCTTTGATTTGGACTTGGCTTTTGGGTATTAGCTCCTGTGATTTTAAATTCTACCCTATCAAAAACTGATACTACTTCGTCTAGGTTAACAAAAGAAGAATCACACTCATAACTTACCCTATGTTTAGGAATGAATACCGTTTGTAATTTTTTGGTCATTACCATGATACCTGCATTGCTACCATTGTTAATAACGGCAGAGACAATACCTTCATGAGTACGCTCTAAGATATTTTTTCTATCTCGATTACGTGAAGAGTTATCTTTACTCTTTTCAATTTGCTGAAGAAGTTGATAATTAGTTAACCACTCAGCTAACTCAATACTACCTTCAACAACATAGTTTGATGGGTTATTGATTGTGAGTTTATAATTGTCGATAGTTTGGATATGGATTTCAGTTAATTTACAAGGAAAAATCCGTCCAACCATTTTAAAGAAATCTTTTGGCTGACGGAAGCCAGATTCAGTTTGTTTAATATAAACAGCTGTTCCAGCAAGTTCTCCATTTTGGATACGTCCTACTAACATATCACAAAAAGCTACACCTTCACCGATAGGACGACCATTTCTATTTCTAGGAATAAATGGCTGTGTTTCAAGCACATTTTCTACCACAACAGATACAACCTTATTAGTTGCTTGTTCTAGCAAATACTCATCTTCAGTATTTCCGAGATCAATATATGGGAGTGTGTAGTTTCGAATGATATCTGAGACTTCTTCTGGGACACATTCAATTTCTGGTTGCTCAAACCATTGTTCTTGTTCATCTTTCCTATCTGCAACAACCAATGTTTTAAATTTTTGCTCCCCTAAACTAGCATAATGGACGTTTTCATAACCGTCCTCTCTTATAAGTTTAAGTGCTTTCATATTTTTCTCCTTTAATGTCTTTTTTGACATTAAAAGCATAACAAAAAAGGTCACTACCTGTAAGATAGTGACCCCCCTTGACTTTTGTTAATTCATTGCGATTAGAATTTCCTCTTGACTTTTTATATAGAATGTCTCCTTTATTTAGTGCTAACGACTGCAATGTAACGTAAATCCTTGCCAATTTTATTGAAAAAACTATACATTTTCGTAAATTGGGAACGATTTTCTTTTTGTAAGCCTCGGTATAGAATCTGACAAGTTTTTAAGAATCCTTCATCACGAATCATCCCTGACAATGACATCAAAGTCATGTTTCCATAGGTTATTTCAACACTTGAAAAGCCGATTGCCTGAAAAAGTTCTTGCCAATGATTAACATGTAAAGGTTCAACATTAGCATTAATCGTTTGGCTTAGCTGATGTAATTTTGCTTCTGCTTTATCAGAAACATAGGAAACATCATGTGTTAAAAGGCGTCCGCCTGGTTTCAAAACTCGTAGATATTCCTTAATCGCTTTTGCTTTGGCTTCTCCGCGAAGCATGGTTAACATCGCCTCATTAATGACAATATCAAATGAATTATCAGGGAATGGGAGCTTTAGTGCATTTCCTTGCTGAACGTGGATATGATTCTCAAGTCCTGCATTAGCAATGTTAACACGCGCTTTTTCCAACGCCTTACTATCCATATCAACACCAATAATTTGACAACCATAAGTTTGTGCCAATTCAATTGATGTGGTACACATATTGCAGGCGACCTCTAAAACCTTACTGTCTTTGGAAAAATTTCCCTGTTCAACCAACCAATTAGTAGCTTTTACGCCTCCTGGGCGCAAGCGTGTTTTTCCTAACCTAGCTAAAAAATGATGTCCGATTTCTTTTTTAGCCATATCTATGTCTCCTTTCGGATGTAAAACTTATTTTTATAGCGACTAATCGCTATAAACCTTATTTTAGCATAAATTTTGATTCTCTTGTAAAAACATAAAAAACCAGAACCTCGGTTCTGGTTAACTTATATTACAAGTTTTTCTTATATTTATATTAGTGGGTAGCTCCCGCTAGTATAAACCCTTTCTTTAATTATTTTTTAGAATTTCCTCTTGACTTTTTATATAGAATGTCTCCTTTAATGTCTTTTTTGACATTAAAAGCATAACAAAAAAGGTCACTACCTGTAAGATAGTGACCCCCCTTGACTTTTGTTAATTCATTGCGATAAGAAGCCCGACACACAACACTACAATTGGTGTAATTAAGGCGAAAATTGAAAAGATCTTCTTGGCGATACCGATGACAACGTATAATAAACTCGCTAATGTAAGTAATAGAACCAAGATCATAAACATAATTCTCACCCTTTCTTCTGGCTCTGTTTTAATTAATATTATATAGATTTTTGATATCAATGCAAGGTTAGAGCACCCAAAATATAAAGGCGACTTCAATAATTTCATTGTGTTCTTCTGCATGAAACCAACGGTTAATCGTGCTCACGTCGATATCCTTTCCAAATATATTTTTCTCAGTTCTCTTAATATCGAAAAAGCCCCCAGAAGAATATCACTTCTGAGAACTTTCTCATTAGTCTTAATGTGGAATAATTCTTGAAGTTGAATTAATCCATCACTAATAACTAGTTTTTTATATTTTTCTTTCTCTTATTTGAGATTATTCCAAAATGAGCCGTTGCTAAAGCAATAATACCTGCCAACTCAAATCCATAACCATATTCACTACTTGTATTTGGTAAATAACCCTTAGTTCTTATGGTTGTTTCTTTTGACGAACGAGGTTCTGAAGACGATTGATTCATCACTACTGGCTCTAAATTAGTATTTATCACAGTAGAAACCCCTTGATGCTCTTTCGTAATATTATTACGTTCGATTCTATTAACCTCAATTGGTGTAACATCCGGAACGTGAGATACCTGTTTTGTTCCTCGATAAATCTTCTTAGATTGCGGTTCAATACGTGATAATTCTCTTTCTATACTTGACTGCAATTCACCATTTACATAGATCTCTGTGATTTCTACCAAAACTTGCCCATCTACTGCTGCAACTTCTCGAATTTTGCCTACATCTAGACTTGAATCATCAACGTATTCAACCTTATCAGTCTTAAGAGCTCGACTTTCTTGACGAACCTTGGTTTCAATAATAGCCTCTGGTTTATTTTGCTCTATAGGCGCAACATCTGGAACTTGGGATACTTGTTTTGTTCCTCGATAAACCTTCTTAGCTTGCGGTTCAATACGTGATAATTCTTTTTCTGTACTTGATTGTAATTCACCATTTACATATACGTCAGTGATTTCTACTAAAACTTTTCCGTTTATTGCTGCAACTTCTCTAACTTTGCCTGCATCGAGATTTGAATCATCAACATATTCTACTTTATCTGTTGTGATGACACGACTCTCCTGACGAGTTTTAACTTGTCTAGCTAGGGCCCACTTAGCCCATAAGGTTTTATCTCCAACTGAATTAAAGAGAGTACTGTCTATCTTATTTCCAATAAAATCTGGATTATCATACCACCCTTCAAAAATATAACCACTACGAGTTGGACTGACCAAAGGAACTTCAACGTCGGTTTGGTATGTTGAAGGTAAGTCACGAGTAACACTGCCACCACCTAAATTGTAATTAAGGGAATAAGTATGAGGTACCAATTTAAAGTCAATCCCCGTTTGAACAGGCGCTACAGGAAGCCAATCAGATTCAGATGAAATGTACCCCTCTTTAGAAACCTTGACTTTCCAAAGGCCTTCAGGAACATCCCAAGCAAATTCCCCATTTACACTTGTTAAAACTGGGTTAAGTTGAGAATAGTCATCAGCATTCCAAACTTTCTCCTTGCCATTAGCGTCCTTAAAATAGACTGTAACTTGGGCACCAGATAGAGCTTTACTTGTTACGCTATTTATAATTGTTCCAGATGGGTCAATAACATAATTTGGCGATTCAGGAAGAGTTAAAAGATAGTTTTTAACTTCAACAAGATCTGTAATTAAGGAGTAATTACCACTATCTCTAAAACGTGATTTAGAAGAACGGTAACCTCGATCTAAAGTATAGAAGAACGATGTTAAATTATGAACTGAAACGTCTGGATTGTTAATAGTCTTTTTGTATGGTACTTTAACATCATTTGGCATCTGCCCTATTGTTGCACCACCATTCGGAATGTTTATCTTATCAACCAAGTATCTCGTAAACATATTACCTTGTGCTATTGCTCTAGAAAGACCTGCTTCTTGACTGTTAAAACCTGGACCATTAAAATTAACAACTCTTCGTAATTTATCTTTGATATCAGCTAAGTTATCATCTTCTAAAATCCAGTCCCCTGCATTAATTGCTTGATAACCTCCTAAAGAATGCCCTGTGATATAAATATTTTCAATATTTGGATAGTTTAACTTAACCTCTTCCATAATTTTATTAATCTGATACTTCGCTGCCCTTTCTTGAGGACTATTCCCGAGAGGAATTTTTATATTCCCCAAAACAGCTTCAGTATCAAGACCCAAAGGGTCAAATTTTATTAGTCTATTTGGCTTTTCCTCGCTTCCCCTAAAAGCAACAATGACATTTTCTTTATTTCTATCAATAAAATATGAAACTGTGGAATGATATTCACCAGGCGAAGGATTATCTCCCGCTATCTTAGGTTCCTTAAAAGCAATTTCCAGCTGCTTAACAAATATCCAATTTGAAAATAGGCTCTTATCCGTAGATTCAATATCTAAATCAAAGAATTGATAGCTCGGTTTCTTGTCTGCGTTCAATGAATCAAAGTTAAAATATGAAACTCCAGTTTCTCCATTTTTAGGAAACAATCCTTCTAATCCTTTTGGAGAGAGATAAGCTAAACCTGAAAATATCAACAAATCCCTATCAGATACATCCCAACTATTGTTATGTTTATCGGCAATTATAGGATTATAGTTACTGATTACTACTTTATCCGTTTCCTTCAATTTATCCGAGTCAATTAGACCATCTCCATCACTATCTCGACTGTTAAGCGTTTCAACTTTGATGACAAAATCTTTTGGAATAAAATCATCTCTTATACCATTTACATCGAAAAAGCCTTCGTATTTGAATAAATGAGGATTAGACTGTCTACTTAAATGAATAACTCCATCTTTATTATTTCGAGATGTATTTATAGAAACTCCAGAAACATTTTTATCATTCTCCAACTCCACTTCAAATTCAAACTTTTCTCCTGGTCGGAAAATTACATTATTATTTGGTTTACCATCAGTTAAATCAAACGATTGTCCATGATGTTTCATAATAAATGATTTTAGACGTGGGGCAGATGATTGATATAATATAGTCTTGCTTTTAGCAATTATGTTATCCCGTGAAATTTCTGAAATAACGGTTAAGAAGACTTTTCTTAAAGATTTTTCATCACTCAATAATTTTGAAACATCTACTGGCACTACTGCACTATAACTTCCATCCTCTTTAGAGACTGTTTCCAGGATTCTTTCAGATGAATCCTTAACAAATAATTTTATTTTGGTATTTGGCTTAGTCTTTCCAGATACAGTTAACGAATTGCTAGATATATAATCATTAACATTTATAGTCAAATACGGCATTTCTTCATTAATATGTCCTAGAAGCTCGGCTCTTTGAATACCATTTTCCTTATAACGAATTTGTGCGACAATATCTAAATAGGTTAACTCTTCCGCTGTTGTTTTAACATTAAAGTCAAAAGTTCCTTTTAATGAATTTATGTCCTTCAATGTTAAAACATTTTTATTATTTCCTGAAATCGTACCTTTTTTTACAATAGGGTTTGCTGAATTAAAACTTACCTTATCATCTGGTAGTGTGATAACAATTTCTGTATCTGAGATGTTACGTCCTGCTGTCTTTAATTCGTATTCTAAACGAAGCGAAAGGTCTCCAGAAAATTTTAGATTCTGAGATGTTGTTAGTAAATGAGCTTTTGTCACAATACTATCGTTGTAGTGCTTGTAATCATCTCCCACTGCTACTGTCTTAAAACCATTAGCTTTCAAATAAGTATCGGCATAAGAACCAACTACAACATGGAATGTTACCTTATCCTTGTTTGCAATAAGGTTATCTCCAATATTTGTTACACTTGCAGGAATATAAACATTTTCCAACCCTTCCATATTAACAAAAGCGTTGGTATCAATACTTTCAACTTTATCTGGAATAACTAGTAGTTTCATGCCTTTGTTTCCTTCAAAAAGATAACCTTTTAAGGCTTTCAACTCAGATGGTAACTTTATGCTTTTTAAATTAGGATTAAATCGGAATGCTCCATCTCCAATCTCACTGACAGTATCTGGAATATCATAATAACCTATCTCCGTTGATTCAAATGCACGTGAACCAATTTTTGTTAAACCAACAGGTAGAATAACATCTTTAAAACCTTCTTGTGGGCCGTCAAAACTTATAGCTGTAGACTTATTATTTCGGAAAGCATACTTACCAATTTCCTTAATACCTGAAGGTACGATAAAGGTTGTCAAACCTGTGTTTTCAAACATACCATCAGGTATACGGATACCCTCAATTTTATTACGCAATTCATTCAATTTCTTACTGCCTGCAAAGGCTCTATCTGCTGTTGTTAATTTTTCAGGAATATTAACACTATTTAAAGTGTTAATATTTCCAAAAGCGTACTCCCCTAACATTTCTACAGTATCTGGTAAAGTTAAGAACGTAAGACTAGTTCCATCAAAAGCGTGAGACCCAATCTCGGTAAGATTAATATTGTCTTTAAATGTCACTGATTTTATAGGCGTTACACCGTTAAAAAGATAATCTGATACCTTGCTAACGCCACCTTCAAAATTAACAAAGATACTCTCAGGTCTTTGTTTAGATATTTCATCACCATAATAATTTTGATAGGTAAACGGTGATATTGTGTTAACATCATAATATCTATCAAGTTCTATATTAGACTTGATTTTTACGACTCTAAGCTTACTACTATTTCCAAAAGCTGAACTTCCTAAATATTGTAAAGAAGCCGGTAACTCTATCACCTTCAACTGATTACCAACAAAAGCTGACGAAGCAATTCGTTTAATTCCTTCTGATAAAATTAAGTCAGATAACTTAGTATTGTAAAAAGCACCTGAATGAATTTCCTCAATATTACTTGGAATTTCTAATTTAGTCAGTCCTGTATTAGCAAAAGCATTCTCAGAAATAGCTCTCAACTGTTTGGGAAAAATCACTTCTGTGAGTGAATGGTTATTTTCAAAGGCTCCCCTACCCAAATAAGTCAAACTATCAGGTAATTTAACATGTTTTAAATTTGTATTAGCGAAAGCACTTTCATAAATGGCTTCCAAAGCATTATTTAAAATAATTTCACTTAAATAATCGTTTTGAGCAAAGGCAGAATATTCTATTGTTTTAATTGTAGAAGGCAGAGTAAATGTTTTAATCCCAATATTACTTAAAAGACCCGATGGAATATTTTCACGACCATCTTCAAAGATTACATTTTCCAGTTTTTTACTATTTGAAAAAGCATTATAACCACTCTCAAGACTCAATGGGATATTTACAGAAACTAGAGTTGCAATTTCCCCAAAAGCTTCAGTTTCTAGTGTCTTTAATTTTGAAGGTAGGGTAACATTGGTTAGTTGTGTACCTGAAAAGGCGTTTTGTCCTATTGATATTAAGTTATTTGGTAACGTAATACTCTGCAAAGGAGTATCTGCGAAAGCAATTCCTCCAATACTTGATACTGATTCTGGAATTGTGATATTAGCTATATTAGTCTTATAGAAAGTCTTACTTGAGATCTCTTTTAAATTTGCAGGCAAAGTAACCTTATCTAGAGTTTCAACAGAATCAAATGCTCCGTAACCAATCTTTTCAACACTATCTGGAATGGTAATTTCTTTAAGCTTGGTATTTGCAAAAGCAAAATCCTGAATTTCAGATAATGATGGCGGTAAGTTAATCGTAGTTAAATCAGAATTAGCAAATGCCGCAGAGTCAATCTTTGTAACACTGCTTGGTAAATCAATCTTCTTAATACCAGTTCCACTGAACAATTCACTGATAATTTCTGAGATTCCATCTTCAAAAGTTACAGTTTTTAGATTCTTAGCTCCTGAAAAGATGCCCTCTCCCCATCCTACGCTATTCCATGTTCTGTTATAAATATAACTAGTATTATAAGAATAATTAGCAACAGATTTAAGAGATTTTGGAATATGTACTGACTCTAGTGATTCAATACTAAACGCATGATCACCAATAGTCTCAACTTGACTAGGAAGCACAACTGTTTTTAATTTAGTACCACTGAAAGCATACCGACCAATTGTCTTCAGATTAGCTGGTAAATCAATAGAAGTCAGGCCAGTGTTGTAGAAGGCTTCATTTCCAATACTAGTCACATTTTCTGGTATAGAAATATCAGCTAATCCTTTCAAATCATAGAATGCACCATCTCCTATTTTTTCAAGACTTTTTGGTAATACTACCGATTTAATGGACGTTCCAGAAAATGCACTAGGACTGGAATAAGAAGCTCCTCTTATCTCTTTTAAACCTTCTGAGAAAGTTATCTTACTTAATTCAAAGTTATCAACAAATGCAGTTCCAAGAACTTCCAAACGACTCGGAAGGGTAACTTCTTTTAAATTATTATTTGAGAAAGCATGATCACCTAATGTTTTTAAATAAGTAGGTAAAGTAACTGCTGATAGTTTATTATAAGAAAATGCTTCTTCAGCTATTTCCTCTAAACCTGACGGAAGAGTTACTGACTCTAAGTTAGAATTCTTAAAAGCTCCTCTTCCAATCTTCTTCAAGGTACTTGGAAATACAACTGATTTCAACAATTTGTTATTAGCAAAGGCATAATCACCTATTTCTTCCACACCCTCTGATATAACAATTTTTTCAACTTGAGTATTCTCTAAAATACCTTTTGGAATTGTTTTCATCGAAGCAGGGAATACAATTTCTTTTAGACTAGTATTTGAAAACGCTCTTTCCCCAATAGTTTTAAGAGTTGATGGTAAAATAATCTTTGTTAATTGTTCATTACTAGAAAAAGCATCTTTCCCAATTTCTTCTACTCCTTCTGGTACGACAAATTCTGTAATCCCAGTATTTACTAGAAAACCATCAACAATTTTTCTAGCCCCTGATTTAAGGTTTATTGTAACTAAATTTTTACTACCATAAAAAGCATTCTTTCCTGTAACTAAATTACTTCCTACGTCAATTGAAGTCAATGTTTCAATATCTCCGAAAGCATGTTCTCCAATATTTTCTACAGCCGATGGCAAAAGAACTTTCTTAAGACTTGTTTTTTCAAAAGCAGATCTAGCAATTTCTTTCATTGTTGATGGAAAATTGATATTCATAATCCCTTGTTGATTGTAAAACATCCTAGCTGGGATTTTTGTTACCCCCTCCTCTATCACAACCGTCGTTAACGGACTGGCATCAAAGAACCCCTCCCAGAACCAACCGTCCCAACTTTTATTGATATCAGAAGTCACTGTAACTTTCTTTAACGTATCAATATAAGAAAATGCATTAATCCCTAAATAATTTAATTGTTTGGGGAAATAGATTTCTGATAAATGCGTTCCACTAAAAGCAGATCTACCTATTTCAGTTAGCTCTTTAGGTAATGTAATAGATAGCAAACCTGAATTCGTAAAAGCACCCTCTCTAATATTTGTAATACCACTCGGTAAATTAATATGGGTAAGACTTGGAGTATCAGAAAAGACATACCTAGAAATCTCAGTCAAAGTTTCAGGAAGTTCAACAACTGATAATTTGCTATCACCTGAAAAAGCACCTTCTTCAATCTGTCTAACTCCATCTAACAAATTAATCTTTTCTAAAGATTTACTATTAGAAAAAGCATAGCTTCCAATAGTCTTAACACTAGAGGGTAAGACTATCTCTTCTATACCAGTGTTATGAAGAACACGGGGCGGGATTGTGACAATACCGTCTTCAAAAATTACTTTTTTAAGATTAACATCTCCATAAAAGGCATAACTAGCAGATTCAACAGATTTTGGTATAGTTATTTCTGTCAACGTTTTTATATTAGCAAAAGCATTCTCACCAATATACGTTAAACTTGATGGCAATTCTATTTTGGATAGCGATGTCCCCTCAAAAGCTGATATTCCTATACTTTTTAGAGTACTTGGTAAAATTACTTCCTTTAATTTCGAATTATTTTTAAAAGCATTATTATCTATAACAGTCATACCTTCTGGAATTTCAATACGTGAAGCACCACTGGCATTTAACTCTTCAAAATAATCTAATCGCTTTCTATTTTCTTCCTCAACTGTTTTTTCTACTCTACTATCCGAAGAATTAGTTAGAACTGATGCTCTGTCGTCACCTATTGAATTGTCTAAGGTTCTATTTGCATCTTCTTTAGAAGTAATCTTATCTACAGAACTATTATTATTTGCTACTAGAGCGGTAACATCTGCTGAGGGTGATGATGTACCAGTCTCCGTATTTACCTGTTCGGACACAGAAAAATTTGTTTTATGTTCTTCAGTGACTATACCCTTCTCTGAAGAAGTTACTTCACTATTCGTATTAGAAGAGCTTTCAATAGAATGCGGTAACACGACATCACTATACCCGGATGTTACTGTTTCAGTCACCGTACTGTTTTCAGTGATTGTAGGCACGTTATTTGAAGTCTCATCTGCAAACACAACTGAATTCCCAAATACCATGCAGGCACCAACTAAAACCGTCCCAGCAACAGTTACCCATTGACCTGTTCGGCGTTTTCTTAGTTTTAAAACTTCTTTCATTCAAATATCTCCTATTGTAATAATATCCTTCAAGCTGCTCTTTGACTGTTCTTTTGATTATCAAATTGTTTTATTATTCTTCATAAAATATGTCTTAATACTCCTCTCCAGAAAAATCAGTGCTATACAAAGTAATGGTTAAATCATTTGTCAAAAAAACTATTCGAATTTGGACCACAACAATAATTATCATATGTATTAAATTACTGAAATAATGGTCACTATAACAAATAGATACTTATATCCAACAAAGACACGAATATCGGATGATAATTAATATTTGTCATCACCTAAACTAATGCTTATACTTTGAAGTAGAACGTAACTAAATTGTTCTTCAACCTTTCACTACTAACAAATAAAATCAATCCATTTTT
>ERZ773007.97-NODE-97-length-42564-cov-12.141194_pt1 | contig 42564 bp, 59 predicted proteins | sample MGYA00580665_ERZ773007 | MGnify/ENA primary metagenome ERZ773007 (study PRJEB29015, sample SAMEA2738122) | human oral metagenome | biome: human oral; feature: human-associated habitat; material: saliva | place: China | collected 2167 ... | reverse complement strand
ATAATATGAGGAGCGGTCATCGTTGTGCCTCCAAATCGTTTCGAGTCAGAAGTAGGAAACTTTCTCGAAGGATCACACGGTGACCGCACCCATATCAAACGGGCCGGCCACCACACGGTTACACCACTATGCGGGACACTACTGCGCCAGGTTGCGGTCCTCGTCCGCGTAGGTGTTTTCCCCGCGTGAGCGGGGATGAGCCCTGCGCGTTGTGGGCGACGCGGACAACGACGCTGTTTTCCCCGCGTGAGCGGGGATGAGCCGTGGCCGTCCTGGCCCTCGGATACAACGGTGGTGGTTTTCCCCGCGTGAGCGGGGATGAGCCCGGCTATCAACCCGACCCAGCTCACGATCAAAGGTTTTCCCCGCGTGAGCGGGGATGAGCCCGGCTGGAATTTGCGGCGCAGAGCGTCGCGGTTGTTTTCCCCGCGTGAGCGGGGATGAGCCGGTCTACGATCAGCTGGTCAGGGCGACGCTCACGTTTTCCCCGCGTGAGCGGGGATGAGCCCGCTGCCAGGCCGCCCGTGGTTTCCTCAATGCTGTTTTCCCCGCGTGAGCGGGGATGAGCCCCCCCGAGGGTGGCGGCGACGCACCCCACTACGGTTTTCCCCGCGTGAGCGGGGATGAGCCCAAGGCCTGGAAGATGGGCGACAACGGAGCCCCGTTTTCCCCGCGTGAGCGGGGATGAGCCCTGGTCGCACCTATGAGGAGGTTGTCGCCGACCGTTTTCCCCGCGTGAGCGGGGATGAGCCCGTCATGGGCAGCTGGTGGGCTCGCGCCCGCCTGTTTTCCCCGCGTGAGCGGGGATGAGCCCCGCTTTCCCGAAGCGAGAGACCCGGCCACCTGGTTTTCCCCGCGTGAGCGGGGATGAGCCCACCATCACCGCCGCCCGCGCGATCGAATTCTCGTTTTCCCCGCGTGAGCGGGGATGAGCCCCCCGGTCAAGCTCATTCACTGGCCTACCCGCAGTTTTCCCCGCGTGAGCGGGGATGAGCCCTCGTATGACAAGGAAACTAATCCTCGCCCTGTGTTTTCCCCGCGTGAGCGGGGATGAGCCCAGGTGGAAATCAACAGCGACGACATCGAGGACGTTTTCCCCGCGTGAGCGGGGATGAGCCCTCGCCGCTGGCCGATCCGGCTCACCCTCACCCGTTTTCCCCGCGTGAGCGGGGATGAGCCCATCACGCAGGCGGTCGCCCGCGACGTGCTGGGGTTTTCCCCGCGTGAGCGGGGATGAGCCCTTGGGGTCCTGATCCGTGGAGGCCGCGTAAGGGTTTTCCCCGCGTGAGCGGGGATGAGCCGCCATCAAGGCAGGCGAAGCGTTCGATCTTGGTGTTTTCCCCGCGTGAGCGGGGATGAGCCCCCGCGCCTCCTGGGCACCACCGCCGCCCGCCGGTTTTCCCCGCGTGAGCGGGGATGAGCCGCTGCCTACCGTGAGGAGGCCGTCCGCCGCGTCGTTTTCCCCGCGTGAGCGGGGATGAGCCTGGTGAACGCCACCTACCCGAAACCCATCACTGGTTTTCCCCGCGTGAGCGGGGATGAGCCCTGGACGCGCTCGCGGAAGTCATCGAAGGCACCGTTTTCCCCGCGTGAGCGGGGATGAGCCCAGGGCGACTCTGCGACCGCACGTCACGCTGATGTTTTCCCCGCGTGAGCGGGGATGAGCCGTTCCCCTATAGCCAGCACCCAAAACGGGCGTAGTTTTCCCCGCGTGAGCGGGGATGAGCCCTTCGCCTTCTGCTCCTCAATCGCGGCCTGCTGGTTTTCCCCGCGTGAGCGGGGATGAGCCCCCGCAGCCTTACTCGAAGGATTCGACGCCTGGGTTTTCCCCGCGTGAGCGGGGATGAGCCGTTCGTCGCGTCCGCGCCCTCGACGCGCTGGCGGTTTTCCCCGCGTGAGCGGGGATGAGCCGAGGAAGCCAGACCATGAAGAAGCTCTTTATCTCGTTTTCCCCGCGTGAGCGGGGATGAGCCCCAACACCGGCACCCCCGCCGCCGCTCCCACCGGTTTTCCCCGCGTGAGCGGGGATGAGCCGGTCCGCTGTTACCCGGCGGGTTGGCCCGCCGTGTTTTCCCCGCGTGAGCGGGGATGAGCCCCGATCGTGATCAGGGCGGCGGCGAACTGCACCGTTTTCCCCGCGTGAGCGGGGATGAGCCCACGGGTTGATCGGTGCGGTCAGGCCTGGCCAGGTTTTCCCCGCGTGAGCGGGGATGAGCCCGTTGATGTCCGTGTATGACCAGATGCCGGATGGTTTTCCCCGCGTGAGCGGGGATGAGCCCGCGAACATGGCGGCGATTGTCGCGCCGTAGGAGTTTTCCCCGCGTGAGCGGGGATGAGCCCCCTGTCCTTCCACCCGGCGCTAGGCCATACGCGTTTTCCCCGCGTGAGCGGGGATGAGCCCAGGAACATAGCGGCGATAGTCGCGGCGTAGGAGTTTTCCCCGCGTGAGCGGGGATGAGCCCGGTAACCAAATGCAACGAATCGCCATGAATAGGTTTTCCCCGCGTGAGCGGGGATGAGCCCAGCCGATCACCGCCGCCCAAGCCGCCGATGCTGTTTTCCCCGCGTGAGCGGGGATGAGCCCGGACGGACGCCCGCTCATGCGCGCCACCGAGAGTTTTCCCCGCGTGAGCGGGGATGAGCCCTGCGCGAGTCCCTTTGCGCCGCCGCAATCAACGTTTTCCCCGCGTGAGCGGGGATGAGCCCAGATCAACACCGCGCTCAACGCAGAAAAAAAGGTTTTCCCCGCGTGAGCGGGGATGAGCCCGCCTCACCCGCAATCCCAGACGGCAGCAGACGTTTTCCCCGCGTGAGCGGGGATGAGCCCCACCGTGCAGCGGCGCAACAGGGTCGAGTACCGTTTTCCCCGCGTGAGCGGGGATGAGCCCCCACACCATGCGAGAGATGACCAACGAACTGTGTTTTCCCCGCGTGAGCGGGGATGAGCCCCGCGGCGAACGCCGCCGGAGCCCTCGTCACCAGTTTTCCCCGCGTGAGTGGGGATGAGCCCACGGAGACGACGGACAACGCAACCGCTGAGGAGTTTTCCCCGCGTGAGCGGGGATGAGCCCTGCTCGCGCCACACCTCGGATTGCGGCTGCTTGTTTTCCCCGCGTGAGCGGGGATGAGCCCACGATCGGCACCGTCTCCGCATCCGGTCGATAGTTTTCCCCGCGTGAGCGGGGATGAGCCTGCTGTGAGGGTGTTGGTGGCGCTGGCGCTGGTGTTTTCCCCGCGTGAGCGGGGATGAGCCCTCGCCCTTGTCGAGGATGCGCTCACGCACCTCGTTTTCCCCGCGTGAGCGGGGATGAGCCCGTCGAAGTCGTCTTCAGCGCGGGATGCGCCGCGTTTTCCCCGCGTGAGCGGGGATGAGCCCATGTCACCGCCCCGGTGACCAACACCGAAAGGGTTTTCCCCGCGTGAGCGGGGATGAGCCCGTCGTCCAGCGGCTTGCCGGTCTTGGGATGGAGTTTTCCCCGCGTGAGCGGGGATGAGCCCGGCTCGATGCTGGCTCGGCGCGGCCTCATTGAGTTTTCCCCGCGTGAGCGGGGATGAGCCGTCCACCACTTGCCCTGTGCGCGCCACTCGAAAGTTTTCCCCGCGTGAGCGGGGATGAGCCCCACCATGATCACCACCAACCAGCTCCAGGAAGGTTTTCCCCGCGTGAGCGGGGATGAGCCCACCATCGGCTACGACCGCGCCCTGACCATCGTGTTTTCCCCGCGTGAGCGGGGATGAGCCCAGGTCGCCCCTTGCGTACAGGGTGACCGTGCGGTTTTCCCCGCGTGAGCGGGGATGAGCCCGGGTCGCAGAACGCCGACGCCTGGCCGACCGTGTTTTCCCCGCGTGAGCGGGGATGAGCCCGCCAGCGTCCAGTCCACGAGAACGCGCTTGATGTTTTCCCCGCGTGAGCGGGGATGAGCCCCGGCCCGAAACGGCCCGAAACCAGACCGGAAAGTTTTCCCCGCGTGAGCGGGGATGAGCCGGCCCTCCAGATCGCGGCCCTCGCCCGCCAGATGTTTTCCCCGCGTGAGCGGGGATGAGCCCCCTAGCGACGGTGTGACCCGCGCGCCGCCCCGGTTTTCCCCGCGTGAGCGGGGATGAGCCGCACTCTCGCGTGGATATCCTCCAGATCACCAAGTTTTCCCCGCGTGAGCGGGGATGAGCCCCCCACCGCGACCGACGCCGAGCTCACCCCCGTGTTTTCCCCGCGTGAGCGGGGATGAGCCCCGCGAGCAGCACGTCGCCGTCCCACCCGTAGGGTTTTCCCCGCGTGAGCGGGGATGAGCCCTAAATTACACACGCGGTCAGTGAGAGACGGACGTTTTCCCCGCGTGAGCGGGGATGAGCCGGGAAAGCCCGGACGGCCCGCTCAGGACCGCCGGTTTTCCCCGCGTGAGCGGGGATGAGCCCACCAACCAAGCAACTATCCACATTGTGAGATGGTTTTCCCCGCGTGAGCGGGGATGAGCCCGTCTGCGTAGCTGCGTACGCGCGTAAGGATACGTTTTCCCCGCGTGAGCGGGGATGAGCCTAGATTTGAGGGGGAATTACGCGGGATATTTTTGTTTTCCCCGCGTGAGCGGGGATGAGCCCAAGAGTAGCCGGGACCAGCGCCTAGAGATTGTGTTTTCCCCGCGTGAGCGGGGATGAGCCCCTGTCTCGACAGTTCAGCGTGTACCGCTACGGGTTTTCCCCGCGTGAGCGGGGATGAGCCCGTGACCGACGCCGCCACAGACTTTATCCGTTGGTTTTCCCCGCGTGAGCGGGGATGAGCCGTCGTAGGCTACGCCGCGAGCCGCCGGGCGCACGTTTTCCCCGCGTGAGCGGGGATGAGCCCCTCCCGCCGTTCTACGTGGTGGGCTACATAATGTTTTCCCCGCGTGAGCGGGGATGAGCCGCCACACGCGGGCGCATCCGCGATACCGCGTGAGTTTTCCCCGCGTGAGCGGGGATGAGCCCTAGTCGACGTCGTCGACGTACTCGTACTCGCCGTTTTCCCCGCGTGAGCGGGGATGAGCCGTCGATATCGGTGTCGTGGCCTGCCGCGAAGGCGTTTTCCCCGCGTGAGCGGGGATGAGCCGGTCTCCCACCCGTGTGGCTGGCGCGCTGCCTCGTTTTCCCCGCGTGAGCGGGGATGAGCCCTCGCTGAGAAATACCCTGACGCCGCAATCTGGGTTTTCCCCGCGTGAGCGGGGATGAGCCCGGTCTAGTAGCCCATCCACGACACGCGGTTGGGTTTTCCCCGCGTGAGCGGGGATGAGCCCTGACTCACATTGATAAAGTGTGGCGTGTTCTCGTTTTCCCCGCGTGAGCGGGGATGAGCCTTGGGGCCCCAACTTTGACCCCGGTCGCCCCTAGTTTTCCCCGCGTGAGCGGGGATGAGCCGCAAACCTAGAGAACTTCGCCAACGTTGGCAAAGTTTTCCCCGCGTGAGCGGGGATGAGCCCTCGCGTGGCGTCACGACGAGCCCATCGGTCTGGTTTTCCCCGCGTGAGCGGGGATGAGCCTCGTGCAGTCCCTGCCTGCGCTCAAGAGCATCAGTTTTCCCCGCGTGAGCGGGGATGAGCCCTGGACCCACGGCGGCGGCGTTCCTACCGGCGTGTTTTCCCCGCGTGAGCGGGGATGAGCCCATCCACGTCACGGCGTTGGTCACCAATCCCTGGTTTTCCCCGCGTGAGCGGGGATGAGCCCCGGTGGGACCTGCGCGTGGGCGGCGAGACCGAGTTTTCCCCGCGTGAGCGGGGATGAGCCCATCACGCTCAGCAACTCCACGCGCCTGCGCGCGTTTTCCCCGCGTGAGCGGGGATGAGCCCAGCAATGAAGAAGGCTAAGGCCACGGGGGCGGGTTTTCCCCGCGTGAGCGGGGATGAGCCCTGCACGTGCGGGGTGGTGATGAGCAGGGTCGGGTTTTCCCCGCGTGAGCGGGGATGAGCCCCGGGGTCGGCTTCGGCGACGGCTTCGGGATAGGTTTTCCCCGCGTGAGCGGGGATGAGCCCCTTGGCAGCTGCGGGGGCTCGCAGGAGCCGGAGTTTTCCCCGCGTGAGCGGGGATGAGCCCTCAGCCTCACCGCGCGGGTTTGCGATCTCCAAGTTTTCCCCGCGTGAGCGGGGATGAGCCCGCCTCGCCTCCCCCGGCAGACAGCGTCTCGTCGTTTTCCCCGCGTGAGCGGGGATGAGCCCAGTCTCCTGAGCATCGTCTCGCAGCGCTTGCAGTTTTCCCCGCGTGAGCGGGGATGAGCCCTTGTCGGTCGCGTCACTGGCCGCCAAGGCCTCGTTTTCCCCGCGTGAGCGGGGATGAGCCCTTCTTGGCGCTCACAGGGCCCTCGCTTTCTTGGTTTTCCCCGCGTGAGCGGGGATGAGCCCGTTTAGTGCACCGGTGGGGTCGATGAGCTTCAGTTTTCCCCGCGTGAGCGGGGATGAGCCGGCTCCATCCTCGAGGAGACCCTGGTCTTCGACGTTTTCCCCGCGTGAGCGGGGATGAGCCGCCTCGCGCGCCTACAACGCCGCCCGCGCCTCCGTTTTCCCCGCGTGAGCGGGGATGAGCCCGCGAGAGTGCTTCCCGCGCTCACGCTGAAGCGGTTTTCCCCGCGTGAGCGGGGATGAGCCCTGGACCAGCGGCGCGGGCGTGCCCACCGGCGTGTTTTCCCCGCGTGAGCGGGGATGAGCCCCCAGCTCACACCCACCACTAGGGCCGGGAAACGTTTTCCCCGCGTGAGCGGGGATGAGCCCGCGTGGACCCGTGAGGGGCTGCTGGCTTGGATGTTTTCCCCGCGTGAGCGGGGATGAGCCCCAGTCCACAACCTCGGGAAGCGAAATGCCCACGTTTTCCCCGCGTGAGCGGGGATGAGCCCAAGATCACCGCGGACGGCGAGTACCCGTACGGGTTTTCCCCGCGTGAGCGGGGATGAGCCCGCGTTGAAAGCGTTCACGGAGAAGGTGCTTGCGTTTTCCCCGCGTGTGCGGGGATGAGCCCAAAAGGAGATGCGGTGAGGATTCACCCCACCGGTTTTCCCCGCGTGAGTGGGGATGAGCCGCACACCGAGGCGGTTTTCTACCTCACTGCCTTGTTTTCCCCGCGTGAGCGGGGATGAGCCCCAGTACCTGTGGAACCTGGTCGACGAGTACGAGTTTTCCCCGCGTGAGCGGGGATGAGTCCCAGATCAAGACGATTATCGGCGCAGCGAAGACGTTTTCCCCGAGTGGGCGGGGGTGTGCCGGACGACTGGCGTGAGCTCGCGGTCGAAACACCGTTTTCCCGCGTGAGCGGGGATGAGCCCCCAGCAGGAACCCGTCTGGGAACCCCCGTTCTGATGGCCACCGCTCACGCTCGCGCAGGCTGGGGAGTCAACCCCGCCGACCCCGACGAGAACCCCCGGCGCTGCCCCAAATGCGAGACCCCGATACTCCCGGGCCGCGCGCTGTGCCACCCCTGTTACGTCCGAGCCGAGCAACAACGCCGCGCCTTCACGGAGCGAGCTTGGATGACCAGGAACTACCCCGACTACAGGCCCCGCAGCCTGTTCCCCGAAGACTACGACCAAGAGGAGGTGACCAGATGACCTGCAACGACTGGACGCCGCGCGTGTGCGACTCATGCGGCGGCGCAATCAACCCCGTCACCGGCGAATGCCGGTGCTCAGACTAGAAAGCGACACACATGTTCTTCCAACTTGGAGACGAGCTCCGGGGCAACCCGAAGATTCAACGCCTCGCACGACGCGCCATGACCGGGGACCTCAGCGGCCTCGCTGCACTCGGCATGTGGGCGCTCGCGGGGACGGCCTGCCAGCAGGCGCTCACTGATGGAGTGATTGCGGTCGAGACGCTCGTCTCGGACACGCTCAATCTTGAAGTGGCGACTCAGCTGGCGGGGATGCTCGTCGAAGAGGGCCTGTGGCACGCGCCTGGACACTCGTGCGAACGCTGCGTGCAGCCGCCGCAGGGGTCGTTCATCTTCCATGACTGGTTCGATCTTCGCTATGACCGTGGCGAAGACGTGCGAGTCACGAGAGGGAAGCGCGCCGAGCTGAAAAACAGGAAGATCACAGATGCTGTGTGGCTGCGCGATCGCGTCGGCGGTGTCGAGCGCGGGGGCAACATGGTCGCCCCGTGTCGCTACTGCGGGACGAAGGTGCAGCGTAAGGACCGCAGCACGTGGCAGTACGATCATGTGGAGCCGACCAAGTACATTGGGGCGGCGAACATCGTGATCGCATGCACGGACTGCAACAAGCAGAAGCAGCAGCGCACGCCTGCCGAGGCGGGCATGGTGCTTCATCGCCCTGGGTGGATGCCCGGGCAGGCGGACTGGTCAGCGCCTCCGAAGAGTGCTGAGCGGAACACGGTCGAGGACACGCCGCGTCGCGGCGGAGTTGTCATGGTCGAAGCCGGGAGGGACGCGAATCCCGTCGAGGGGACGCCCTCGGGTCAGGTCGAATCCTCCCTCCCTTGGAATCCCAGCAGCCCCGCCGCCGGCACGGACGTTGATCTCCCGGACGCTCACGCGCTCGACTGGGGGCAGGCAGTAGGCGAGGGAGGCGAGGATCCCGTCGAGGCTAACGCCTCGGGTCAGGTCGAACCCGCCCCCAGCCTGCGCCGCGCAAACCCTCTCCGACCTGCGACGGCACCTGCGGCAGCCGCAGCGGCAGCCGCGACGGCAACAAATCCTGCCGCAGCGGCAGCCGCAGCGCAGGAAAATCTTGCCGCGACGGCAGCAAAGCGGGTGTCTACGCGCGCACGCGCGTGTCAGGGCAGGGAGGGGCAGGGCAGGGAACTAGATAGGGAAGGGTCTGGCTGGGAGACTGGCGGGGCCGGGCAGGGTGAACCTGCCTCACCCCGCAGGCGTAGGCCACGGCGCAAACGTCAGGTGAGAAATCCTGGCGCTTCCCCTGAAGGTTCTCAGCCCATGCCCAATCCCTCACCTGCTGGTCTGGCGGGGGAGGCTCCTAACCCGCAGGTTGGTGGGCAGTGGGGGTCTCCCTGGTACCAGTGGCGAGGTCGTCCCCCGGTGGACGATGACGCCGTGTGCCCGATTCACGGGGCTGACGTGCCCTGCCGTTTCTGCATTGAGGAGGAGACGTGCTGAACCGTGTGTGCTTGTCCGGGTGCGCGTCGCCTGGTGAGCATCGTCCTGACTGCCAGGATGACTCGTGCCGGGGCTGCGCACCAAGTCCGGCATACGTCGGGGTCCTGTGCGCCCGCTGCTGGGGGAGGCTCCAAGCCGTCGTGCGCACGATGCCGGCACTCGTCGGCGAGCTGATGAGCGGGGATGATGCGCCCTCGGCGGTCTCCTCGTCCGGAGGTGGTCGCCCGCCTGGCTCGTCCTCGCTGTACCCGCAGCAGCGAGCAGCTGCCGACGAGCTCGCGGCGGCGCTGGCCTCGTGGTGTATCCAGGCCGGTGAGCATATCGGGGTGGAGGCTCCTCGGCCGTCCGGCCTGTGGTGGTCTGCTCCTGGTCGCAAGATCGACGCGGAGACGGGCGAGGCCTACCTCGTAGAGGCAGAGCCGGTCGGCATCCGCGCCCCGGAGGCGCTAGCTGAGCTCGTCCGCTGGGTTGACCCGCTGCTCGACCGTGTCGCGGCCGCGCCGTGGGCGCCCGAGATGCTTGCCGACCTGGCTAGGCTCGATGCCGGCGCACGCGCGAGGTGGGCAGTCGAGGAACCAGAGCGGCGGGTGCGGGACATTGCCTGCCCGTCGTGCAACGCCTACTCGCTCGTGGTTACGCCCGTGCGGGTCGTCGGCGGGCAAGAGCAGGTTACCTGCTCGCGTATCTCCTGCGGGCGTGTCCTGTCCTCCCAGGACTGGGAACGCCTGCGCGCCTGGTCGGTCCTGGTAGCGCGCATGTCAGCCAAGGCCGAGGAGACCTCGGCATGATCGTGGCGGGGGAGGAGTGGGAACGACAGTGCGATGTGCCGAAGCATGTGCCGGGCCTCCCCGCGTCAACGGTCCGGGTGTGGGCGGCGGCGGGCCGGGTGCGGTCGGTCAAGGTCGGCGGCTCCGTATGGGTATCCGTCGAGGATGTGCTAGCGGCTGCGGCCTCGTCGCGCCGACGTTGCACGACACGACACGCGAACCAGGTGAAGGTTGATTGACAGAGCCGCATGGCAGTTGTAACATCTGTGCCAACGGCAGAAGTGTCGAACAAGCCCCGAGGTGGTTACCGCCCGGGGCTTTCGCGTACCCGCCGACACAGCGGAGCTCCGAGAGGATGAGGCGTCATGGCTTGGTCATCGAGCGATCGTGCATCGCGACTGCCAGCCGATTGGGATGAGCGCCGTGCCTTCGTCCGTGCTCGCGCAGGCGGCAGGTGCGAAGCGCTCCTGCATGACGGGACGCGCTGCCCTGCAGCTGGTGCCGAGTGCGACCACGTCACACCTGGTGACGATCATCGAGCGACGAACTTGCAGTGGTTGTGCTCGTGGCATCACAAGCGTAAGACTCAGCGAGAAGCCGCGGCCGCATTAGCAGCGGAGCGGGCGCGAAACGCCCCACGCAAGCGCAAGCATCCCGGCCTCATCGACTAGACCCCCACCAGGGACCCCCTCCCCGCCCAACTCAATCACCGTCAAGAGCTGTCGGTTTTTGTTTGTACGGGTCTGGGGAAATATCAACTGCTCGTAAGCGTTGCTAGCTCAACGCAAACCCCGGGCCGTGGGGTGAGGGCGTGGGGGAATTTAGAGGGGTGCTAGGGTGCCGTCCTGGTACACATTCTCTGTGACGGTGATGTATCGCCCCTGCGAATAGAACTCGATCCGCTGCCCACGCCACATGCGCTTGAAGCCACGCTGCGGGGCGGCAGTGCCCCAGATATGCAGCCCGCGCCCAGATGGCGAGACTTCAACGTAGGAGCCTTCGTAGTACGCGAGAAGAGCGCGAGCGGCTTCGTTGGGGATGCCATGCTCATCGAGGCACCCGTCGAGGTCGATACAGCCGATGCCGTCCCCGAGAACGAACCCCAGGGGAGCGCCAGTCGCGCTCGCGGCCGCGTGGGTACTCCAAGTGCTTGGGTCTGTAACGGAGGCCCAACGGCCGGTACGCGAGCACAGCGGGCGCTTGTTCAGGTGGTTAACCCATCGGGGGCGGCTGGTGAGCTCGACGGGCAGGCTTCGTGGGGATTGCGTCTGTGCGGCGCGGTGGTGAGCGACTCGGCATCGGGTCGAGCAAAAGCGCGCGTCGGCGCGCGCCCAGAGTTTGAGCGGAGCCGAGCAGTGTTCGCATGTCCTCACGTCTCCTATTGTAACGGATAATTCGTTGGTATTCTGCGGATAGGTGGGGGTGGTTATGGCTGGTCGCGGACCCGCGCCGAAGCCGAAGGGCTCGCGAGCTCGCCGGAATAAAGACCCCCAAATCCTGCGCATCATCACCGCGCAACCTGTCGAGCAGCCGTCGCTGCCGGTCATCGAGCAAGTCGTGCTCGACGAGAACGGCAAGCCGAGGAAGAAGCGCTTCACGTGGCCGACGGTGACTCGCCGCTGGTGGAAGATGTGGGGAGAATCCCCGCTCAGCGCGGAGTACACGGAAACAGACTGGTCATTCCTGCTCGACACCGCATACCTGCACGCCCTGTACTGGAAGGGCGATTATCGAGTTGCCGGCGAACTGAGGCTGCGCGTCGCTAAGTTCGGGGCCACGCCCGAGGACCGCGCCAGGTTGAGGATTCAGTTCGCGGTGGCCGATAACCTCGAAGACGACGCCGACAACGCCATTGATGATGTGGCGCCCGTTTCTGCGCGTGCGCGCAGACGTCAGAAGAAGCTGAGGGCGGTGTAACGTGCCCTGGCAACCGATCGACGAGGACGACGAGTTCCCGACGCTCGGATACGACGTTGCGGACTGGATGATGGAGTTCCTCCTCATGCCAGACCGTGACGAGGACAGCGAGGAACACATCCCGTTCGTGCCGACGCAGGAGCAGATTGAGTTCCTCGCGAGGCTGTATGAGCTGGACCCGGACACGGGCCGTCGAGTCAAGCAGCGCGCGGTGCTCTCGCGTCCGCGTGGGTGGGGTAAAAGCCCGTTTCTCGCAGCGATCTGCTGCGCTGAGGCTATGGGGCCTGTGCTGTGCGACGGGTGGGACTCAGATGGCCAGCCGGTCGGTGTCCCGTGGTCGACGCGGCGTACCCCTATCGTGCAGGTCACGGCAACGACGGACGACCAGACGGCGAACACCTGGGACCCGTTGTTGGAGATGCTGCGCGGTTCTCCGGCTGAGTCAGAGTACGGACTCGACCCGATGGACAGCTTCGTAGCACTACGTCGCGGCCGTATCGAGAAACGAACATCCTCGGCGACCTCCGTCAAGGGTGCGAAGGCTGTCATGGCAGTCATGGACCAGACAGAAACGTGGCTGCCGTCGAACGGCGGCCCGAAGCTGGCGAAGACACTGCGTGCGAACGCGGATAAGCTCGGCGGTTTGACGATCGAGACCCCCAACGCCTACACGATCGGCGAACGCTCGGTCGCGGAGACGACAGCGCGATTCTATGAGCTGATCAAGGCTGGCAAGGCCAAGCCGGAAGCTGCTCGGGGCTTGTACTACGACCACCGTGAGGCCCCGCTGGACACCGACATCTCGGACCGTGAATCGCTCATCAACGGTCTGCGCATCGCCTACGGAGACTCGGCAGCCGACCCCAGGGGATGCGCGATCCACGAGCCCGAGTGCGAACCCGGCTGGGTCGACATCGAGCGCATCGCGGATAGCTTCTGGCATCCGGATAACGACCCGGCGGACATGTGCGCCAACTTCCTCAACCAGATCAACAGCGCGTCCGACGCATGGCTCACGATGCCCGAGCTGCGAGCCATCGAAGACCACACGAAGCAGATCAGCTCCACCGAGCCGATCACGCTCGGCTTTGACGGGTCAGAGGGCCGGAAGATCGGCATCGCGGATGCCACAGTCCTGATCGGCTACTCGGTGACGCAACGGCACCTGTTCAAGGTTGGGATTTGGAGCCAGCCAGACGGCCCTGCAGGCGAGGGGTGGCAGCCGCCCCGCCTCGAAGTGGAGCAAACCGTTCGTGAAGCCTTCGAGCGATTCAATGTCGTGGGGTTCTACGCGGACCCGTCGGCGGGCTGGGCTCAGGATGTGAAGGGCTGGGAGGCGCGCTACTCGCGCCGCCTGCGCGCCAAGATCAGCGCGTCCGAGCCGATCCGGTACCCGCAGCGCAACGTCAGTAAGACCTGCGAGAACTTCGCGCAGCTCTTGTCCGCAATCCATCAAGGCCTCGTCACATACGACGGAGACCCAACGATGACCGCGCACCTGCTCAACGCTCGTAAATCGCCCAGGCAATCGGGCTACGTCCTCGTCAAACCTGCGGACGACCAAGACTACTCGAAGGTTGACGCCGCCTGGGGCGCCATGTTCGCCTACACAGCCGGACTCGACGCCGTCGGCAAGGGCGCAGCCAAGCAAACCAGCCGCCGCGCACCGAGGCGACTCTACTAACACGCACTGGGGGAGGAGGCCCCACCTCATGACGAAAACGCCCGAGGAATGGCTCGCCTACCTCACCGCAAAGATGGACAAGGAGCGTCCACGAACGGACCTCCTGCGCTCATACACCAACGGGTCATCCCCCTTGCCGGAGATGGGACCGAACCTCGCAAAGGCGTGGCTGAAGTTCCAGCGACGTGCGCGCACCAACCCGGGCAAGCTCGTCGTGTCCGCGCTCGCGGATCGACTCATCCCCAACGGGGTGACAGTCGGAGCCAGCGAGGACAGCCCCGCAGCTCAGGCGGCCGCGCGCATCTGGCGCGACAACCGCCTCAAAGTAGTCTTCGCGGACGCAATCTGGGACGCGGCCACCCTCGGCCACGGCTACCTCCTGGTCACCCAGGACGAAGACGGCCGAGCATGCGTCACCTACGAGCGCCCCGAACACATGTACGTCGAATCGGACCCGGTCAAGCCCTGGCGCGCGCTCGCGGCTATGAAGGTCTGGCGAGACCAGGCGGCCGGCCTCGACCACCTCGTGATGTGGACTCCGGGCCTACGCATGTCCTACACGCGCTCGGCATACGACAAGTCGCGGCAACTGATCTCCCGTGTGTCCGGGGACTGGCGACTCGACCTCGGCGGCGTCCAGCCCTTCGAGGGAGCGCCCCCGGTCGTGGTCCTCGAGAACAGGCACAGCATGGGCGAGTTCGAGCACGTGCTCGACCTGATCGACCGCATCAACTGGCAGACCCTGCAGAGGCTCGTCATTATCTCGATGCAGGCCTTCCGTCAGCGAGCACTGAAGTCGTCTGAAGGGTCGGCGGGTCTTCCGGCCGAGGATGAGTCGGGGAATGCCATCGACTACCAGGCGATCTTCGAGCCCTCGCCGGCAGCTCTCTGGGAGTTGCCCCCGGGTGTGGAAATCTGGGAGTCCTCGCAAACTCAGATAACCGAGATTCTCAGCGCCACGAAGGACGACTGGCGAGAGTTGGCAGCCGAGACCGCAACTCCGCTCTCGATCATGCTCCCCGACTCCGCAAACCAGTCGGCGGCGGGAGCTGAGCAGCCCCAGAAGGCGCTCCTCTCCAAGGCAGGCGACAGGATCGAGCGCTTCAAGCCGGCGCTCGCGTACCTCATCGTCAAGGCGCTCGCGGTCGAGGGATACACGTTGGACGAGACGGAGACCGTGGAGGTCCTGTTCGTCCCGCCGCACGCTGTCTCCCTCACGGAGAAATACGCTGCGGCCGTCCAAGCGCGCAATGCCGGCGAAGCGTTGGAGACGATCCAGCGCAACATCCTCGGGTACAGCCCCGAGCAGATCGCACAGGACAAGCAGCGTAGGGCTGAGGAGCAGCTTGCGTTGGCGTTCGCGCTCCAAGACAAGCCGCAGCCGCAGCTGACAGATGAGGCCGCAACCCCGGGTACGGGGGGGACCCGGCAGACCTGAAGCTCAGGTTTGACGCCCTCGGCACGGCGATCCGCGCCGGCGTCGCTCCTGAATCGGCATCACAGGTCGTCGGCCTCGACGGAATCCAATTCACGGGTGCCGTCCCCGTAGCGCTCCGGCTCCCAGAGACACAGTCAGCGACACTCGAGGAGAAGTAACGATGCCGGACCTGGACTCGCTCAATAGCCTCACTGAGGCATATGACAGCCAGGTCCACGCAATCCGACAGCAGATCACCGCCTTCGGGCAGGCCTACTGGGACTCACTCCCGCATTACAGGGCCAGCGCCGTCGAGGACATGATCCAAGCGATCACTCCTAGAGTGACCGCAGGCCAGCTCCGCATAGCCGACCTGACGCGCGCATACCTCGCCCAGTGCGCACGCGAGCTCGGCTGGAAAGTCGTCCTCCCACCCATCGACCAGGACGAGATACGCGGCGCCCGCGGCGTAGACCCGCGCCTCGTCTACCGTCGCCCAGCCGTCGACGTGTACACCGCGCTCGCGGCTGGCAAGCCTCTGCCGCAGGCTGCGGCTGAGGGGCGGCTGCGGCTCACGCAGCTGATCGGTGGGGACATGCAGCTGGCGAAGGTGCATGCGTCTCGGCAGTCGATGCGGGGCTACCCCGAGGAGGGACAGTTCTACCGGCGTGTCCTCACGGGGCGAGAGAACTGTGCCCTGTGCGTCGTTGCCTCTACACAGCGGTACTACCGTGGTGACCTGCTGCCGATTCACCCGGGATGCGACTGCGACGTGCAGCCGCTTCCTCCGGGCCTGGCGGTCAATCAGGTGATCGACGAGGACTTGCTCGAGCAGGTCCACCAGATCACGGCGGACCGTCTCGGTGTCTCTGACCGGGGTGGGCGTACTCCGGATTATCGGAAGCTCTTGACGGTCAGCGAGCACGGCGAGTATGGGCCAACGCTGTCGTGGGCACAGCCCAAGGCCAAGCCTAAGCCCAAGGCGGGGGAGTCTGAGCCGCCTAAGCCGCCCAAGCCACCGAAGAAGACCACAGCACAACCGCCGGACGACTCCGATCGTTTAAAGCGCCTGATGAGCGTTCCTGCCGAAAAATGGCATAAGACGCTTCAGTACGAGGGTGGGGACGTGACGGGGATTCCCGGAGAATTCCTGTATCCGGGGCATGGGGACGGACGGGTGTTCATCCCGGCAGTTTCGGCCAGAAAACCGCCCAGTGAGCATGAGGTGCTCACGGCGCTGCGCCTCGCGGAAGAGGGAATGGATGTGCTGTTCCGCGTTGATTCGCGCGAAGAAGGCGTGAAGAACCCAGACGCGGAAATGAATCAGCAGGTCTGGGAATTCAAAGCACCCACGGGGGAAGGCAAGAACACCATCGACTCGCAGATGAAGCGAGCGGGGAAACAGGCTGAACGCCTGGTCCTCGATCTGCGCCGTAGCAAACTCGACGATAGGGAAGCGATCGGGGATATTCGGCAGGGTATGCAGGGTCGTCATCTTACCCAAGTGATTGTCGTAGATCATGCAGGAAATATTGTCCACATTCCATGAGTGTGGTACCCTAGTGGTGAGGACACTAGGCAGCCCCTTCGGGCAGCCGGGGTGTCCTCACTTCATATAGCTCAAATTCACCGGCCATGGGCGCAATGCCCGGGTCGGTTTTTGATACCCCAACCAGCCCCCAGCCGTAACGGTGTGGGGGCTTTCGTGTACCCGGAATGGGAGGAATCACCATGAAGAACCACCTGAAGCACCGTCCTTACCTTCGCTTCGTCGACGCCCCGTCCGCAGAGGCGGGAGGGGATGCGACGTCCGCGCAGGAAACCCCCGCTGCCACCGCTGAGGATACGGCCCAGCAGGTTGACTGGGAGGCCGAGGCGCGGAAATGGAAGGAACTCTCTCGCAAGAATGAGTCTCGGATGAAGGAGAACGCCGAAAAGGCGCGCTTATACGACGAGGCTCAGGAGCAGGGCGAGTCCGAGCTGCAGAAGGCGCAGGAAGCGGCAGCGAAGGCTGAGGCGCGAGCTGCAGCGATGGAGGCCGAGGCGATGCGCGCTAAGGTCGCGGCGGCGACGGGCGTGGACGCGGACCTGCTGTCTGGCTCGTCAGAGGAGGAGCTGAGGGCATCTGCTGAGCGCCTCCTCGCCTGGCGCGGCGCGCAGGTCCCCAAGGGTGCTCCCGCGACGGACGCGGGAGTTCGTGGTGACGAGATCAGGGCTGCCAGACAGCTCACCAGGGAAGACCTCAAGAAGATGTCTCCCGCAGAGATCATCAAGGCCCGTCAGGACGGGCAGCTGAACAACATCATGGGCATCGCATAAGCGAGCCAAGAAAGGACACACAATGACTCTCACGCATTTCATTCCGGAACTGTGGTCGGCAAGCATCCTCGAGAACTTCCGCCGTGACACGGTGCTCGTCGGGATGGCCAACCGTGACTACGAGAAGGCATTCACCGCGGGCTCGAAGATTCACATCCCCGGCATCGTCGATGTGAAGGTGAAGGACTACAAGACCGGCGCAGTCACTGGGACTGGTGGCGCTAAGGTGCCGCGCACGACCGTCCCCGATGCCGTGGAGTCCACGGGCATCGAGATCACCATTGACCAGGAGAAGAGCTTCGACTTCCTGGTCGATGACATCGACGCCGCGCAGGCGAACCAGTCTCTCGACGCCTACACCAAGTCGGCGGCGGCCGCGCTCGTTGAAGACGCGGAGACCTTCCTGACCGCGATGCTGACCTCCAAGGGCACGGCGGTCACGGGCATCGCGAACCCGACGAACTGGGAGACCGCATACGGCGCGATCCTGAAGCTGCGCGGCAAGCTCTCGGCCGAGAAGGTCCCCGCCATGGACCGCGTCCTCCTCATCAACGCCGCCTTCGAGGAGTTCCTCCTCTCTGACGGTTCGAAGCTCACCAGCTTCGACAAGTCGAACATGACGGACGGCCTCCGCGAGGCGACAATCGGTCGTCTCCTGGGCTTCGACGTGGTCACGAGCCCCTGGCTCGATAACACGAAGCCGATGGTCGTCGCGTTCCACAAGCCGTCCGTGGCCTACGTGTCCCAGGTCGAGAAGACCGAGTCGATGCGCGCGGAGCAGACCTTCGCGGATCGCGTTCGTGGTCTGCACGTCTACGGCGGCGCAGTCCTGCGCCCGAAGGCGATCCAGGTCTTCAAGGCGGCGTGATGCAGGTCAAGGGAGAAAACGGGATCGAGTTCGAGCTCGCGGACGAGGTCGCCACGGCAATGATCACGGCAGGCATCCTCGAGGAGACCACCTCCGATGAGGCCTCGCCTTCCAGTGAAGATGTGTCGGCCGACGAGGGCGACGCTGCTGAGGAGACTTCGAAGAAGTCCAAGAAGTAGGGGGGACGATGCCTGTTCCGCTGGTAACTGTCGAGGACATTGAGGCCGCTCTTGGCCGCCCCCTCACAGACTCGGAGTTGGCGCGGTCCTCGTTCATCGCTGACAAGCTCGGCGAGGCCTTCAAGGCGCGCGCACGCCAGACGTTCACCGTCGAGACGTACACGCACCGCCTGAAGGTCGACGCGGGCGGGCGCGTCGTCCCCACGCGGGCGCCGCTCGTCGCCGTCGAGGCTGTCACGGCAGACGACGGGCAGCCGATCCCGTACCAGGTAAGGCACGGCTTCATCCAAGTCGCATTGCCCGCGAACGAGTTCGTTGTCGTCACCTACGCGGCAGGCTTCACCGAGGTCCCCGCAGCGGTACGACTTCAGCTCGCGGACAGTGCGCGACGTATCCTCCTCATCCCTGACGCAGCCGCCCAAGGCGCAACCCAGATGACCGAGACGACGGGGCCGTTCACACAGACCCGCCAGTACGCCACCTGGGCAGTCGGGGGACAGGCCATCCTCTCACCGGATGACCAAGCGCTCGCGGACGCTTATCGCCCGCGCAGCGCTGGTCACGTGTGGGTGATGGGAGGGGCCTGACGTGATGGAGGAATGGAAAACTCCGGTCCAGGTAGAAGGGACCGTCCATCGTGACGGGGACGGCTACCTCGTCGAGGAATCCAAACCGCGCCTCATCGGGGGCTGCCTGATCGCGCCGGGACAGTTCACTGTGCCGGGCTTGCTCGATCAGGCAGCCTCTGAGCGGGCCGACGAGACCGCGACACTCTACCTCCCGAGGGGAATAACGCTGAACGTCGGGGACGTCATCCGTGTCCCGGCCGAGCATCCTCTCGGCGGACGGTGGAGGGTCGAGGAGCCATCCTCGCCGTGGCCGCGCGGCACCGCTGTCGTGATTTCACGGAGGTGAGGAATGGCAGTCAAGTTCGTGCGAAATGACGTCTCAATTGAGGCTCTCCTGCAATCCGAGGGCATCGGTCGCGCGATGGTCAGCGAAGCCGAAGCGGTGCGCGCTGCGGCCGAGGCGGCGGCCCCGAAACGGGATCGCGTGCTCTCGGACGCATACAAGGTCGAGGCTGTGACAGCCACGGTGAAGACGCGCCGAAACGGCTCGTCTCGCAGGGCTGCAGGCCGAGTGACCAACGACGCCCCGCACGCCGTGCCCGTGGAATTCGGGCACTTCACCGCAGACGGTCGCCGCGTCGCCGGGCACCATACGCTCGGCAAGCTCGCGGGCTCCAAGCGCGCACGACGAGGAGGCCGGTCATGAAGTACACGGACCCAGTCCGGGTGCTACGAGATGCGATCACCTCAGCAACGGGGGCGCAGACAGTACGGGTGATCCAGGAGGGCAGCCTCCCGGACACGTGGCCGATGCCGCTTGTGCATGTCTACGCGACCCAATCCCAGGACCTCGATTTCGAGCGTATTACCTCCGTCGTTGTCGACGTGTACGCCAAGACCCCCACAGGGCCGGGCGTTGGTGGCGCGGAGGCGCTCGCGGATGGGGTTGTGGATGCTCTGTCAGTTCGTCCTGTGGTGGGGGCCTCTGGGTGGGTGGATGAGGTTTCTGTACCGTCTCGCCTGGGGGTGCGCGCCGCTTATGGCGTCGTTGAGGTGGTGGGCCTCAGCGTGGAAGTCACTCAACGTCCCACCGGCTAACCAATCTGATCTAGAAAGGACCCTGATATGGCCGATACGACGACCATTGAGGCACTGAAGAAGAAGCACAACAAGGCAAAGAACGTCAGGAAGGCTCTCAACGTCCTGGCGTTTGTCGCACCGCTCACGGCCGCTGTCCCGGACGCGCTGACAGGCGCGAGCGGCGCGATGAAGCAACTCTCCGCGGACTGGACTCCGCTGGGAATCTTCACGACCGATGGCGGAGAGATCACGCCTGACGTGTCCGTGGACGACGTCGACGGCCTGGGCTACGCAGAGCCTGTGCGCTCTGACCTGACCAAGGCAACCAAGACGATCAAGCTCAATATCTTCGAGCTGTTCCGCAAGGAGATGCTGAGCCTGACGCACGGCGTTGATCTCTCGCAGGTCAAGGCGAACGCGACCACGGGAGAAGTGGTCTTCGATGATCCGCTTCTTCCCTCTATCCCGGAGAAGCGTCTGCTGCTCGTCGCCGCCGACGGCCCTGCTGATGACGAGTGGCTGATGGGCTGGTGTTTCACGCGCGCCAAGCTCGTCTCAATGCCGACGATCTCCCTGAAGGCGACGGACCCGATTACTGGCGACCTCGAATTCAAGGCATTCGCCGACGAGGCCGCAGGCACGGCCTGCCGTAATTACTACGGCGGCTCGGCGATGCTCAAGCACCGTGACATCACGGGCTTCAGCGTCTGACACATGCTGCGGGCGGGGGCCGGGGATGTTCTCCCTCCGGCCTCTGCCCGCTACCACCCCCAGGAGAACACAGTCGATAGGACAACCATGGATCAGCTGACCTTCACGAAGACGATCAAGACGGACGACGGGAACGACCTCGTACTCACGCGAGTCACCGACGACGCTGCCGACGCGAACACTCTGCGCGCACAGGGATGGACAGAAGCCCAGCCCGAAGAGCCCGAAGAAGCCACGCCGACGCTGCCTGCCCCGCCCGCCAGCACCCAGCGCCGCGACAACTGACAAATACCAACTAGGAGAACACCAATGGCAGACAAGATCACCCCCACCCTGACGCTCTCGGCCCTCAACAACCTCGATGGCGCAGCAGCGGCCACCCCGTTCACCTTCGGGCTCAACAACCACGTAGTGACCTTCCCGGACCCCCTGGGCATGAGCCCCGAGTCCGGCGAAGACCTCCTCCTCGACCTCGGTGGCGGCAAGCGCGCCACCGAGGTTATCAACAAGTGGCTATCGGAGGAAGACGCCGCATTCGTCACCAAGCATCTGACCCTGCGTCAGATGCTGCTCCTCCTGCGACAGGCATCCAATCACTACGAGGCCTCGCTCGGGTCCCTGGGGGAAGGGCGCGCCTCTACGACCGCCTAACACGGTACGAGAGGCAGATCGTTGCGGACCTCGCGGAACAGGGCTGGGACACATACGCCCTGTTCCGCGCACGCCGATACCGATTCCTCCTGACACTCATCGACGAGCTGCCCTCAACAAGTCGAACCGTCGCAGCGATACTCAACGACCCCGAGGTCGCAATCGAAACCGCGATGGCGATCGCCGAAGCCGCGGACGACGACGACACCGAGGCGCAGCTCCGAACACAAACCCCCGAGGTCAGAGTCCTGCAGGACATCTTCGACCTGCTGGTCTCTGCCTTCGGAGGAAAAGAAACCTACCCACGACCCGAGAGCCTCACCGCGATCGCACTCGAGGACGCACGCACGAGCGTCCGAGACCGCAGCGCCCACCAGGCGCTCGCGGCTCTCATGCCGGGGTGGAGTCCACAAGAAACCTGAATATCTACCTGTAGGAGGTCTGCGTGGCTGGCGTGTATCAAGCAGGCACTGTCTATGTCGATGTGGTTCCCTCGATGCGGGGATTCTTCAAGAGCATCGAGAACGCGACAGCCACGCAGCTCCCGCAGGTGGCTGGCGATGCGGGAAAGAAGTACGCGGAGAAATTCAAGGAGAAGGTCTCCGAGTCTGGCAAGGACCTCGTTAACGCGATCGCCGATCCTCTGGGCAAGTCAACAGCGCGCCTTCGTCAGGAGGCCGCGCAGGCTGGGGCAGCCCTGCAGGAAGCGCACGCCAAGGTGGAGAAGTCCTCCTCGGCGCTCGCGAAGGCACGCGCCGAGGAGGAGACCGCAGCGACTGCGGTGGAGCGCGCTGAGCGTGCGCTCGCCGCCGCGCGTTCCAGCTCGTCTGCTGACTCGGCGGCTGTTGCTCGTGCGGAGTCGGCTCTGGCCTCGGCGCGTGAAGCGTCGGCGGCAGCGAATAAGAAGGCCGATCAGGCGTCCGCTAATCACGCGGATTCTCTGCGCAAGGAGAAGGCCGCGTCTGACAGTGCGAAGGCGGCAACCGAGGCGCTTGACCAGCGTATCTCGAAGGCCCCGTCCAACTGGGAGCGCTTCACGACGTCGCTGAAGGGCTGGGCGCGCGAGGCCGACAACGTCGAGCGTGAAGCCCGCGAGGTCGATTCATCGCTCGGTCTTGTTGGCTCGGGTGTGACGTCGCTCGGTGGTCTCGTGACCTCGGCGCTAGGGCCTCTAGCGCTCCTGGGTGCGGCTGTCGGCATCGGCGGTTTCGCGTCCGAGGCTATCGCGGCCTCAGACGCGACGAATAAATTTGCCGATACGCTGCGCTTCGCTGGCGTCGATGATTCGATGATCGAGCGGCTCGGTGCGTCCGCGCAGGAGTACGCCGATCGCACGGTCTACGACCTTGCCGACATTCAGGGCATCACGAGCCAGCTCGCCGCAAACAGTGTGGACGGCTTCGACCGTCTTGCCGAGGCAGCCGGCAACCTCAACGCAGTGTCGGGCGGTACGGCCGACACGTACAAGAGCCTGGGGCTCGCCCTCGTCCAGGTCAACGGGGCCGGAAAGTTACAGACACAGGACTGGAACCAAATTGCCAACGCCATCCCGGGCGCGTCCGGCAAGATTCAGCAGGCTCTGTCCGATATGGGCGCCTATACAGGCAACTTCCGCGACGCCATGGCGGAAGGCCAAATCTCTGCGGAAGAGTTCAACCAGGCGCTCCTGCAGCTGGGCTTTGATGACGTCGCGGTCGCGGCCGCGTCGGATGTGTCCCGCATCGAGAACGCTGCCGGCAACTTGCAGGCGACGATTGTCGGCGGCTTCAAGGACATGATCGACCTGGCGAAGCCGCAGCTGACCGACTTCATGACCTGGATGTCGGACACACTCGGCGCGGGCTTCGCGTGGATCAAGGACGTGGGCGTGCCCTCGATCCAGGGAATCTGGGATGTCCTCGCCAACGGGAACTTCTCGGGGCCGATCTTCGGCCTCGAGGAGGACAGCGGCCTCGTCGACTTCCTGTTCAACCTGCGTGATGCTGGCATGGCCGCCTGGGAGATGCTCAAGTCCGGCTGGGACGCAGCAACGAACCTCGCGTCCGCGTTCGCGCCACTCGCCCAGAGCGTGTGGGACATGGTCAGCGCGTTCGGCGGGGATGGCCCATCGGTGATTCAGCGAACCGCTGAGGCACTCAAGAGCGTGTTCGACTGGGTCGGCAAGAACACTGACATCGTCGCTCCGCTCGTCACGGCGGTAGTCGCAGGCACGGCCGCGTTCAAGGGCATGAGCGCAGCCATGGGCGCCGTGAACGCCGTGAAGGCGGCCGGCGGACTGCTGCAGTTCGTCAAGGCCACGAACCTCGCGAAGGCCGCGCAGGTCGCGTTCAACTTCGTCATGAACATGAACCCGATCGGCGCGATCGTCACGGCGATCTCCGCACTCGTCGCAGGCCTCGTCTACTTCTTCACGCAGACGGAGACAGGCCGGAAGGCGTGGGCGGCGATCACGGAGGCGTTCTACAGCTTTGTTGACTGGATCAGCTCGGCGTGGTCGTCCGCCATGGAGTCGATCTCCTCGTGGTGGACGGGCACCTGGGACGGCGTCTCGGGATTCTTCTCGACCTACGTCGTGCAGCCCCTGCAGACGGCATGGGATGCAATCACGGCTGTCTGGGACGGCATCGTCACGGTGTTCAAGACGGCGTTCGCGATCATCGTCGGCGTTGTCCTGACGCCGATCAAGCTCTACATACAGGCGTGGGTAGCGGTCTTCACCTGGGCGTATGACAACGTCATTAAGCCCGTGTGGGATGCGATCTGTCAGGCCTTCACCTGGGCTTACGACAGCGTCATCAAGCCCGTATTCGAGCAGATCGCTAACACGTGGCAGTGGATCGCCGGAATAGCCACAGAGGTGTTCGGCGGCATCGTCTCATTCCTCGAGGGAGTGTGGACGGCGATCTCCACAGGAGTGACGGCCGCGTGGAATCTCATCGTCGCGGGCGTCACCTGGTACATCAACACAGTCTGGAACATCGTCAGCACAGTCTTCACGACCGTCGCTGGCGTCGTCTCCTCGATCTGGAACGGAATCTCCTCCACCATCACGGGCGTCTGGGAGTCCATCAAGTCAACGGCGAGCGCAGCCGTCCAATGGGTCTACGACAGCGTCACGAACGTCTTCTCGTCCATGTCGAGCGGAGTCTCCTCCACCTTCGATGGCATGCGCTCCGCCATCGAGTCCGTGTGGAACAAGGTCAAGTCGGTCGCGGCAAAGCCGGTGAACTTCATCATCGACACGGTCTACACCAACGGCTTGAAGTCGATGGTGGAAACGGTCGCCTCGAAGATCGGCCTCTCGCTCACCCTGCCGACGGTCCCCAGGATTGCCGAGTATGCCGGCGGCGGCATCGTCCCCGGCTATAGCCCTGGACATGACACGATCCCGGCGATGCTCTCCCCGGGCGAGGCAATCCTCGTCCCCGAGCTCGTCCGGCAGATCGGCCCGAGTCGCATCATCGCTGCGAACTACGCAGCCTCGAAGCGCCGCCCCGGCGGCTCTCCCGGCAAGGCACCCGCCGGATTCTCCGGAGGAGGTATCGCCCACTTCGCTGGCGGCGGCATCGCAGGATGGTTCGCCGACGCAGCACGCGGCGTGAGCGAGTTCTTCCGCGACCCGCTCGGCTCCATCGCGCAGCTCATCACCGAGCCCGTCCGAGGACTCATGAAGGGGATCGCCCCCGGAGTCATCGGCGAGCTTGGCGCAGGCGGCGTCGAATCCCTCCTCGCGGGAGTCGGATCATTCTTCAAGAAGAAGGCCGAGGAATCCTCGTCGGCCGGACTCGTGGGCGCCGCAATGCGGGCCGTCCAGATGCAGGTCCCCTACGTCTGGGGCGGCTCAGCAATCCCGCCAGGCCTGGACTGCTCAGGCCTGGTGTATTGGGCAGCCCAGCAGCTTGGCCTGGGGTGGCCGCGCCTCACGGCAGCCGGATACCAGGCCGGCTCCACACCGATCCCCTGGACGCAGGCAGCCCCCGGCGACCTGCTGTACTGGGGAGCACCTGCCCACCACATCGCGATCTACGCCGGTGGCGGCCAGATGATCGAGGAACCAAAGCCCGGCCTCAACGCCCGGTACACCGGTATCTGGGGCTCGCCGACCGTCGGCCGCTACGGCGGAGCTCGCAAGTACGACCGCGGCGGTTGGCTGCCCACGGGAGTCACAGCGGCCGTCAACCAGACGGGCACGAGGGAGGCAATCCTCACCGCCCGTCAGTGGGCAGATGTCAGTGCGCTCGCGGCGAGTGGAGCAAATGCGGTGCCGTCGTTCGATGGGGCGCAGGTCAACCTTGTGTTGGATGATGGCCATTCGTTCCGTGCGCATGTGGAGTCGATTAGCACCGGCGTCCTGGTTCGTCGTAAGCAACTCGCTGGAAGGAGCAGGTAGTGGCTCGTGAGAATCTTTGCCGCAATCCGTCGTTCGCGTATTTACTGCGGGAATGGGCGAAGATCGCTCCGGCCACGGTGAGGATCGGCTCGGATACTGACTCGTGGGGCGGGCACGCTCGCCAGTCTCCGCAGTATCTGGCCATCGACGTGCCGCCCGGCACGCAGGGTCCGGCTGCCGCGCCAACGGCAGTCACTGTCGCCGGAGGACAGACCGTCGCGATCTCGGCGCTTGTGCGCACGAGTCCTGGCCTCGCGGCTGCTGTCTCCCCGGAGTGGACCGTGGGCGGCCGCAGCGTCACGGAGAAGACTCCGGCGCTGTTGGCCGCCAGCGCGGATGGGGTTCGCCCCGTCTGGGCGTTCACCGCCCCATCTGGGGCGACGGCCGTGCGGCTTCGGTTCGAGGCCCGCACGACCTCGGCGGCCGAGCGCGGCACTCTGCCGGGCTGGGTGTACCTCGATGACGTCCTCATCGTCACGGCCCCCACCCCAGGCGAGGCACTCGAGGCAGCAGCGGGGGAGTTCTTCGACGGAGACACCCCGCCGAGCCGCATCGGCTATTCCTCGAGGGCGCTCACGCACCAGTGGACCGGCGCTCGCGGCGTTTCGACGTCGCGGGAGGTCGAGGCGGACGTCGATATGTCGTCGCTGCCTGTCGCGATTGTGGCGGGTGGACAGGCGCCCAGGGTCCAGATCGTGATTCCCCCGGCGTGCGTCCCGGCTGGGGCGGCCTGCTATGTCGAGGGCGTCACGGACACGGGCTTCACGTGGATTCCTCGCGGGGGAGTATGGTCCTCCAAGGGCTTGCAGCGCATCATTGGGGACCCGCTCGCACCGATCAACACGCCGGTCAGGTACAGGCTGACGACGTCGAGGGGCCTCACGGTCGAATCGGAGCCGGTGGTCCGGTCATGGGGCGGCCTGTCGCTGATGACTGACACGGCGGGCGCGAAGCCTGTGAATGTCCTGTGGCAGGGCACTGACCAGCGTGAACTGAAACCGCGGGTGACTGAGCATGAGGTGCCGGGCCGTGCAACACCCCTGGTGGTCTATGCGCCAACGATGGGGCGCGGCACGGTGTCTCTCACGGCTCGCACGAACCTGCAGGACACGGCGGCCATGAAGACGCTTCTGGCGTCTCAGACGCCGGTGGCGCTTTTCCACAACCCGCGTCACTGCGTGCAGTGCAAGCGTGGGACGTGCGATGTCGATCCGGTGACGCTCATGTCGGTGACATCGGTATCGATGGAGCGTGCGCCGCGTCTCGACGTCGCCGAGCGCATCTGGCAGCTCAAGGGCACGATCGTCGATCTGCCGCAGCCGAACACAACGTTGACGTTGTCGACGTGGAACGACTTCGATAAGCGACGGCTGACGTGGAGTGGTCTGGATGCTCGTCGGTGGCCGTGGGATCAGTTCGACAGGACTATCTGGCAGGAGGACGCATGAGCATGCCGGCCGACGTCGAGCAGATTCCGGAGGACCTGCTGACCTCGGGCTACTCGGTGTCTGTCACCGTGGAGTCGTGGCTGGGATCGCAGTACCTGGGGGAGGTGCCCGTCGAAGATGGGTCGGTGTCGTGGGACGCTGGTCAGCAGGTGCAGGGCACCCTGTCCCTGACGGTGCCCCGTGTGGGAGCTGTGCAGGGGGAGGACTGGCGAGACTGGGACCCCGTGGACGCCGAGCACCCGCTCGGCTGCTACGGGCAGGTCCTGCATGTGAGTATGACGGTCGGGTCGCTCGTCGGTGCGGGCTGGTGGACGGTTCAGCTAGGCCGGTTCCTTATTACCTCGGTGGAGCCGGGACCGTCCACGGTGCGAGTGACGGGCAAGAGCCTGATGCAGCGCCTCGAGGAGGACAGGCTGACGGAGCCGATGGCACCGGACCCGGCGGGCACTCTCGCATCGGAGCTGCGCCGCCTGGTTGGTGCGCGTATCGGCGTGATCATCGATCCGGCGCTCGGCGATAGGCCCTGCCCGTCGATGTCCTGGGGTGAGAGCCGCATCGATGCGGTCTACGAGATCGCGAAAGCCTGGCCTGCGGCAGTGCGCGAGGGCGGGGACGGAATCATGTATCTGTCCCCGCCGACTGCGCCGCCCACCTCGCGGCCGGCGCTGCTCCTCTCGGATGGGGAGGACGGCACGGTCGTCGGGGTGGCGGCCTCGGTGAGCCGCGACAAGGTCTACAACCGCGTGGTCGCCCGGGGGCAGCAAAGCTCTGACGAGGGTGCCCCCTCGTTCCAGGCGATCGCCGATCAACTGACGGGACCGATGCGCGTCGACGGTCCCTACGGCACCGTGCCAAGGTTCTTCTCATCGCCGCTAATCACGAGCTACGAGCAGGCTAAGCGTACAGCCGAGGCCATGCTCGCAGACTCGGTCAGGAAGAAGATCAAGGTCCCCGTGCAGCACGCCCCGGACCCACGCATCCGCCTAGACGCACACGTCGAGATTGTGACGCGGCCCGTGGACGCTGCGTCCACGAAGACGATGTGGGGAACCGTCTCGGCATACGAGGTGCCGCTCACCTACAGGGGCACTCAGAAGACCGATGTGGAGGTGAGCGTATGAGCTGCCCCGTGATGGACCTGATTTCGACGGTGCCCGATGATCTGCCTCCCCGTTATGGCTCCGACAGGTCACCGACGGCGATCGCGCGCGTGGTCAGCCTCATCGAGGGCGGCCGTGCCCTCAACGTTAGCCTGTACGGTGGCCCGCCGATCCAGATTTCAGCGACGGCCGTCAACTGGACCGGCGTCGAAACAGCGCACGTGCTACTCGATCCAGACACGGGGCGGGCACTGCACGCGCTCGGGCCAGCTCCCAAACCGGAGAACCCACTCCCCAAGTGGGAACAGCTGACCTCCCCGACACGGACAGTGAGCGAAGCTGTGCTAATCCCGCAGTGGGCGGGGACCTGGGACGGAACCTCTTGGACCCGGCACGGTGGCGGCGGAGCCTGGCAGCGAAACACAGGCGGCCCCCGCCTCACAGGACTTGCCACATACGGCCGGCAAGCCGAGGCTCTCGGACGTATCACGGTCACGGCCGCCACGCTGACGCTCCGCCCACACTCGACGTCAGCCGCATGGTCAGCACAGATCGCACCGGCCACCTACTCGGACACCGGCCCCGTCCAGGCGGGCGCGACGATCAGCGTCCCCGTCCAGGTGGGCGCCGCAGTTCTGACTGTCGACATCACACGCCTAGCCGCCCAGCTCCTGACCCCGGGAACTGGCCTCGCCCTCGTCGGACAAACATACGGCGGCGTCCAGGCCGCCGGAGACAGCCTCTCGATCCGCATCACCTACACCTCCCGATAGGACAATCATGAGCTACCTCGACCAGCGGGGACACCGCGTCCCCTCACCCACTGACCCCGCACAGCGCCAGGACCTGCTGGCCCTGTCCCTGTCCATCCCCTCCTACAAGGCGTGCGCCTCCGAAACGGCGGCGGCGCAGTACGTGTCCGCGCTCGCGGCTGCTGGCCTGGTGGCCTCGACGGCGCAGCCTGTTTACGTGTGGAGGACCGATCTCAATGCCGTGAGGGTGTGGGATGGTCGCGCGTGGGCGGCAGAGTCGAATCTGCAGATGGAACTCTCGGCGGTCGGTGATATGCCCGTGGGAGCGGGCCTGAGTCCGACGGTCCAGCCCGGCCTCATCAAGGGCGGCCGAGTCGCGGTGTCCAGCGCCGAGGTCGCGTTCGGAAATCTCTACATGCCGCGCGTGAACTTCAGTACCCCGTTCCCGCACGAGTGTGTATCGGTGTCCATTACGCCGCTGTATGGATCGGGGCCGGCTGGCTGGAATTTCAAGAACGGCCGACAGTTCTGCGTGGACGTGCTCGACAAGAGCGGCTTCAGGCCGATGCTCCCCGGCGTGACCTCACAGGAACGCCATTCCTTCGCGTGGATGGCCCTCGGCTACTGACAGACACCAATTGAACCTGCCCCTCGGACAAGCCCGTCCGGGGGGTTTCGTCTACCCGATTGAGGAGAGACATATGGAACTGACGATTGAAGAACTGATGGAGTCCATGCCTCCGGCGACCGACACTCCGGCCGACGTTGTCACACCCATCGAATTCCCTTACGAGGAGGTCACGCGATGAGCATGACAGCATCTAAGGCGCTCGCCTGGGCTGCGAGCCAGATCGGCTACTCGCGGTGGGATGACCCCCTGCCGGGCTCGGCGTTTGGGCGCTGGTACGCCGCCAAGCATGGCGCGTACTACGGCGAGAGCGGCGTCCCGTTCTGCGCCATGTTTGCCTCGTGGTGCCTCACCGATGACGACGGTAACTCGGTGATCCCCGGAGGGGATTTCGCCTACGTGCCATACGGCATCAACGCCGCACGGGCGGCCGGTCAGCTCGTCGATCCGTCGAGCGCAGCCCCGGGTGACCTGATCTGTTTCGACTGGGACGGGGACGGCCTTGCCGACCACGTCGGCCTGGTCGAAGCGAACTACGGGTCGTGGGTGCAGACCATCGAGGGCAACACGAGCTCGGGCGCTGCGGGCTCCCAGTCCAACGGCGGTGGAGTCTACCGCCGTTCCCGCGACTGGGATGCGGTGTGCGCGGTCATTCGCCCCTACTACTCCGACGCGGCTGCTGGCTCATCCGGCGGCTACACGGACATCACGGGAATCCAGCGCGCGGTTGGCGCGGATGCGGACAACGTCCTCGGCCCCGACACGACACGCCGCGTCTACGCGGTCGTGGCGGCGAGCTCGTGGGGCGGCAGGCAGTTCCCGTTCGGCGTCGAGTACGTGCAGCAGGTGATCGGTGCAGAGCCGGACGGCATCTGGGGAGATGAATCGGACGCGTCGCACGATCGCGTCGTTGGCGACCTGCAGCGCGCCGTCGGTGTGGACGATGACGAAATCTACGGGGCCGTCACCAACGCGGCCATCAACGCGGCGCTCGCGGGCGCGGAGAAGGGGGAATGAGATGGATACGCTGTTGATGGGGCTTCAGTCGGACCCCTTCATCACGACGGTCATTGTCGGCCTCGTGTGGCCGATGGTTCAGGCTGCGCTGGACAAGCCGTGGTGGACGCGCCGCCGCCGTGTGGTGCTCCTCGTCGCGGTCGCTCTCGTCACGACTGCGGCCGTGTGGGTCTCCGGCTCTTACCCGGCGACGTGGCGTCTGCTCGTCACGCAGATGTCCGTGTTCCTCGGTGTCGCGTGGTCGGTCTACACGATGCTGTCGGCTGTCCGCATTAATGGGGCGAGCGTCCTTGATTGGGTGGGCGCCGCTACTCCGGGCGGGCAGACGGTCGATGAGCTGACGGGCACGTCGGACAGCGCACGTGATTGACATTATCGCCGACCCGAAGGTCGTCACGGCGATTGTCGCAGCGGTTGTTGCCATCATTGGCGCGGCCGCTGCGGCAGTCGTCGCGGGCTTGCGGTACGTCGGCAGGCTGTTCGACGCGCGGCTCGCGCACATCTCGGAGACCGCGTCCGAGGCCCGTGATGCGGCGAAGAGTGCGGACGCGGAAATCAAGAACAATCACGATACGAATGTCAGAGACGACCTCGACAAGGCGATTGAGACTGTCTGGGTCGTGTCGGACCAGATCGGCGCTCTGTCCAAGCAGGTGACGGGCCTCCTCGATCAGGGTGCCCGTATGGAGGCCACTCTCAACGCGCACAGCGAGAGCCTCAGCTCCGTGCAAGCGCGCGTCGGACGGATCGATGAGCGCGGTTCCAAGATGGCCGCTGAGCTCCACGACGAGCGGACGGCGCGCGAGTCTTCGCAGCGCACCATTGACGAACACGCGCATGACGCCCACGCGAGACTGCATGAGCGCCTCGACAGACTACAGGAGAAGGTAGATAAATGGGAGGAACGACAGTGAGTGGGAACGTCACGCGACTCGACGGCTCGCCTGAACCCCTCGCCTACATCACGGCGACCTTGAAGACGCAGACGGGGGAGGCCACGTCCCTGATGGCAGTCGGCCCCGTCTCTCGGGCAGCTAACCCGCGCGGACAGATCATGCTGCCCCTCGATCTCACGGAACCGTCGCAGGTCCACCTGCGCCTCAGCGTCCCCGGCCGGACACTCCGAGAAGCGACAGTCACGCTGAAGCCCGGCATGGCCTACACGCTCGCCAGCGTGTTCTCCGGCGAGGCCACGCCCACACCGGCACCTCAGACTGGCACGCCAGACGTGCAGGTCTCCGGTGACGGAGACACAGCAACCATCAGCGGCGTCGTCTCTGACGACGGGGACACCATCACTTTTGGAGGCTAACAATGGCAAAGCCCAAGATCTACACGAAGCAAGGCACAGACAAAGCGATCGCGAAGGCCATCGAACCACTCGCCACCAAGGAAGAACTCGCCAGAGCCTCCGCCGGCGGAAAGGTCGACCTCGCCGAATACGCCAAGCGCACCGACCTGGCACCCCTGGCCACACGCGCCGACCTCGCCGGCTACGCCACACGCCAGCAGGTCGCCGAACTTCCGAGCCGCGCCGACCTCGCTGGATACGCCACCAAGGCCGATGTGGCAGGAGTGGCCCGCACGAGTGATCTCACGGGCCTGGCCACCAAGGCCGAACTGACGGGCCTGGCGACCAAGGCCGACGTGGCGGGCGTCGCCCATACGAGTGATCTCACGGGCCTGGCGACCAAGGCCGAGCTCACCGAAGCCTTGAAGCGCGTCGGCATCACAGTGTGCTCCACGGAGGCCGAAGCGCAGGCCCTCCCGGACGGCGCGCTCTATTTCCTCGTCTCTGGCGCTGCCCCTGCGCCGTCCCCGACTCCCTCGCCTGCCCCCGCAGCTGGCCCGACGCTCGTCGCCAGCGCAGCCGGTCAGGTCGTCGGCCAGACCGTCACGATCAAGGTTGATGGAAAGGCCGGAGACAAGATCGTGATCGGTCTGAACGAGAAAGCACAGGGTACGCCGGCGAACTTGACCGTCCCGCAGGGCTGGGACCAGATTGTCGCCCCGTACTGGGTCGGCACGATGCGCGCCGTCGTCATCACCGGCCCATGGGCGCCCACTGTCACGCTGACGCTGAGCCAGAATGCGGAGATCGGCTGGGCTGCCGCCTCGATCCGAGGAGCCTCCACGATCAAGGCTGGCGACGTCAAGAAGCGCCAGGCCCCGCCGACCGAGACGACGACCTGCACGGCTCCCGCGCTCGCGGGCCAGGGTGTGGTGCTGGGGTTCGCGTTCGAGCGGACGAGTGCAGTTGAGTCCTCGGAGCAGGTGACTGTCTCTGCGGGGTGGGAAAAGCTCGCCTTTGCGTCGCAGGAGGGTCTCAACTATCAGACGGTGACGTTGGCGCGTCGCACGGGCTCGCAGCCTGCGGACATGGTCGTCACCTACCCGAACGCGCAGGGGAGCAATGGTCTTGCGGTGCAGGTGATCGCGCATGCCTGATCTCGTTGTGTACGAGCGTCGGCGCGCAGGCGGTGATAGGCCGGGTGTTGTGCGAGTGCGTCGCCGCGCAGGTGGCGATGTGAGCCTATCGAGGCGTGCGCCGGCGACGCCGGTGATTCCTGCAGGCGAAGACGTGGTGACGGCCTTCCTGTCGCGGCGCCCGTTCTACATCAGTCATCGGATGGGTGGCACCGAATTCCCGGAGTTCACACAGGCTGGCCTCAATGCCTCGTTGCGCGCGGGGTTTAAGGCACTCGAGTTGTCTGTGCGGCGGTGTGCCTCGGGCGAGTTCGTCGCTATCCATGATTGGAAGACGTCAAGGACGGTTCCGGGCACGGACTACCAGATTTGGAACACTCCGTGGTCGACGCTGCGCACGCTCCGCCAGGCCTCGGGTGGCTTTATGCGCCTGACGGACATTATCGATCAGGTGCCGGATGACATCGTGCTCGCGATCGACCACAAGACCACGTCCTCGGAAGACCAGCGCAATCCGGGTGACCTGGCGGCCGAAGAGCAGCTGTTCGATTACTTGGACACGACGTTCGGGGGGCATCCTGAGCGCAGGGTCTTGTGGAAGGTGTTCGCGAAGGGGACCGGCGCGAAGCGCGCGAAGGTTCGCGGCTACAAGGTCATGGCGATGCTGTATCCGAGCGAGGTCGCGACCTTGGACCTATCCCAGTGGGATGTGATCGGGATGGAGTGGAGCGCAGGCGCAGACGTGTGGAATCGCCTGAATGCTTCGGGCAAGCCGACGATCGCACACATCATTGTCAACGACTCGCAGGCGCGCCAAGCGCTCGCGAAGGGAGCGACGGGGCTGATGGCCTCGTATCCCTCCCTCGTACACCCGTAGAGGACTGGACACAGAGGAAGGCCCCGCCACCCCACTGAGGGCGGCGGGGCCTTCCTTGTGCTATCAGAACTCTTCGACGCCTCCGGCAACGTGGACAGGCAGCCGATGGCGGATAAGAGAAATCATCGCCTGCGCCTCAGCTTCGTCGAGGGCGGCAGGGACGGCGTAGATGTCGTGCTTGACATACGGGGTATCAGTACCGCGGCCGCCTTCTTCGATGATGGCGATGACAGTGCGAGACTTGTGGCCGCCGCTGAAGGGGTTCGGGCTGACCCAGTCAACGCGGTATGCGTATGCGCGGATGAAGACGGGAGTGAAGAGCCCGTCGGAGTCAAGGGTGGAGGTGATCTTGGTGATGGTACCGGGTCCGGTGGACCCGAATGACTGTCCGAGAATCTCTCGCTGGTGATCGGGGATGCAGGCGGCGATTTCCTCGAGGGTGGGGTTTTCCCAGTCGGTCCAGGTGGTCATTGGTAGCTCCTTCGGTGGGGGTATGGGGTGATTCTATTGTGTGTGCAGTGTGTTCGGTGGGGGCTATGCGGCGGCTTTCACGGCGCTAATGAGTGCGTCGTCCGGCAGGCGCACGTAGCGTCTGGTCGTCTCAGGCCTCGCATGCCCGAGGACGGCTCCGACGGCCAGGAGGTCACGAGTACCGGCATACATGGCGGTGCCGCAGCGGTGCCGGAGGGTGTGCCCGGTCCAGCCAGCAGGGAGCGCCCGAGCGAGTCGCTTCGAGACGTACCCAGCGGACAGGTGCCCGCCGTCTTGGCCCGGGAACAAGTAGCCGCGACAAGCTGTGAGGGCGCGGCGCAGGTCCATGCGGATGATCGGGACATATCGGGTCTTGCCGCCCTTGCCTGTCACGTACAGGCCGGACCCGTCCCAGTCGCGGGAGTGGACTCGCGCGATCTCCATGCACCGCAGGCCTGCATAAGCGCCGAGGAGAATCATCGTGCGGTCGCGCTCATCAGCCCGAGCGAGCGCGTCGTGGAGCACGTCGTCAGGGACGGGGCGAGCGACACCGGCGGGCACACGCACGGCCGCCAGCCCCTGCGCGGGGTCGACGGGGATGAAGCCCGCTCCGTGAGCCCAGCGGAAAAACGCCGTGATAGACCCGCGCACGCTCTTGCGCGTCTCGGGCTTCCACGAGCCCGCGGAGAGCACGTACCGCAGATCAGTCGAGGTCACGGAGGCCGGGCCATCAGGGCATTCGCGGATGACCTTGTGCAGATGGCAGGAGTAGAGGCGAATCGTCCGGGGTGACCGGCCAGCAGCTTGCATGGCGGTAGTCCAATCTGCGACGGCCGTGTCCCAGTCCCAGAGGGGTTTCATCTGTGTGTCCTAGTTCTCTCGCAGCGCCCCGCGCTCGCGGGAGGGGGATGAGCAGGCCCCCTGTTGCGACCCTTGCGGGGTAAGTGTTGGTGGCTGATTCACTGTCTCGCGACGGTGCGAGCGTGTCCACCGGAAGGATGCCGTAATCTAGGCGATGGAAGGAAGATCGTCGGTGTTATCCCAGCTCGGGCGCGAAGGAAACAAAAAGGTAACATTGTGACCAAGCCGATAACCGGACGGTTGTTGGTTCGAATCCAACCGCAGGAGCTCTCCCCCCGGCCCATCAGGGTCGGGGGTTTCATTGTTTGCAGCGCCGGTCATGAGCCAGTCGCGATCGACGCCGGTCTCCATTGCCCAAAGAAGCACAACGGACTTACGCGGCTGACTCTTGTTGAGCTCGCTGTTATTGACCGTGGCGCGCGAGAGTCCCACGCGCTCGGCGAACTGGACCTGGGTAAGGCCGGTCATTTCGCGTGCCTTGCGCAGGCGGTCCCCAATGGTCCACTGAGGAACAAAGCCTGTGCTGGCGAGGGTTTGGACTGAAGTGCTCATATGCCTAGTTTCGCATATCTGGGGTGCTCATGCAATGTTTCGCGCAAAGTTGAGGCGCGCCCTACATGCGCAGAATTCGCAACCTATGCACATGCCGACTTGTGCATATCTGAAAACCATGCAATGCTATGCACATGCCTACAAATCAGCTTGTGAATGTCTCTGAGGTTGCCGACATGCTCGGCATCTCCAAGAGGACTGTGCATCAGCGAATCGGCGCAGGCCGCATCGCTCCTATCCAGAAGATGCCCGGCCAGACCGGCCAGTACCTGTTCGACCGTTCCTACATCGAGCAGATCGCAGCCGACGAACGCGACGCCACCCAGCGACGCTCCGCGCTCGCGGCCGCGCCGTCCGCTCCCGAGGACTACGTGATCCAGGACGAGCGCACGGGGACTGTCATCCTCCACGCCTTCCATGGCTCCGTTGACGGCGGTGACGCCGCGTGACCCCGGGGTGGGTAACCCCGAAGGGCGCGGCGGACTACTTGCAGGTGTCTGAGTCCACCTTGTACGCGCTGCGCCGGGCCGGTGACGGTCCCCGTTATGCGAAGCGTGGGCAGTTGGTCCGGTACTCGATCGCAGATTTGGACGCATGGATGCGTCAGAACATGGAGAACTCTCATGAGGATGAATGAAAGCTTGGTGGGCGGGCGCCCGTGTGCCGGGGCACCCGCCCACCGGGAGAACACGATTAGCGGATCACTTGCCAGATTCCTTGATGGTCGTGTTCGGGTGGCCCTTGCCGTAAGTGGCCGTGACGAAACGTCCGGTCACGGCGCTTCGGTAAGTGCCCTTGGAGGACTTGCCGCCTCCGCTCTTTCCGCCCTTCGCCATGCCTGTCACCTCCTTTCGTGCGAACTCAAACGCCCTCAAATGGGCGTTGCTCGCATGGTACGGACAAGCATGGGCATTTGCGTCCACCCTGCTGTGGAGGAGGCCGTGGTCGGGGGTGACGCCGCATGATCCTCTGTGGAGCAGGAGGCTGCACAACTACTCGTATCGAGGCGTTGAACACTGACGAGCCGCTCATCCGTGAGGATGCGCAGCCCTGCAAGGTCCTGCGCGTCGACGGCGATCATGAAGCATACGCGGAGAGTCGACTCCTCGAAGCGGCTGCAGCACTGCAGAAGGCGGCGCTCATCCTCGGATCGTGCCACATTCGTCACTGGTTCGATGAGGCCCTTCTTGCGCGCACGCAGAGCGACATGCTGCAGATTCAGGATGCGGTCCTGGCGAAGCTGCAGCGCCTGAATACGCGCGCACTCGAAGCCCTACAGGCGTCGGAGGAACACGGCGAAGGGAGCGCAGAGTGAATCACAGAGAAACTCAGGCTCGTAAGACCTACGAGGATGCTCAGAGGGCTGTTATCCAGGCATGTGAAGACCTGCGAGAAGCGGAGATGTTCCTCGATTCCTTCGAGCGCAGTGAACGCTCTGCGGTGGGCGGCGCGGCTGCCCGCGTGGTCTCGTCGGCCGACGTCGCGAACACCCATGCGTCGAACCTTCGTGAGTCTGCGGTGGGCGGCGCTGCTGCGGAGTATCTCGCACGAGAGGGGCAGCAGGCGCGCGAGTCACGACTCCCGGCGCTCTCCGAAATAATCGTGAATCGGCACACGACTAAGTTCCACGCCGGACATGAGGGCGGCGAGCACTTCAACAGCCTCCCAGAGCGCATCGAGTTCCGCGCGGACAGCGAGCCGTCGATAAGCATCAACATCTCTGTCACTCAGAGAGATTTCAAGAGCGTGCTGTTGGCTCTGCAGTCGCTGCTTGATGTTGTCGAGAGTGGCAGCAAGGGTGGGGCCTGCGGACATGGTTGTCATTCTTCCTCCTCGGTGAGGTGTGGTGGCTGCACTGCTTCGTGCGGCCTGGCGGGTGTTACCCACCTTACCGAGGAGGGGGCCATCCGTGGTGCGGATGGTTCGTCTTCCTCAGCGTCTTCCTCCGCTTACTCCGGCGGCGCTGGGGGAGACCGTGGCCTGCCGGGGGCCAGTGCTCATACCCCGGCAGGCCACACCGTTCAGGTGTCGAAGTACAAGATTTTCGCGCATCCCGAGGACGGGGTGCAGCGAAGTTAGCTCCGTGGGGCCGGGTTTGAGTGTTGGTGGGTTGCGAGTCTCCGCCCGGCCCCACGGTCCCCAGTTGAAAAGAAAAGCGCCCCGGCCGATTGGGGTCGGCCGGGGCAGTCCAAGAAAGGACTATCAGTCATGAATCAGGTTAACACGACCGAGACAGTGGCGTTGAGTGCGCCGGTGTTAGAAGCGCTACGGCGCCTCGATGCGGTGATGAAGCTGCGCAAGCGTCAGACGGCCGCGCAAAAGCGGATTGCGTTGGCGCGCTCGCGTGCGCGTGAGGCACAGGGAGGAAAGCGGTGAACGCGATGAATGTTGCGAGGCTGTTCGTGGCGCTGGCCCTGCTGGTGCTGGCGTGGTGGCTTGGGTCCCTCATTGATGGGTGGGTGGCGGCTGCGGCCGCGATCCTCCCTCTGACGGCGCTCGCTGAGCGTCTGGTCTACGTCGCGTGGAAGGAGAGCCGGGCATGAGGTCCGTCGAGATGATCGTTGAGTTCCCTATCGAGGACGCGAACCTGCCGATGCCGCACCTGCTGGGGCTGGCAAACGCAGCGTTCGTCGAGGAGGTCGAGCGCCAGGGGCTGCTGCTGATGTCGCCTCCGAGCCCGTCCGTGATGCACGCGCGCCGGATTGTCGAGGTTCGCGCGGCCGTCGTGGAGAAGCCGGACTGGGCGCCGCCGACGCCGTCGGCACCAACATTCGAGTGCCCGAACTGCGGCACGACGATTTTTGCCGCGGGAAACACCGAGCAGGAAGAGGCAGAGAAGTGACCGAAACGATGATGGGCGTCCTCGTCCTGGCACTGCTGGCGCTGGTGACGGCGGGGCTGTGGCAGGACTGGCGCACGAACACACGCGAGTTCCGCGAGATGCGTCGCCGCCTTGTGCAGATGCAGGAAGACCGTCAGAGGGGTGAGACAAATGACTGAGGCTATCGCGATTGCCGCTGATGATGTGCAGGCCCGTACCGTCGCGGAGACGATGCTCGGCCTCATCGCTGATGACGGTCATGTTGAGGTCGCGCAGGCTGAGCTGGCTCGCCTGACTGGCCTGTCTGCGCGGACGCTGCGCCGTGCCCTTGATCGCCTGCGTGAGGCCCACTGGATTGCCGTCGTGCGTGAGGCGACGCCGAACGCGCCCGCGCGTTACGACCTGACGGACCTGGCTGACGTCGCGCAGGCGGTCGGCCTGAAGCCGCGCCGCGAAGAAACCGCGGCCGTGCCTTCGACGGGCACTGGCGTGTTGTCGGCTGAGGTCGCGGCGGACCCGATTGGGGCCGTCCAGCCTGGCCAGCGGTGGCTGATCGACCCGACGCTCCTGCAGGGAGGCTCGAACATCCGCGCTGACTTGCGTGTCGGCCCCGAGTTCGTGGAGACGATCGCCGGCCTCGGGGTCCTCAAGGACATCGACGTGTATCCGACCCTCACGGGCTTGGTGGTCCTCGATGGGCACCGCCGCCACCGCGCGGCCATCGAGGCGGGCTTGGAGACGGTGCCGGTGCGCATCGTCGACGTGGCGGGCGAGCTCGAGCGCATCGGCCTGCAGCTCACGGAGAACGACGCTCACGAGCACACCTCGACCGTTGACCGTGCGCGCGCCATTAACCAGCTCGTGTTGATGGGGCTCCCGGCCTCCGAGCTGCGCAAGCGCGGCGTGAAGGCCAGCGAGGCCACGTTGGCCCGCCGCGTCGCGAACGCTTCGCAGGAGGTCGCTGACCTTGGCGAGTCGGCGAATCTTGGTCTTGATGATCTCGCGAAGATCGCTGAGGCTGAGGCTGACCTCCCCGAGGACATCGCGGGCATGGTCGTCGAAGAGATTCGCGAGGCCCCCGGCAAGATCGATCATTTCCTCGAGCGCGCCCGCGACGAGGCACGCCGACGCAAGCTCTACGAGGACGAGGTCCTCGACCTGCGTCAGCAGGGCGTCAAGGTCATCCGCGAGGACGAATTCTACGACGGGTTTCCGAAGAGCAACCAGTTTCTGTGGAACCTGGTCGACGAATACGGCAACTCGGTTGAGCCGCACGACAACTGCCCCGGCAACGTGGCGTATGTCTCGGTGATCGGCTCGGGCGACTACACGAATGTGCAGACGCGCTTTGTGTGCATGGACTACGCCTCGCACGGGCACTTCACCCGTGAGGACAGGGCGAGGACAACGCAGGAAGCCGATCGCGCAGCGACCGTCGAGGCGAACCGTCAGGCAGCTCAGGAAGGCGAAGTACGCCGCGCCTGGATTAAGGATGTGCTCTTGAAGCGCCCGCTGCCGAAGGACACCGCGCTCCTAGAAATGCCCGTCATCTACAACCAATACCAGGTGTCCGACGCATCGCAGGCGAAGGGCCGCGCGCTGATTAACTTCGATGACATGGGGTACGGGCTCACGATGTCAGCCGCGCAGGCGGCTAAGGCACGCCTCGCGTGGTGTATCGGCGTCCTCGAGGGTGGCATGGGCCGTGATTACTGGCGCAGCCGCAACGGTGAGCGCTTTGACAGCCTCGTTCAGCTGTACCTGCGCACCTTAGAGCACTGGGGATACCCCCTCGGTGAGGGTGAGGAGGCGTTCTGCGAGAAGGTCGAGGCTGCCCCCGCAATCATCACCTGGGGACCGCGCGCTGGGGAGGTGTGCTGATGAGCGTCGAGGAGTCAACGCTGGTGGTCGTGGCTCGGGCTGCGTTGGAGGGGGCGCTGCGAGCGGCCCTGCCGCACATGGCGCGCCGGATTCCCGAGGATGCCCCGGACAATGGTGCGGGCCTGATGCGCCTGGCCGTCGTCCAGGATTGCGTGATGGTGCTTGCGGTCGCGATTGATCGTAAGCGCGCGCTCGCGGTGCGGTTCACCGTTTTGGATGGGGATAGCTATGGGGATGGCGTGAAGTCGATGTGGCTGCGCCGCTCTGCTGTTGAGGCGTTGGCGACGTTCCTCGCGGGGTCTCCCGTCGAGCGGGTGAGCCTCCTCCTCGATGAGAGGGAGGGCATCACTGTCCAGGAGACGGGCGTCCTGTATGGGCCTCAGATGGCGCGTGTCGCTCCGGCGGCCGAGCCGATGGATGAGGACCGTGTTGACGCGGCGCGTCTCCTGCTGGATGGAGCGCATGGAGTCCTCTATCAGGATGCGGCCGTGGAGATGGACCCTGCGGTCGTGCGCACGTTCGCGGCGTCGGCGGCGGCCTGGCAGATTCCTCTGCGTGTCCGCGTCGGTGATGGCTACGGGCGGTCCTCGTTCATCTGGGGCACTGATGCGTGCCTCGGGTGGTCCGCTGGATCAGTGCTGCTTCAGGCCCCTGTGACGGGTGAGCTCCTGTACGACGGGCCGTCGATCCCGTACCTGGAGGAGGCGTTGCTTCCGCCTGTGCTCGTGGGGAGCGCTGGCCTGTCAGCGGGGCTGCGAGTCTACGAAGGTGGGGAGGACTCGTGAACAATGACAACACCGTGTTCAGTGCTCTCGAAGACGCTGTGTCTGCCCTGGTCGCAGAAAAGCACGGGCCGGACTGCGTGGTGGGGTCTTGGGTCCTCGTCGCGGAGAGCATCGCCCCGGAGGACGGCAAGGACAGGAGCGCGTGGCTGTGTGAAGGCCAGGGATCGCCTCTGTCGCGGCGCGGCCTCGTCGAGTGCGCACGCGACATGTACGCGCGCTCAGTGAGGAGGTTCGGCGATGACTGACCAGGCGACCGGGCACACGGATGGCGCCCAATACCTGGCGCGCGAGCTGGCCCGGGTCCAGGCGCACGCGATCAGTTCGGCGGCCATCCTGATTGACGCCGGTGTCGCGATCGCCGATCTGTGCGCCACGACCGACGTGCAGCGCACCTACATCCGCAGGGCCATCGGGGACGCCGTCGATGCGCTCGTTGATGGCCTGTACCCGCAGATTGGAGATGACCACGATGAATGACGCGATTGTTGCCCCGCTGTGGGAGATTGGCCCCTTCGATCTGCCCCAGGCGGACATGCTCTCGCTTAACGGCAGAGCTGACCGCCGCACTCTCTCCCCGCGGATTCGGACACTGCGCATGCAGGCCCGTGTGATGGCCCGCGCGGCCCACTGCCCGACCTTCATGCGCGCGCGCCTCGTCGCGTGGGTTCGTTTCCCGGACGGGCGGCGGCGTGACCTCCACAACTACATGCCCACCCTCAAAGCACTTGTGGACGGCCTCGTGGATGCGGGTCTGCTCCCGGATGACGACGCGCGTCACCTGCAGGGACCGGACATGCGCCTCGATCCCCGTCACACGGTCAAGCGCATGGGCATCCCCATGTGCTCGATCAGATTCACCGTCATGCCCTACGAAGAAAACGAGGAAGACCAATGAGCGGCGAAACACTCGTCACCCTCGTCGGTAACTTGACTGCCGACCCCTCACTCCGCTGGACACAGTCCGGCTCCGCCGTCGCTGACTTCACGGTGGCATCGACCCCGCGAACCTACGACCGCAACGCCGGCGAATGGCGCGACGGAGACCCCCTCTTCATGCGCTGCTCCGTGTGGCGCGATGTCGCCGAGAACGTCGCCGAGTCCCTCCGCAAGGGCATGCGCGTTATCGTCGTCGGACGCCTCACGCAACGCTCCTACGAAACGCAGCAGGGCGAGCGTCGCACGGTCGTTGAGCTGCAGGTCGACGAGGTCGGCCCCTCCCTACGCCGAGCACGCGCACAGGTCACCAGACACCCGGCCGCCGACGGCGGGGCAGGATACCCGCCCCCGCCTCCACCTGCGGCCCCC
>ERZ773007.95-NODE-95-length-42799-cov-5.200590_pt1 | contig 42799 bp, 25 predicted proteins | sample MGYA00580665_ERZ773007 | MGnify/ENA primary metagenome ERZ773007 (study PRJEB29015, sample SAMEA2738122) | human oral metagenome | biome: human oral; feature: human-associated habitat; material: saliva | place: China | collected 2167 ... | reverse complement strand
TGCTGGAGGACTTCCAGTGCACCCACGCTGAGCTCTCCGAGCGGATCGCTCGGTCTCGTTCCCAGATCTCCAACACGCTGCGTCTCATGAAGCTGCCGCCGCTGGTGCAGCGTCGGCTTGCCGCGAATGTCATTTCCGCTGGACATGCTCGCGCGCTTCTGGGTCTTCCCAATGCGGCGGAGATGGAGCGACTTGCTCAGCGCGTGGTGGCGGAGGGGCTGTCGGTGCGTGCCACGGAGGAGCTGGTTGCGCTGCATGAAGAGCCTGAGCCGGGACCGGACCAGCCGAGGGTCTTGCGCGCTCGGAGCACCCCTCTCCCGGCGCTTTCAACCCGGCTGTCCGATGCTTTCGACACTCGTGTGAAGGTGACACGTGGAGCGAAGAAGGGGCGTATCACCATTGAGTTCGCGGGCGATGAGGACCTCGCTCGCCTGGTCGACGCGCTGGCGCCGGGAACGTCTCTTGACGAGGAATAGCCTGCGCTGATCCTTTAAGCGTGGTGGGGCCGAGACACTCAGTGTCTCGGCCCCACCGTCGTCTTCACTGAATGGCCATTGATGGGGGCTTGTGGATGGTCGACGGTCGTGTTTCACGTGAAACACGGCGGCACTCACCGGTGATCCCATGACTCGGGGCGAACTTAGGGTGTCACTCACGGTGCTGAACGTTGAATGTGTCAGCCCAGGGTTTCACGTGAAACATGTGGACACCGAGTGATACGTCATTGCTGAGACACATGGACACCCGCGAACGGTTGACTGGCCGAGGTGGGAGTGATGCGTCCTCTCATGACGTCTGAGAGCTTGGGAGGTCATCGCATCTGAGACGTTGCTGAGAATGGTGCTTGCCGCTTTCGTGAAGCTTGCATGAGCCATGACTAATGCGTCCTGCCACTCGCAGAGTGGGTCGACCTGGAGAGGGGGCGGCGCCGGTGTTGGCCTATCTCCTTGGGCCGCTGCGGGGATGCCGAAGAGGCCAAGTAGATGAGCGCTGTCGACTCGGGTTGAGAACGCAGGGCCTCGCCTCCATGAACCGGCAACGTCGATCAAGTACGCGGCTCGGCGTCTGCAGCGCTGACCACAACGGTCCTGCCGTCATAGTGAGAAGGGAGCGTCGCTGGAATACGACCTCGGTTTCACGTGAAACCAGCGTTGGCCACTGGTTCGCGGCGTGGAAGCGGTGTTGATGTGAGCTCCGTGAACGTCAATGCTTCGCAGAAGCTGTTGTTGGTTCAGCCCCAGATGATGAACAACCACCCCACGCTCCTACTCGAGCAGAGTGTTGGACGTGAGGAGACCAGATACAGACAGGTCCTGGTACTCCCAAGGTTTCACGTGAAACACGGGAAGCAGATGTCGCGCCGGCGAAAGTGTGTCGCGCGACCATATCGAGGCGTAGCGGTACTGGTCGATGTGGTTCTCAGGCGGCGATAGAGGAGTGCGTATGGCAAAGAGCAGAGTCACGACGCCTCCCGCGTGGTGTTGTATGGGCAACGACGCCGGATGAGGCTGTACGCGTACGCCCTCTTCAGAGTCGTTGCTAGGTCGGCTCGAAACTGACGTGAGTCTCTTGCATGGATACGCAGACACGGTCAATGTTCGCGGCGTCAGCGCTTCAAGAATCGGGGCGGTGGGTTCTGAAGTGCTGAGCTCGTCGTCATGAGCCTATGAGTCGTCGATTGCTCCGGCACGTCGGTCCCGACGGTAGCGGGGAGACGTGGGGATCCACGTGGTTTCACGTGAAACCAAACGGCGAGCTCTTCCCCTCCCCGTGGGGTAGGGGGTGGCGCTCTGCGGGGTATCAGTGTTTCGTCGTGGCCAGGTAGATCGGCGGCCGGAGAATGCCGCCTCCTGGTGGGACGCACGACCGCGGGGCCAGGCTGACCTCAGTGTGTCGGCCACGAACAGCGGAGGAAAGTACACAGGGGAACTCATATCGAATCCTTGTGAACGCTGGTTTCACGTGAAACCAGAAGAGGGTCGATGGAGGGTGACTTTCGTTGAGGGTCTTCTAGCGGACGTGGTGCGTGCGTACCTAGCCGATGAGTGGTCGGTGATGCCGTCTCAGCCCCTTCCCCGGGGGAGGCATCGGTTCGCATTCCAACAGTGAGGACTGCTCGTGTTGCTCACGTTTTCTGTAGAGCGTCGGTTGGCGCACCAAGCGCAGCGTCAAGGATGGAATTCTGCATCGTGGCGCAGTGCCGAGGCATGGGTGAGGCCACTACTCGCAGGCGTCATGGGCCTGCCAGGCACGGCCAAGAGGAGCGCTGTGCTTTTACCTACCCTGGGAGAGCTGACCGCGGAATGACGTCGGCGCTGCCATGACGCCCGCGCCGTGTTTGTGAGTCGGTTTCACGTGAAACCAATGGTGAAGCGTCCGACGGCAATGCTCCGTGAGACTCGGCAGACGTCACCGAGCGCAGAAGCCGTGATTCCAAGCTGCTGATGAGACGTGATGCCCTCTCCCTCCTCGGAGGCAGGTAGGGCGTATGCCGTAGCCCTTGAGGAGCAACTTGATGCCGCCTCCCAGTGCCCGGTAGCGGCCTCCCGTGAGTACGTCGTGCCCGACGGGATGCGACCTACGGCTGCCGCGAAAGAACGTGGCAGATACATCTGCTTTGGGCGGGCAGATCGAGTGCCGTCTGTTAGAGAAGCACGGCAAATCCGATCGTGACAACGTGCGCCGCCCGACTGGCGTGGGCAGCATGGCAGCCGTTTCTCGGGGGCTGGGGCTGGTTTCACGTGAAACCACTGGCAAAGCCCCCGCCGGGAGTGCTCCATAAGACTCGGCAGACGGAACTGAGCACTGAGTCCGTGACTTCACGTTGCCGGATGGTGTTGATGGACTGATGGACTCTCCTTCCCGGAGGTAGACCCTTCATGTGCCGTAGCACGTGAGGACGAGCCGGACTCCGCTGCTATGTGGATACTGGAGGTCGGCCGTCGAGTACGTCGCGTCCGATGGGATGGAAGGCTTTGTGCTGAGATGGAAGAGTGTGGAAGATACGGCTGCTTTGGCAGGTGCTGATCGAGTGCCGTGCATTGGGAAGCACAGCGAATCCGATAGTCACGACGTGCACCGCCGGACTGAAGGGGCAGGTATGGTGTGCACGTCCTGGGGGCTGTGAGCCGGTTTCACGTGAAACCGCCGTAAGTCGCTGAAGAGCGCTCTCGTTCTGATTCGGCCGGCGGCGTCACATCAATGCTCGCAGGGTTCATCCTGGTGTGCGGGAACGGGATGCTCAGGCCTCCCCCGGGGGAGGTACCGCTCGTCCCTGAGCGATGAATACGACGCGAGGGTCCCGCGCACGTTCCGACGCGAAGAACAGAAGTCTGTCGTGCACCTGATCGCATGCGCCGAGCGTCGGTGTTCGGCGCGGAGCCATGCAGCAGGTGGCTTGACTCCTTCACTTGGATTGTGAATGCATCCGCCTCCGCATCGGCGCATGAGGATGACGGAGGAGACGGTGCAGCGGAGTCCTGACTGTGCTGACGCTATACCAACGCAATGCGGAGCATGTTTCACGTGAAACCGCGAGATCAACAGGGTACGCGGAGCGCTCCGTTTCAGAACGGCAGTCTGGAATACGTGCCGATCAATCAGAGGGCATGAAGGGCATCGCGGGCCTGCCCATCGACCCGACGTGCGGGAGAGGCGGAGTGGCCGCTCCAGATACCGGAGGCCATCGGTGTTGAGCTCGTTCGTCAGGCTTCATTGGCAGATACAGGAACCTCCGGGGCCTTCGACACCCCTCCCCACCTACCCGGCAGGGAGTCCTCGCTGGTTCGGCCACCCACTATTAGGGTAGGAGGGGCAAAGAATGGCGGTCGTCATCGACCACCAGTAACGCGCCAGGCGGTACGGTGGCTAGTTCCAGGGGATGGAGCCGGGGCCGTCATACATGAGCGTGTTCCATCCGAAACCGATCTATGGGGACGCCGCTTGTTGGCGGGGAGTACCCCTACTCCGGGGATGACTGCCCTTGATGAGAACCGTCGGGTGTCAGACTGAGGCGGGCCGTACCCGCATAGGGGCCACCGTCTCAGTTGGCACCGGGCCCCTCTCCTGCCATGAAGCTGACGCCCGTCTGCGCAGGAATCGAATTAGGCCGCAGCCAGCAGCAGGTTTCACGTGAAACAAAGGGACGCGGTATTGGTAGTCGGTTGTGGGTGGCAGAGTGCATACCATGTGTCGCTGCGTCGACCCTACGGTGGCATTGCCCCATGTTGACGACGAGAGCCGATTCGTGCCCTGCTCGTCTGACGCCACTCTTTCCCGCGTCTCCTTGTAGCAGCCGTGCGGCCCGCGTCATGACAACGCTGGGTAGACCGGAGACGTCTCCGCGCGTCTCTTGGCGGCATACAGCGAGATAGTGAATGGGAGAAGGGTGTGCGCGCCGTGGACCTGGCTGAGACATGCTGAATTGGCCAGTGGCTGCGGTCGACGCCTGGTTTCACGTGAAACATGATCGCGCTGCGTTGAGCGTGCGTGCTCCATCTCCTGATGTGCTAGCACCCGTGTTTGCGCAATGACGTCCATGCCTGTGACCCGGTGGGCAGCATCGTTTGCCGTGCGTTGCGCTCGAAGCGCATCAACGAGGGCGACGGCGCTTTGCGTTCATAGCGCGCCCTCCTCAAACGAAGGGACCGTAGAACCCCTCTATCAGCACGAGAAGCGGAACGCTCATAAGCGGGTTTCACGTGAAACGCTGAGGGTTCCGAATGTGTCGATGCTCTGTCCTGCCGTTACGATGCCAGCACTGATCGTTCTGACGGGACATTGAGGCCGGTCCGAGCAACGCAGCCCCTGCCCCGTTCCGAGAGCAGCGTGCCTCGATGACCGTACGGCAGACGTGTCCCACCGGGGCAATGACACACGCACTCCGCATCCGGTTTCACGTGAAACCGCAGGCTCTCCGGTTACTCGTGATGGAGTGTTGTTGAGAAGGAGGGGCCGATGGTGATATCCGCTCGACGCCCTGCTGAACGTCACATGAAAACAGCGGTGGCTCCACTCAAGAGGAGTGGAGCCACCGTTTCACGTGAAACCGAGCCGGCGTTACGGATGAACCAGTGGGTTCCTCACCAACGCGTCATACAGGTCGTCCAAGGAGCCCTCGGCCTTTGCGGCAATGGGCAGCAGGGAGGTCTCCGTCATTCCCGGAATGACGTTGACGTCGATGAACCACGGAGTCCCCTCGTCATCGAGAATGAGGTCGGTGCGTGAGAGATTGCCCAGCCCGAGAGTGGTGTGAACCGTGATAGCCGTCGTTTTCACCTTCTCGATGACCGCCTCATCCAGCCGAGCCGGCACGAAGTACTCCGAACGGCCCGGGTTGTACCGTGCATCGAAGTCATACTGCCCGTCGGTGACGACCTCAACGGGGGGAAGTGCGCGTGGCCCCTCTCCTGTATCGACAACGGAGACTGCCAGTTCCGTTCCGGCAACGTAACGCTCGATGAGGGCGCGCTCGTCGTAGGCGAAGCACGCCACCATCGCGGAGCGCAGTTCGTCCGCCGTCGATGCGTAGGAGACACCAAGGCCGGAGCCTCCCTGATGCGGCTTCACCACCACTGGCAGGCCCAGATGACCCGCCACGACGGTGAGAACCTCCTGGGCCCCCAGTTGACTGAAATAGGATTGTGGAAGCGTCAATGAATCAGGAGTAATCACTCCTCCGGTGCGAACACTCGCCTTGGCGGTCGGTTTGAAGGAGGCCCGCTGGCAGCCGTCGGAGTGCGTGCCGACATACGGCAGTCCCAGGGAGATGAGGATGTTCTGAAGCCCCCCGTCCTCCCCGGGGCCGCCGTGAACCAAGGGCCACACGACGTCGGGCCCGAAGGTCCTGAGCGATCCAATGGTGCGTGCGTCGATGTCCAGGACGAGGACGGTGTGCCCGAGGTGCTTGAGTACCTGGGCGACGCGATGCCCCGAGCGCAAGGAGATGTCGCGCTCATGGCTCAATCCGCCGGCGAGGACAGCGATACGGAGTGGAGACTGGTTCATCGTCAACCTCAGATCTGGTCGGGTGCGGGCGCGTGGACGCCCTCGGACGGATGGGGACTGTGGGTGGGCCCGAACAGGCTCAGCAGCTCGAGATCGCGGGTCACGACGCCGGAGAGCCGGCGCACCCCTTCACGGATCTCGGCGGGCTCGGGATAGCAGAAGGACAGTCGCAGGTGGTCCTGCCCCGCCCTGCCGCCGGCGTAGAAGGCCGTCCCGGAGACGTAGGCGACCAGGCTCGTGACCGCGCGCGGCAGCATGTCCTTGGCGTCGAGACCCTCGGGAAGCCGTACCCACACGTAGAAGCCGCCGTCGGGCACGTTCCAGTGGCACATGGGCAGGAACTCTTCCAGCGCCGAGACCATGGCGTCGCGCCGCTCCTGGTACATGGCTCGGAAGTCCACAATCTGCTGCTTCCAGTCGAACTGCTCCAGGTACATGGAGATCGAGAACTGACCCACCGACGACGGGCACAGGATCGCCGCCTCGGAGGCCAGCTTCATCTTCTCCCGCACGGCCGGCGGGGCCACCGCCCAGCCCACGCGGTAACCCGGGGCGAAGATCTTGGAGAAGGAACCCAGGTAGACGACATCGTCGGGCGCGAGGGTCTTGAGCGCGGTGTAGGTCTGCCCCTCGAAGCCCAGAAGACCGTAGGGATTGTCCTCCACGATGAGGATGTGGTGGCGTCGGCAGATCTCCACGACCTGTCGACGGCGCTCCTCGGCGAGGGTCACTCCGGCGGGGTTATGGAAGTTGGGGAGGCAGTAGAAGAACTTGATACGGCGTCCTTCGCGTTCGAGGCGGACGATCGTCTCCTCCAGCGCCTCCGGGACGACGCCCCCGGCATCAATGGGCACCTGCTGCACATCGGCCTGGTAGGTCGCGAAGATCGACAGTGAGCCGACGTAGGTGGGCGCCTCGGTCAGCACGACGTCGCCGGGGTCGACGAAGAGCTCGGTGATGATGTCGACGGCCTGCTGAGAGCCGGTGGTGACGATGACGTCCTCGGGATCGGCCCTGATCCCCTCCAGGGCCATGACCTCGGTGATCTGCTCTCGTAGCCGCGGCAGTCCCTGCCCGTTCCCGTACTGCAGCGCCCGGCCGCCGTCCTCGCGGATCATCCGTGCAGTGGCCTCGGCCAGACGCTCCAGCGGGAGGTCCTTGAGGTTGGGCATTCCGCCGGCCAGGGAGACGACCTCGGGTCGGGAGGCGACGGCGAACAGGGACCGCGTCTCCGAGGCACGCAGTCCGTGGGCTCGTGCCGCGTAGCTGTCCAGCCACGGGTCGAGTCGGTTGCCCTTCACCTGGTTACTGCTCTCACTCACCTGCGGTCCTTCCTTGGTCGCCACTGATGCGTCCGTGGCCCTAAGTCTGCCACGGACCCAGCCGTGCTCAGCAGTCGGCGGGGGCAGGAGTATTCCGCGGTGTTTCACGTGAAACACGCTCCTCACCTCATCGCTGGGACGGCGCGCGCGCCGGACAAGGACGCGCCGCGCATCGTGGGTGCGATGCGCGGCGCGGTGAGGGGCAGATCCTTGCGGGCCGACCTCGGTCAGCGGGTCAGGGCCCGCTCCTCGATGAGCGCGCGCAGAGGAGCCTCCTCGTTGTCGATCGTCTCGACCTTCTGGGGCCGGGCAAGCAGATCAGCGACGACGTCGGGGGTCTCCGGCTCGCTCCCGAGCGCCTCGGCCACCGTCTGCGGGAACTTCGCGGCCTTGGCGGTCTCCATGACGAGCGTGGGGAAACCGGGCTCCATGACGCGGAGAGCAACCGTGACGCCGTCGGCCGTGTGCGGGTCAATGAGCCGGCCGGAACGCTCCTTGACGCTGCGGATGGCCTCCAGTCGGTCAGCGTGTGAGGACGTGCCGGCCACGAAGCCGAACTCCTCGCGCAGGCGCGGGAGCTGATCGCGCAGGTCGAGCGTGCCGGTGGCCTCCAGCTCGGCCCAGCGCTGCACGAAGACCTCGGGGCCCAGCAGCGCCCAGATGAAGCGCTCCAGGTTGGAGGCCTTGGAGATGTCCATCGACGGGCTGGAGGTGGCCAGGGTGTCCTCCGCGGAACGGGGCCGGTAGATGCCGGTGGAGAAGAACTCCTCGAGCACGTTGTTCTCATTGGTGGCCAGAATGAGGCGGCGGATCGGCACCCCCATGGACCGGGCCAGGAAGCCGGCGTAGATATTGCCGAAGTTGCCCGAGGGCACGCAGACATCGACCCGGTAGCCGGCGCGGCGCCCCTCCTCCACCGCGTCGGTGACCCGCAGCCAGGACCACACGTAGTAGACGGCCTGCGCGGCGATTCGGCCGATGTTGATGGAGTTGACGGCGCCCAGGTGATGAGCGGCCTTGAACTCCGCGTCGTTGCTCAGCGCCTTGACCAGCGCCTGGCAGTCGTCGAAGACACCGCGCACCGCGATGTTGTGGATGTTGGCGTCCTGGAGGGTGTACATCTGGGCGCGCTGCACCGGACTCATGCGGCCGGCCGGCGAGAGCATGAAGACGCTGACGCCCTCCTGCCCCCTGAAGGCGTGCTCGGCCGCCGAACCGGTGTCGCCGGAGGTGGCGCCCAGGATATTGAGCACCTGTCCGTGCTTGGCCAGCACATAGGGAATCGCCTGCCCGAGGAACTGCATGGCCAGGTCCTTGAAGGCCATCGTCGGCCCCTCGGACAGGCCTACGAGGGTCAGGCCGTCGGCGACCTCGTCAAGCTCGGTGACAGGGACGACCGGCTGCGGGAATCGCTGCGGACCATAGGCGGCCTGGGTCAGCTCGGCCAGGTCCTCCCGGGGAATGTCGGTGGCGAACAGGCCGATGACTTCCGTGGCCAGGTCGGCGTAGCCCAAGGGCCTCCAGGCCTCGATCTGCTCGGGGCTCAGGGCTGGCAGTTGGCTGGGAACCGCCAGGCCACCGTCGGGCGCCAGGCCCGCCACAAGAACGTCCGTGAACCCCGCTGCCGCCATCTGGCCACGGGTGGAGATGTACTGGGTGTGCTGCATGTGCCGCCTTCTTGCCGTGTCGCATGACCTGGTGCCGCGTGCGAATCCGGTGCGATTCTACGGGGCTGTGACGGCGGGTGACAGGTGAGGTTGGCAGACCGCCCGATGACGGAACCAGACATCAGACAACCGTCAGGACAGGACATCGGCCCCGCCGAGACGCCCGCGAGGGGGCAGCACGGCGGGACCGATGCGTGAGAGTCAGAAGACAGGGCGGAGGGCCCGGGCTCAGGCCAGGACCTTCTCCACCTCGGCCTTGAAGGAGGCCTTCGGGCGCGACCCGGCGAACTGGTGGAAGACCTCGCCGTCGCGCACCACCGCGAAGGTGGGGATGGAACGCACGCCGTAGGAGCGGGCCGTGGCCGGGTTGGCGTCCACATCGACCTTGACGAACTTGACCTTGTCGCCGAAGTCAGCGGCGACCTCGTCCACGATCGGCGCCATCTGGCGGCAGGGGCCGCACCACTGGGCCCAGAAGTCGATGACGACGGGCACCTCGGACTTGAGGACCTCCTCCTCGAAGGTGGTGTCGGTGACGGCGAGAGCCTCGGACATGATTGTTCTCCTCGAACGTTGTGGGTGGGTGAGTCAGGATGGGACGGGGCCGGCGATGCGACGTCGGCGGTGCCGACTCCGTCCTGTGCTGAGTGGAGGCAGCCGGCCCTCAGGCCTGCAGAGTGGTCAGATAGTGCTCGGCGTCCAGGGCCGCTCGGCAGCCGGACCCGGCCGCCGTGATCGCCTGCTGGTAGGTGGGGTCGGCGACGTCACCGCAGGCGAAGACCCCGGGGATGCGGGTGCGCTGAGAAGGCGCTTCGACCTTGATGTAGCCGGCCTCGTCGAGCTCGAGGACGTCGGCGACGAGCTCGCTGCGCGGCACCTGACCGATGGCGACGAACAGGCCCGTGGCCTCGATCTGGCGGCGCTCCCCGGTGACGGTGTCCTCCAGGGTGACGCCGGTCAGCGAGTCCTCACCGTCGAGCTCGACGACTCGCGAGTTCCAGGCGAAGGAGATCTTCGGGTCCTCCTGGGCGCGCTTGGCCATGACGGCCGAGGCGCGCAGCTCGTCGCGGCGGTGGACCACCGTCACGGAGCGGGCGAAGCGGGTCAGGAAGGTGGCCTCCTCCATGGCCGAGTCCCCGCCACCGACGACGACGATGTCCTGGTCCTTGAAGAAGAACCCGTCGCAGGTGGCGCAGTAGGACACGCCGTGGCCGGAGAGGCGCTCCTCCCCGTCGATGCCCAGGTGCCGGTACTCCGAGCCGGTGGAGATGATGACGGTGCGGGCCTCGTAGACGCCGTCAGAGGTGGTGATGCGCTTGACGTCGCCCTCCAGCTCGAGGGCGGTGACGTCCTCGTAGCGGATGTCGGCACCGAAACGCTCGGCCTGCTCCTGCATCTGGGTCATGAGCTCAGGGCCCATGATGCCCGTGACGAAGCCGGGGTAGTTCTCCACCTCGGTGGTGTTCATCAGGGCACCGCCGGCAGTCACCGAACCGGCCAGGATGACCGGATTGAGCTGGGCGCGGGCCGCGTAGATGGCGGCTGTGTAGCCGGCGGGACCGGAGCCGACGATGACGACGTCGTGAATCATGACTCTCCTGACGAGCGGATAGGGGGCCGCAGTGCGCGGCTACCTGAGGTAACTGGTTACCAGTACGGCCTGTTCCCAGGGAAGGTCCTATTTGATTGTGACCTCAGTCACTGTTGCCTTGTAGGGGAACTCGGTCGGATCACTGTTCTTGGGCAGCTGGGTCACCCTGATGACGATGGTGTCGACCTCCTGGGGGTTGTCGACCTTGAAGGTGGTGCTTCCCGAGGTGAAGGCGCCCTCGGCGAGGACCGTACCGCCGCCCGCGTTGCTGAGGTCCGTGGCGCGGATCTCAAGATGCCCGCCCTCGTTGGTTCCCTGCAAGTCGATCTCAGAGACCTTGGCGCGGCTCTTGAGCTTGATCTCGATGTCGATCGGCTGGAGCAGCTCTTGACTGCTGCTGTTGTGGGAGAACCAGGCGTGGCTCGTGTCCCCGTCAGCCAGGTACTGCTGGTTGTTGGCCTGTTGCGTGCTCAGGTTGTTGACCACGTTGACACCGGCGATCTCGGGCTTGGCCTCAGCCGGCTGGGGCGCGGGCTGCTGTCCGCCCCCGCCGCCGTTCTCCTGGGCACTGGCCGAGGGGACGGTGTCAGCGGCCGCGCGGTCCTTGTCCGCGAAGGGGATGCCGATCGTCTGGTACACGATGTAGCTGGCCACCACGAGCAAGACAATGACCATGAGGAAGAAGGTGACCAGGACCGAGCTGGTCGTGCGCTGCTCGCGGCGAGCGGCCTCGGGGTCGACCTCCTCGTCCTCGTCGTCATCGAAGGCCGGGAAGCTGCCGGTGAAGGGCTCGGCCGGGACCGGCGCCGGCCCGGGAACGGTCTCGGAGGCGGTCGACAGGACGTTCGGGATCGGGTTCGTCGGCCCGGTGACCTGGACGTAGACGTCGTCGGCGGACTGCTCCTGCGCAGCCGCCGACTCCGGCTGCTGCGGATCAGGAGCCTGCGGGGCCGGTGCTGCGGCAGCCGAGGCCGCCTCGACGACGGCAGTCTGCTCGGCCGGTGTGTCGGAGGCGGTGGGCACGACGGACGTTGCCGGCTCCGGCTGAACCGGTGCGGGTGCCGTCTGCCCCGCCGGTGCGCTGACCGTGGTGCTCTTGCCCGCACCGCTGCGCCGCAGCCGGTCCAGGACTCCGCGCGCCGCGTTGGCGACACCGGCTCCCGCGGCACTGACGGCGGCCGAGGCACCTGCGGCACCGCCACCAGTGGCGCCGCCGCCGCTCGATGAGGGGTGCTGGGACGAGGGGCGCTGCGCCGGCCCGGACTCGTGGTAGCCGGCCACCTGGTCCCAGGTGCCCAGTGAGCGCGCCACCTCAGCGGCGGAGATGGGGGGCTGGCTACTCCAGGTGCGTTCGCACAGCTCGTCCAGGACCGGGTCGATTCCCGGCACGAGCGTGGAGGGCTTGACCGGGACACCGCCCAGTCGAGGTGCGGAGGGAATACCCGGCCGCTTGCCCGGCCACCGGCCGGTCAGGCCGTAGTAGAGGATCTCCACCAGGGAGCGGGCGTCGACACGGTCCGCGGCCGACGGGTCATGGCCGGCGACCCGGCTCTCCAGATCGAGGGCGGCGGCCTCAATGCCCAGGCCACTGACCTTCACCGTACCGTCGGGAAGAACGCGGATGGACTCCGGCGACAGGTTGAGGTGGTGCAGTCCCCGGCGAGCACCGGCGTCGAGCGCCTGCGCGGTCTCACCGATGATGGCGCGCGCCTGCGCCGGGGGCATGCCCCGGGAGACCAAGGAGGAGAAGGTCCTTCCGGTCAGCGGCTCGGTGACGATGACGGAGGGTTCGGCGCGCTCGACGTCATAGACCTGCTGGAGACGCTGGTCCTCGACCAGGACCGCCCTGCTGGCCGACTCCAGGACGTTGTCACGATGAAGCGTCGCGTCGGTGAGAACCAGGATCGTGACGTCTCGATCCAGGATCGTGTCGACGCCACGGTGCCTGACAATACGCGGCAGGGTGGTGGACAGCGTTCCCAGGAGCCCGTAGCGACCACTGCCGATCGGCGTCGCCTCCGACATGCGTCTCCTTCCTTGAGATGGTTGTCCATCTGAACCAGTTGACCCCATCGTAACTGTCCGCGGGCTCCAGACCGGGGTGATGTGGCCGGTGTGGGCAGAGCTGTGTGACGGGTGGGTGGCGGAGCGCCCTGTGGCCCCCCGCGACGGGGGAATGCTGGCCGGCAGCGACGGCGGGATACTCCCGGGTGCGTTGGCTGGGAGGTGCCCCGGGGTGGGCCAGTGGTGGGAGGAGCCGGCTGCGGCATCGGCGCTCGGGGGCGGCGGTGCGGCCGCAGCCTGCGAGGGCGCCGGTGGTGGCGGTGCGAGAGGCTGGACGGGCTGCCCGTGGTGAGGGTGGCCCGCCGCGGCCTGCGAGGGGTGGCCGGCCGCGGGCTGGGACCCCATTTGACCCGGCTGTCCCCAGGAGCGGGTCTGGGCCTGAGCCGGTGGCGGCGGTGCGGGCGGAATCGCTTGAGCACCCCCGGAGGTGTAGCCAACAGCACCATGCGCCGTCGTCCCCGTTGAAAGACCGGAGGGGCCTGAGGCCGCCTGAGCCGGTGGCGGCGGGGGCGCAGGCGTCTGGACGGCGGCCATCTGAGCGGTCGCCTGGGTCTGCGGCTGCGCCGGCGACAACCAGGCCGCCGCCGCCAGGACCGCTCGCCCGGGGGCGCCGGGCAGACGACGACCGAGCGTGGACAGGATCCGCGAGAAGGGCCGGAAGGCGACCGTGATCTCCTCGATCCGGACAATGCGCCCCATCAGCAGGTAGATGAGTGACATGACGGTGGCGACCACGGCGATGTGTCCGAGGGCCGCGGTCATGTTGGCCAGGGAGGAGTCGGCGTCGATGTCACCGAGCATCGTGTTGAGCAGGATCCCGACGACGACCGCGGGCGCCACCGCCATGATGAGACGCAGGTGGGTGGTGACGATCTTGCGGCCGTCGAGGCTGGGCAGGTGGGAGCGCATCATGGGGATGACCACCACGCAGCCCCCGATCTGGCTGATCGTGTTGGCCGCGCCCGCCCAGGTCATCCAGTGGTTGGCCGGGGCGACGAAGTAGGCCAGGACGCACAGGATCACGGGGATGACGCCGACGACGACGTCGGCCAGCAGCAGCCGCTTGGTATCGGAGTAGGCCAGCATCACCCGCTGGGTCCCGAACCAGATCCCCTGCGGGACGATGCCCAGTGCCAGAGCGATGAGCATGGGGGCGCTGGCCTGGGCTTCGGGCAGGGAGATCGAGGGGGTGAAGAGCTGCAGGGCCGGGACGGCCAGGACGCAGATGCCGGCGGTGGCCAGCACCGTGAAGACGCCCGCCGAGCGCAGTCCCAGGGAGAGGTCCTCGCGCACGCCGGCCGCGTCCCCGGCCGCGGCCTTCTCACTCATCCGGGTGAACAGGGCCGTGATGATGGAGGTGACCACGAGGGACTGGGGCAGCATGTACACCAGGTAGGCGTTGAGCCACATGGTCGTGGAGGGCACGATGACGTTCGCGTACTCGGGCTGCTCGGAGGCCGTCACCGCGTAGGAGCCCAGGTTGGAGGTGATCCAGTTGCTCAGACTGGCCACGCCCACCCCGGCCAGCGCCCACAGGGCCACCTTGACGGTCTTGCCCAGCCCCAGGCCCCGCACCCCGAAGATGATGCGCGGCCGGAACCCGGAGCGCACCAGGGGGATGTAGAGGATCAGCGCCTGGACCGCGATGCCTAGGGTCGTCGTCGCCCCGATGAGGGTGATCCGGCCCCAGCCCCAGACCTCTGCGCCTTCACCGGCGGTGTAGCGGCCGTAGATATGGAGGTAGAACAGGATCGAGGCGATCGAGATGATGTTGTTGAGCACCGGCGACCACATGTAGGGCCCGAAGCTCGAGCGGGCGTTGAGCACCTGCCCCCACAGGGCGTACAGGCCGTAGAAGAAGACCTGCGGCATGAACCAGAACGCGAAGGCGAAGGACAGCGCTCGCCACTGCCCCTGGGCCAAGGAGTTGGCGTTGAGGGTGAAGATGAGGGGCGCGGCCGCGGTCGCGATGCACGTGACCGCCAGCATGAGCGTGGCCGCGGCGGTCAGGAGGCGGTTGACGACCTCCTCGCCGTTGCGCCGTCGCAGCGCCTGAACGATCTGCGGCACCAGGATCGCGTTGAGGATCCCGCCGATCATCATGTTGTACAGGTAGGTGGGCAGGTTGTTGGCCGTGTTGAAGGCGTCGGCGGCCCCCGACCCGGTGGCGCCCAGCGCCATGACGATCAGGGCGTTGCGCACCATGCCCAGAATGCGGGAGACCAGGGTCCCCGAGGCCATGATGGCCGAGGAGCGCGCCAGGGAGGCCTGGCTGCGCCCCTGGGAGGAGGATCGCCCGATCCGTACACGCTTGATGATGCTCATGCCGTCTCCTGTGCAGCCGGGGCCACTGCGGTGCGGCGGCCTCGTCGTACTGTCCTCACCGTACCGGTCACCACGATGGCGACCAGGACCCCGACGATGACTCCGGTGCCGCGTCCCTCCCAGTCGGCGCGTACGCGCATGTTGACGGTGGTGGGGGTGCCCACGGTGGTGCCGTCGGCGGCGAGCACCTGCACCGTCAGGGCGACGTCGCCGGAGCCGACGGCCTGGATCGGCACCGTGACCTTGGCCTGCTGGTGGGCCGGGACCCGCACGGTGGTGGTGCGCGGGACCCGGAGTCGCTTGTTGTTCGAGACCAGGTAGACCTGAACCGTCACGTCCTGGTTCAGGGAGGAGGTGATGCGCACCGGCAGCTGGGCCTCGGAGCTGATGACGTTGATGGTCGACGACGGCACCGCGGCCAGCGAGGAGGTGACGCCGGCGCCGGCCGCCTCGGCATAGGGGATCTGGGCATTGCGGGTCTTGGGGTCGGAGCGCCAGGACGCTGAGGAGACCACCGTCTCCAGGCTGGTGTAGTCGCCCAGGAGGGCGGCCGGCTCGGAAAGCACTGAGGAGATCGACTGCAGGGTCGTGGCGGTACGGCCGGCGGCGGCGAGGGTGTCGGCGGACAGCTCGTCGACGTCGATCACCGTGTCCGGCATCTCGGAGCGATCGATCCGCGAGGTGCCCTCGGCCACGGCCGAGACCTCCTGTTGGGCGTGCTCCTGGAGGGTGGACAGAGGCTGGGACTGGCTCCAGGGGACTGAGCGCAGGGCGGCCACCCGCTCGCGCACGACCGATGACTGCACGGCGGAGGCGGCCCGGCGGGGCATCGCCACAACGATGTCCCGCTCCAGCGCCGGGGCCTGGCGGGCCAGGATGGCACTGTCGCTGCGCAGCAGCTGGCGGGTGTCGAGCGCGGTGGCCTGGGCGCTCTGGGTGGTCGGGGTGCCCTGATCGGAGGCAGTGGGTTTGGCGTCCTGGCCGGTGAGCGCCCCCGACAGGGACTGCTCCGGGATCAGGACCGCGTGGTCCCCGGAGGCGCCCAGACCGGAGGGGGTGTAGGTGAGGTCGTCGGGCGGCGGCAAGGACTCCGGTGAGGCGATGATGGTCGAATCCGGCTGCGCCAGCGCATTGACGGTGGTGGTGTCCGCGACACTGGAGGCCAACCAGGACACCGACGTCGGGGCCCCCACCTTGACGATGGCCGACTCCTGGGTGCGCCGTGCGGCGGTCTCGATGAGGCTCGTCTGCTGCAGGTGCGCCAGGGCCGCGGTATCGGAGTCGCCCCACGGCAGAGCCACGAGGCTGTCGGTGTGGATGGCCCGCGCGAGAGCCGCGGAGAGCTGGATGACCTCGTTGGAGACTTGAGACGCCTTCTTATCCGACGGCGACGTCGCGGTGCCCCCCGCCTGCGGGGACGGGGCGGCGCTCGCCGAGGGGGCCGGCGTCGACGGCGCGGTCGGGGCCGACGACGCGGAGGAGTCGGCGCTCTGGGGCGCCTGAGGGGAGGCGTCCGGCGTGGAGGGCTGGGAGCTGCTGTTGCGGGCGGCCTGCTCGAGGCTGGCCGTGGTGACACCGAGGGCCTCGATCAGTGCCGGGTCGATGGCGACTACGACGCCGTCGCCGGCCATGCTCACCAGGCCCAGGACCCGGTTGTGGATGCGACTGAGGGCCTCCGTGCGCTCCTGGGTATGCGGGGCGGACAGCACCGCCATCTCCTGAGCGGAGGCGGTCACCGGCAGGAAGACGGTCATGCGCACCGGCGCGACGGAGGTGCCGCTGTCCCACACGAGGATGCTGCGGTCCTGGGCCAGGGAGACGTCCTGGGTCGCCAGGGCGACGGAGACGCCGCGCGGCCCCCACTGGTCAGTGCTGTCCAGCGGCAGTTCGTCGGCGGGAATGGTGATGGAGAACTGGGAGACGCCCCCCGGCTGGAGGTCGTGACCCAGTGGGACCGTGAAGGGGTCGGACAGTCCCGACTCGTCGGTCCCGGTCAACCACTTGCTCAGGCCCCGACTCGTGGCCTCCGTGGATCGCTGCACTCGCGTCACCAGGTCCGCCCCGGTGATGGTCTGAGCGGTTCCGTTGGTGATGGTGCCGGTCAGGTTGAGGTCCTGGTCGCTGTGGAGCAACTCGGGGGCCATGGCGTCGATGCTCACGGTCACCTGGTTGGTGGTCTTCTCCTTCGACGCCGGGGCGGATGGGGTGGCCGTCGTCGAGGTCGCCGTCGCGGACGGCTTCGCCAAAGCTGCCGGGGCGGCCGGGGCGATCTCAGCGGAGAGCCCGGCGGACTGCGCGAGCGGGAGCGCGCCGGATCCCTGGTCCGCCTCGGCCACGGGCAGGGCTGCCACCGGCCACAGCACCAGGCCGGCCACCCCCAGTAGGGCGGCAATGGTCACCATCGCCCTGCTCCGCAGCCGGGAGCCCAGCGTGGTGACCACCTTCGCGTACACAGAGGCGGCGGTGCCCGTCATCCATCCCCCACCAGGATGTCCCAGGCCGCGGCCACGATACGGCGCTCGTTGGGGTAGGCCAGGCGGTGGGAGACGTCGTCGAGGGCGACCCACTCGACGTCCTCGGCCTCATGGTCCGGGTCATTCTCCGTGGTCAGGGTGCCGCTGACCGCCTCCAGCAGGAAGTGGTGCACCACCTTGTGGACGCGGTGCTCGTGGCCGGCGAACCAGTAGTCGATGGTCGCCAGGTGGCGAAGAACCCGACCGGTGATCCCGGTCTCCTCCATGATCTCGCGGACCGCGGCCTGCTCGGGGGTCTCGGCGCCCTCCAGGTGCCCCTTGGGCAGGCACCACTCCAGGCGCCCGCCCCGGTTGCGCCGGGCGATGACCGCGGTGAAGGCCTGCCCGTTCTGGACGTCGACGACCAGGCCGCCGGCACTGGTCTCGTTGACGATGGGCAGGGCGCGTGCACTCGCCCGGTGGGCCGGGTTTCCGGCGCGGGGCGTGCGAGTGCGTGGAGAGGGCATGGGGACACTCTAGGGCGTCCGGGCCGCCGGGCGCCGCTGGCCGAGTACGTCGTCGCACACAACTGCGCCATCCGCGGACGGACGTGAGGGGGCGACGGCGGTTGGTGGCGGCCGTGGCCGGGGTGCGGGATGGTCCTCACCACAGGGCGGCTGAGGCCGAGGACGACGGCGCACCGGTGAGGGTTCATGGCAGGCTTGGGCCGATGACTGCGCACCCCGCTCCCGCTGACCCCGCCGACTCCCCGGAAGCCGCCGAGAACCGGGGCCTGACGCCTAAGGCCCGTCAGGCCCTCGAGGGCCTGCCCCCCGCCCTGGCGGCCCTGGGCCACGCCTTCGTGCGCGCCGGGCACGAGATCGCCCTGGTCGGCGGGCCGGTGCGGGACGCCTTCCTCGGCGTCGCCCCCCACGACCTGGACCTGACCACCTCGGCCCGCCCTGAGCAGACCGAGAAGATCCTGGCCGCCTGGGGCGAGACCACCTGGGACGTGGGCCGGGCCTTCGGCACCATTGGCGCGCGCAAGGGTTCCACCATCGTGGAGGTCACCACCTACCGCACCGAGGCCTACGAGGTCGGCTCGCGCAAGCCCCAGGTGACCTACGGCGACACCCTCACCGGGGACCTCACCCGCCGCGACTTCACCGTCAACGCCATGGCGCTGCGCCTGCCCAACCTCGAGCTCGTCGATCCCTGCGGAGGCCTGGCCGACCTCAACGCCGGCATCCTGCGCACCCCCGTCAGTGCCGAGCAGTCCTTCGACGACGACCCTCTGCGCATCATGCGGGCCGCCCGCTTCGCCGCCCAGCTCGGCTTCGACGTCGAGATGGACGTCATGACCGCCATGGAGGAGATGGCCCCCCGCTTGGAGATCGTCTCCGCCGAGCGCGTGCGCGCCGAGCTCGAGCGCCTGCTCATCAGCCCCTGGCCCCGGCGCGGACTGGAGATCATGGTCCACACCGGGGTGGCCGACGTCGTCCTGCCCGAGCTGAGCGCCCTGCGCGAGACCGTCGACGAGCACAAGCGCCACAAGGACGTCTACGAGCACACCCTGACCGTCCTGGACCAGGCCATCGACCTGGAGACCGGGCCCGACGGGCCCGTCCCCGGCCCCGACCTGGTGCTGCGCCTGGCCGCCATCCTCCACGACATCGGCAAGCCCGCCACCCGTCGCTTCCTGCCCGACGGCACCGTCACCTTCCACGGCCACGACCACGTCGGCGCCCGGATGACGGCCAAGCGCCTGCGGGCCCTGCGCTTCGACAAGCAGACCATCAAGGACGTCTCCCGGCTGGTCGAGCTCCACCTGCGCTTCCACGGCTACGTCGACGCCGCCTGGTCGGACTCGGCCGTGCGCCGTTACGCCACCGACGCCGGCCCTCTGCTGGAGCGCCTCCACCGGCTCACCCGGGCCGACGTCACCACCCGCAACCGCCGCAAGGCCGCCATGCTGGACCGCGCCTACGACGACCTCGAGGAGCGCATCGAGGCCCTGCGCGCCGCCGAGGAGCTCGCCGCCATCCGCCCCGACCTCGACGGCGGCCAGATCATGGCCGAGCTCGGCGTGGCCCCCGGGCCGGTCGTCGGCGAGGCCTACCGCTTCCTCATGGACCTGCGCATGGAGAAGGGGCCCATCGGCGAGGACCTGGCCCGCCAGGCACTGCGCTCCTGGTGGGCGGCCCGCCAGAAGAGCTGAGGGAGACAGAGTGCGTGAAGCATCAAGGCAGCTGCGGGTCGGTGTCGTCGGCATCGGGGCCCGCTGCTACCTGGCCGCGCTCGCGGACTCCTCACCGGTCCCGGCCCGGCTCGTCGCCGCGGCCGACACCGCCCCCGACGCCGTCGAGCGCGCCCAGCGGCTCCTGCCCGAGGGCGTGGCGGTGATGGCCGACCACCGCGACCTGCTGGGACACGGGATCGACGCCGTCGTCCTGACCACCCCCGACGACACGCACGAGGAGCTGGCCTGCTTCTTCCTCGAGGCCGGTATCCCGGTCTACCTGGAGAAGCCCCTGGCCATCACCATCGAGGCCGCCGACCATATCTTGGAGACCGCCCGGCGCACCGGCACCCGCCTGTACGTGGGCCACAACATGCGCCATATGGAGGTGGTGCGGCTGCTGAAGTCGATCATCGACTCCGGGCGGATCGGCAAGGTCAAGGCCATCTGGTGCCGCCACTTCGTGGGCAACGGCGGCGACTACTACTTCCGCGACTGGCACGCCGAGCGCCGCCACGTCACCGGCCTGCTGCTGCAGAAGGCCGCCCACGACATCGACGTCATGAGCTGGCTGGCTCACTCCGCACCGGCCCGCGTCGTCGGCATGGGCGGACTCATGGTCTACGGGGAGGCCGAGCGGCGCCCGGCCGGGACGAGCGCCGGCACCGTCATGCAGGACTGGTTCAGCCTCGAGCACTGGCCGGCCGACGAGGTGGACGGGCTCAACCCCGTCATCGACGTCGAGGACCACTCCATGCTCATGATGACCATGCGCAACGGGGTCATGACCTCCTACCAGCAGTGCCACTTCACCCCCGACTACTGGCGCAGCTACACGGTCATCGGCACCCGCGGCCGGGCCGAGAACCTCGGTGACGGGGCCGGCGACGTCGTCAAGGTGTGGACCGAGCGCACCGAGCACTACGCCGAGCGCGCCACCCAGGAGTACGTCATCGCCGAGGAGGGCACCGGGCACGACAGCGCCGACCAGCTCGCCATCGACGAGTTCCTGCGCTTCGTGCGCGACGGCGGGGCCACTGAGGTCTCCCCGGTCAGCGCGCGTGACGCCGTCGCGGCGGGGGTACTGGCCACTCGGTCCCTGCGCTCGGGCTCCGTGCCCTTCGACGTGCCCGAGCTCGACGCGGAGCTGGCGGCCTACTTCCACCGTGGGCAGCACAACTCTCACTGATCGACGGAAATCTCATCAACGACGCGGCTCCGCGTCATCTTTGAAGAAAATGTCGGTCTGTACGGTCGGTAGCACGTACAGTGCGAGCCGGGCGGTGCCGGTGCCTCGCGGGGGACCCGAGCCGCGGGCAGGACAGGCCGGAGCCGAGGAGAGCGCATGATTCACCACATCACCCTGACCGGGCGGAGCATCGCCCTGGCCTGCGACGGCACGGTGACCACCCAGCACGGGGCCGGCGGCGCCACCGGCGCGGTCTATGTCGAGGCCTCCCACCTGACCCTCCTGCACGACATGCGCGACGGCGAGTTCTACCGCACCGGCCAGAACTCCTGGTCGCCGTCGGGCTGGCGCCGCCTGAGCGAGGCGCCCATGCGTATCGCCAATGAGCAGCGCCGTCGGACCGCCGACGACGCCCCCTGGGACGACCCGGCCCGCCACCACTCGGCCTGGATGGCGGTCCTGGAGGACTCCGCCGGGGCGCTGCTCGTGGGCTGCCTGGACGGGCGCACGCCGCGGCTGCGCGCCGACACCGCGGTCTTGGAGGCCTTCACCGAGTCCGGCGAACCGGCGCGCTGGGTGATCCTGCCCGGCCCGGCCACCGCCGTCATGGCCCGCTACGCGCGCGAGCTCGGCGAGAGCCTGGGGGGCCGGACGATCGAGCCGCAGAGCGTGTGGTGCTCCTGGTACTCCTACTACGAGGGCATCTCGCAGGAGGCCCTTGAGCGGGAGATCCCGCAGGTCGCCGAGCTGGGCTTCAAGACGCTTCAGATCGACGACGGCTGGGAGGTCGCGGTCGGCGACTGGGAGGCCGGCGAGAGCTTCGGCGACGGCATGGAGGCCGCCGCGACCCGGATCCGGGAGGCCGGCATGCAGCCGGGCCTGTGGGTGGCGCCCTTCATCGCCCTGCCCGGCTCGCGGGCCGTGCGCGACTACCCGGAGATGTTCGTCCACAATGCCGACGGCGGACTGGCCGTGGCCGGCTCCAACTGGGGCGGCGACTACTACGCGCTGGACACGACCCACCCCACCGCCCAGACCTACGTGCGCAAGCTCATCGCCAAGATCGTCCACCGGTGGGGCTTCAGCTACCTCAAGCTCGACTTCATCAACGCCGCCGCCATCCCCGGCTACCGGCACCGCCAGATCGACCGGGAGGAGGCCTACCGCACCGGACTGCGGCTCGTGCGCGACACCGCCGGGGAGGAGACCTTCCTCCTGGGCTCCGGGGCGCTCATCATGCCCTCCATCGGGCTGCTCGACGCGGTGCGGGTGGGGCCGGACGTGGCCCCCATGTGGGAGAACTACGCCTCCGACGACTTATCCGACGCCAAGGCCTACAACGCCCTGCACGCCGGCATCAACCGGCTCTGGCTGGGGCGGGTCATCGGGGTCGATCCCGACGTCGTCTTCTTCCGCCACCGCCGCAACCTCCTGGACGACACCCAGATGCAGTGGCTGCGCGACGTGGCCGAGGCCAGCCGCTACCGGTGCCTGTCGGACCAGATGACCTGGCTCGACGAGGAGGAGAAGGAGGCCGTGCGCGCCTACCTGGCCGCCGAGGACGAGCCCCTGGAGATCCTGGGCCGCTACCGCTTCAGCCTGGGTGAGCGCGAGATCGACCTCACCGAGGCCATCGAGGGGGCGCCGTCGGCCTACCCCCTGTGAGGCGGGGCTGGGGCAACGTCGGGGCCGGGAGCCGGCCGAGGTCCTACGGTCCCAGCAGGGCGGCGGGCACGACGGCGATCCCGTCCTCGTTCCGGTAGGCCAGACGGCCGGTGGTCACCAGGACTGCGTCCGCGAGCCTCGGCCCGATCTTCTTGCGCAGCCAGCGCAGGTGCTTGGTGTCCTCCTGCTTGGGGGTGGCTCTTGCCTTGATCTCGAAGGCGACGACCCGACGGTCGGCTCCTTCGAGGATGATGTCGATCTCCTGGAGCCCGCCTTTGGTGCGCAGGTGGAAGACCCGGGCGCTGAGGACCTCTGCGTAGACCTGAAGACTCTGAATCACCAAGGACTCGAATAGTGAGCCGAGTACTCGGGGGCGGCGTGGGGTGCCCCGAGGGCTGGTGAGGATCGGGTGGCCGACCCCGAGCACCTCGGAGGGACCGTATCCGAGAAGGCGAGCGGCCAGGGCCGGGTCGCACAGCTGGTGCTTGTCGGTCAGGTTGTTGCGGGAGAACTCGTTCTCGCTGGGGCTCCAGCCCGGAACCGGGTCCAGTAGCCACATCCCGCTGAGGTGGTCGCGGTAGGAGCGTGCCGTCGCCAAGCCCATGTCGGTGCTCAGGGGTCTGGTCGCCAGCTCGGCGATGGAGGTGAAGCTCGCTGTTGTGGCCACCGCGCTGGCGTAGGCCGTCAGCCACTCCCTCACGGTTCGTGAACGTCGCCTGCCGCCCGTTGCTTCCGGTAGATCATGTCGGAGTGTTTGCTCGATGTATCCGTCCAGCTGGGCCTTGCGCCCTAAAAGCGGCTGCTCCCTGATGGCGGGGAAGCCGGAGCGGCAGATCTCATCGACGTACTGGTCGATCGTGACACTCGTGTAGCCCTCGATCGGGGTCAGGGCGGAGGGGTCCTGAGTGCCGAGACCACTGCCTAACAGGCGCCCCACCGAGACCGTTGGGGTCTCGATCGCGCGCTCGGCCAGGCTGAAGGGGCGCATCCTCAGGGTGATGATCCGTCCTGCGCCGGTGTGGGTGGGGGCCTGGGACGGTGTGGAGGATCCGGTGAGCAGAAAACGGCCGGGTGAGGGATCGTCGTCGACGGCGCGACGTACCCGGTCCCACAGCTCGGGCATGCGTTGCCACTCGTCGATGACGAGAGGACTGGGAAGAGTGGTGAAGCGCGATCCGATGGCGGCGAGCTGGGCGCGTTCATCAGGATCGTCAACGGCAATGAAGGTAGTGCCGTGGGCCCTGGCGGTGCGGGTCTTCCCGACGGCGCGGGCTCCCTCGACGCTGACCGCCGGGACCGACCGCAGCAGCTCCTCGAGGCGCTGGTCCATGAGACGCGGCTGGTAGGTGGTCATAAACTGATCGTAAGGGCCACTTTGTGTTGCCGTACAGCCAAAAGAGTGGGTCTGTGGATAACTCTGGGGTCCGGGAGCACTGGGTGACGATCAGATCGGTCGTGCCTTCATCGACTATTTGGTCAAGAGTTAATGATCTGTTTGGTCAAGTGCTGTGGTGACCGCCGTGCTCCTCTGGAGCTCTGGTACGGCAACGGGCAGTGACAGGGAGACTCGCCGAGTGTAAGATGAGTCTCACCATCGCCATGCCTCTCAAGGGACGCATCGGCTCCACAGCTGGTGGAGGTAGCGGATTATCAATGGTCCGCATGGAAGTGCTGGCGGTGCTGCCCCAGGGGACTGGGGGTTGAACTTATCTATGGTAAGACCAAGTTCTCAGGAGTGTTGATGTGAGCGGCCTCGACTTCACAGACCTCTTCCGCGAGATCACTGGGCATGAGCCCAGGGACTACCAGGTGCGCCTGGCCGAACGACTTGCCCAGGGAGAGCCGCCGTCCCACCTCAGCGTCCCGACCGGGATGGGCAAGACCCTCGCGGTCCTCATCGGATGGCTGTACGCGCTGGCACAGGACGCCGAGCAGGTAAGCCGACGTCGTCGGAGGCGGGTGGTCCCCCTGAGACTGCATCTCGTTGTCGACCGGCGTGCCGTCGTCGATGACTCCTTCGAGGCGGCGCAAAGGATCAGGAAGGCGCTCGCAGAAGGTGCAGGTGACCGGTCGGCGGTGCGACACGTGGTCGAGGTGCTGCGCTCGGCTTTCGCGATCCCCGCTGAGGCGGAGGTGCTCGAGGTGCGTCGCCTGCGCGGCGGGCTCGCTGATGCTGACGGGGACCTGACGGAGCACACGCGCTACCCCTCCCGGCCGGCCATCATCGTGGGAACACTCGACATGACCGTGTCCCGTCTGCTGTTCCGCGGCTACCAGCTCTCGCCCTACCGCCGCAGCATCGATGCGGCGCTGACGGGGATGGATGCGTTCTGGGTCCTCGACGAGGCACACCTCTCCAAACAGGCCCTGACCACCTTGTTCGTGCTCCACAGCGAGGAGAGCAGGCTCGAGGATCGTTGTGGTGGCAGCGTCCCGGGCCTGCAGGTCATGCCGATGACGGCGACACCCATGACGCTTCCCGCCCTCCGCCGGGCGGCCGACCAGGAGCCGACTCCCGGTCTCAGCCTGGACTGGGAGGAGGAGTGCCGCCTGGATCCGCAACTGGCTGCGCGGCGGGCGCTTCGTGACGGTGTCCCGGTGGATGTTCACTGCGTGGAAGGCAAAGCGGCAGCCGCTCTCACGGAGCAGGCATGTACCCGCATGAAGGAGCTGAGCCGGGGAGAATCGCTGGTCGTCTTCTGCAACACCCTGGACACCGTCAAGAGGGTCGTGGCCGGGTTGAAGAAGCAGGCCCGAAAGCTGAAGGATCAGGCTCCTCACGTGGACGTCATGGTCGGCGGGATGCCTGCTCGCCGTGGAGAGCACGTCGTGGAAGGACTCTCCCCTTATCGGACGGGGGCCGAGGGCCGTCAGGACGCGCAGGCCACCGTCGTGGTGGCCACATCGACTCTGGAGGTTGGTGCTGACCTCGACTTCACCCACCTCCTGACGGAGAGCTGTCAGGCCGGCTCCCTGGTGCAGCGCCTGGGGCGAGTCAATCGGGTCGGCGCCCGCCTCGACGGCAGCGTGACCATCGTTCACTCCACCACGAGTCAGGACCCGATCCACGGTGGAGCCGCAGACGCCGTCGTCGAGCTGATCGATGGAGCCACCACTCTCGGTGAGGTGGTGAAGCGGCTCGATGAGGCTGGTGGGCGGGAGGATCTGGTGAACGCGACTCAGGTTCCGGTCATCATCCCTCCGAATGTCTTCGCCGCCTATCTGCGCACTCTGGGGTCCCGTAACGACGCCCCGGTCCACCCGTGGATCCGGCCACTGGCCGATCCACGGCCGGACACATTCATCGTCTTCCGCAAGAGCGTGGGAGACCTCGCCGGCGTCAGTTCCAAGGCCCTCCAGGAGGATCTGACTCGTTGGCGGCCCGATCTTCGAGCCGAGGCCTGGAGCATCCCGCTGAACGATGCTCAGGAGGTGGCGAAGCAGGCGGTGAAAACGCAGCCCCTCGTCATCATTGATCCGACGTCGCAGGAGCCGCGCGTCCTTGAGGCCGGGGACTCTCTTCCCGATCTGGTTCCCGGTCAGATCCTCGTTTTGGCGCCGAGTGACGGCAGCAACCCCTATGGGCTGGAGAACGCCGGCCGTGACTACTCCGGGCAGCACGTCATGCCTGGCGCCACGGCTGAGGAGGTGTCCAAGGAGTTGGTGTCCCTGGCGACGGGGACGGACCGGGGGACGAGCCGGAGGGAGGAGGTCATCCTCACGGACCTGTCCGGGGGTGAGCTGCGAACCGACGACCCGTACGCCGACCTCCTGGAAGAGGCGGCCCTGCTCGCAGTGCCACCGGGCTGGCAGATCATCGACGACGTCCTTGGCGCCGACAGTGGTCACCCATGGCTCCGCCTGCGGCTCGTGGAGGTCGCCACCGAAGGTCCCGCGAGCACCGAGGATGACGCCGACGAGCGCACCCTGTGTGGCCACGGAGACCGGGTGGGTGAGCGTGCAGGACAGTGGGCCCGAGCCGTCGGCCTGCCCGAGAACCTGGTGGAGGACCTCGTCACGGCCGGGCGCCATCATGACGATGGCAAGGACGATCCCAGGATGCAGGCCGCCCTCGGGGCTGCCGTGGATGAGAGCGGCTTCCTCGTCCTGGAGGAACCGGTTCAGCGGGAGCGTCGAAGGCAGCTGAGCAAGTCTCGGCTCCCTCGCAGGTACTGGAACCGCTCCATGCGCATGGCCGGTGTGCCCTCCGGCTGGAGGCACGAAGCGGCCTCAGCGGATCTCCTCAAGGAGCAGTGGGAAAAAGGTGAGCAGACGGCGCACGATCCTGACCTGGTGATGCATCTGGTTCTCAGTCACCACGGACGCTTCCGAGGCCCAGGACCGGTGTGCCTGCCCGAACACGGAACAGCTCCACGACATCAGGACCCGAATGCCTCCTCCTGGGCGGAGGCCATAAGCCGTTTCCACCGTCTCAATGATCGCTACGGTCCCTACACCCTGGCGCTGGTTGAGGCGATCCTTCGCCTGGCTGACTGGGACGTCTCGCAAGAACTGGAGCAGAACCATGAGTAGTGCGCCATGCCCTGATGAGCCTGCCGAGTACCGCCTGACTGCGCTGCCGGGAAATCGTGCAGCCTATGTCCTGGCGACCTGGGGACTGGTGTCGTTGCTGCCGGGGGCGACGCTCCACTTCGAGGGGGAAGCAGTTCCCGTCGTCGGCTATGGCGGGGACACGGATGAGCTGGTGAATGTGGCCGCTCGTGGCCTGGTGGAGCGAACCTGGGGCCTCGGGGAACGTGGGTTGCGCGGCATCACCACGACGACGCCCAGGCGATCCGCGGTCAACGTCCTGTCACATGCCGGCTGGCAGGCCGCCGACAAGACGAGCGACCTCAGCGCATGTGGGCCGGTAGCCGTCTTCGATGCGTCGGTGACGTCGGTCAAGAGTAGGGAGATCAGGAGAACGCAGGACCTCAAGGTTTGGCGTTCCGCGTTGACCCTGTTCAGTGGGACGAGTCATACCGCCAAGTCGGTGCAGGACACCTGGGAGCTCATGGGTGCGTCGCGGACCACTGCGGATGTTGCTGTCGCTGCGGGGGCGGCACACCTTGACCGACTTGTGCATGGCGAGATTGCTGTTGCCCGGGCCAAGCCGGGGCTGCGCTTTTCCGCCAGCCAGGCGACCCCGCGTATCACCAGCGGATCGGAGGAGTGCGACGTGTACCCGCTTGTGGATCTCCTGGCCCTCTGCGGGCATCTGCTCCTCCAGCCGCAGCAGCGCGAGATGGTGGGAAAAAGTCCGGCCAGGGCCTTCACCTGGGTGCTGCATCCGGTTCCCCTCACGATGGAGGCGATCATCGATCTGCACGAGTCCCCGCCGCCCGAACTGCCCTGGCACCGGTGGACATCCCTCATTCGCGGCACCAATACCGCATCCAGTGTGACATCGTTCGCGCCCGCTCGCCCCGGGGCATGAAAGAGGAAGAGGTGACAACAACCCATGCCTGATCACATCGCAGTCCTTCCGCTGGCGAAGGCGCTATCGGACCTGGAGACACCTGATGCGGTCCATCGTCTCGCCATGTCGTACTTGCCCGATCTCAGAGGCGCTTCGCGGTCAATTCGCGCAGACCTCGGTGTCCTGTACCGCCTGGCTCTACCAACCGAGTACGGCGGGCAGAAGGGGTCCCTGGTCATCAGATTCCGGGCCGATCTCGATCTGCCTGGAACACAGGCCATCGAGGCGCCGTCAGGGTTTGCAGTCGGTCAGCGCTTCACTGTTCGAGTGGTGGCTGAGAAACGCCATGCTGACGAATCGGGAAGGAATCGTGTCCGCGCTGTCCTCGACGAAGAAGCTGACGGTTGGGCCACCGATTTGCTGGAGCGCCATGGTCTGGGGGTCAGTGAGCTGACGGTCTCGCCGAGGTGGTTCGTGGGTCGGCGAGGCGGACGCTCCTTCACGCTCCGCGATCTCACCGGCACGGTGAGCAGTATCAGTGAGATTGGCGCATCCGCCTACCACCAGGGCATCGGGAGGGGAAAGGCCTACGGCTACGGAATGCCCCTGGTGCTGTGAAGGCGTGAATGAGAACTGTGTTCGACCAGTATGACAATAGATATGTAGATGAGGAGATTGAACGATGACAACGGCTCAAGAATTTCGCTCCACCATCGGTGCCCTCATGGAGGAGGGTGCGGTGGCTGGAATCAGCGTGACCAGCAAATACGACTCATTGGCGGGAATGACCGTGACACCGCCAGCGGGCACGATCCGTCAGGACGGCAAGATTGTCGGCTTCTTTGAAACTGTCGACGATGGGAAGGCGGCCACGATTGATACGTGGGGGTCTCAGGCCTCGCGGTGCGAGGTGCTTCTCGCTAGTCGCTTCAGAGGAGGAAACAATACCCTCGCTGAGGTGCTGGGTTTCCCTATGGTGGTCCTCCTCGATGAGGAAGGAGAGGTGCTGACCACCTCCGTGGAGCTCTCGCACCGGCAGGCCGACGCCACCTGGAGGCTCATACGGAAAGAGCTCACCGACAAGGGGGTCGATTTTGAGGGCATCCAGAATGCCACCCGCTCCCAGCCGGATGCCCTGCTCACTGGATTCCCTACAGCGATCCCCTTCGGATGGTGGCACTCGCAGACGAAGCGCTCCCAGAAGGCTGTTGATGAAGCCAACAAGGGAGGGAAGAAAGGTGGGGGTAAGGATGCGCGTGAGCTGAATGCGACGCGGGATGAATTTCTTGGTTACTACGTCATGAATCCTGCGGAGTCGCGTTCCGCGAGACTGTTCACATCGGAGATTATCGCGACCGGTGTGTCTGAGCGTCGTCGTATGGCTGGGAAAACGGATCCACTCTTCGCGGCGACCAGTAATAAAACGACGATTCGGGGAGTAAAGCTTTCTGCTCTGGGAATCGGGTCATTGCCTCCGCTTGATATTTCTGAGGCTCCATCAGATTTAACGTACAACTCTATCGTGGGGAAGGCTTTCTTCTCCCTTGCTGGGTTGAGGACATTCGCCTTCTCTCGCCCGGAGCCTGCGCGAGCGCTGGTGGTCAGCCTGACCCTGCTGCTGTACCGACTGCTACAGGAACGGCTGGACCTGCGCGCAGGGGCGGAGCTGCGTCTGCGCGAGCCGGGTCTCGAGGCCAAGGTCGAGAGGCACGGGGCGCCCTCCGAGCCCCTCGCACTGCCGGAGGTTGACGAGCTGGTGGACCTCGTGCGTGACCTGGGCCAGGAGATCGGTTGGAACGGCGCCACCACGGTCGCGGTCACCCACGACTCTCCACTGGGAAAGATCATCCTGGCGGTTGATGGGCGCAAGACTACTGATGGACGCAGCGATGAGTGATCTGACCATCACGGCCTCATTCCCCCTCGGAGAGTTCAACGCGCACGATGGAGAGGGTCGCGCTGAATGGCCGCCGGCTCCAGCGCGGGTACTGGCCGCAATGCTGTCTGCCGCCCATGGCCTCGGAGAAGGCGTTTCCGAGGTCGAGGCTCTCTTTCGATGTTGTCCTCCACGGATCACCGCCCCTCCGGCCGGTGAGCGTCAGATCGGTTACCGGCGGTGGGTTCCCGTCAACAATGAGGTGAAGACGGCTGAGAATGGTTCGCCGACCGACATTTTCGACAAGCCCTGGCGATTCCTGGAGAAGCAGGCGAAAGATCCCGAGTGCGGCATGATGGTCGGTACCGGCGCGGACGACGTCGTGCGTTGGACCTTCGCTGCCGATGGCCCGGCCGATCTGGGCATTCTGCAGAAGGTGGCGCGGTCCGTGGAGTACCTCGGGCGTCCGACCTCACCCGTGCTGCTCGATGTCGTTGACGGTGCTGTCGAGGTGCCACCTGGCCATTTCTGTTGGGAACCGGATCCGACGGGCTGGATTCGGCTGCGGGTGGGAACGGCAGGACTCCTGGCTGCTTTGGACGCCCGAGAGGAGGAGCGGCGCCGCAGCACCGTGACGGGGACGCATCCGTATATGAGCGTGCGACCCACCGCTCTCTATCGGCTCGTGGATGGGAGGTCCGGTGATGGGGCTGCGCCTGATACTCGGGAGCTGCTGCGCACGTGCTCGCTCTACCGAATGCCCCACAGTGGCAGGCAAGGGGCAGTTCTGGTGCATGCCTCCGATGCTGCTCTCGTCACGGAGCAGCTGCGAGACTCCCTTGGGGAGGCGGGCTGGATGCTGCCACTCATCGGTGGGTTGGGTCGCCGTCACCTGCCCGTTCTGCGGGGGGTGCTCGTGGCCGGGGGTTCTCGGCTTGCCTCCGTGGGACTCGCGGTGAGAACGGGGGTGGTTGAGGCCAGACTCGCCGAGACCAGGACATTGGCTTCTCTGCCCCGAGTTTTGCGAGCCGCTACCGCTCCTTCGTCGCAGTGGACCACCGTTGTGCCGACGGCGGAGGAGCCTGAACGCATCATGGACATACTGGAAGAATGCGCCTCGGGGCTCGGCTGCAGACTTGTTGGGGCTGAGCGTCACTCCGACTCACGAAGCGACGGAGGTGTCGATGGGCAGGAGGACAGCGGGCGCTGGCACGTTTCGGTCGACTTTGACGCGGAGGTGCCCGGGCCGGTTGTCTTCGACGGCACCCTCATGGTTCCCCTGGGGTCCACCACCTTGGCAGTGAACCCACGGCGACCTCGAGCCGACTAACATCGCAGGTCAGCCAGTGTCAGCCCCGCGCATGCGGGGGTAGAGGCGAGGAAGTTGCGTCGCTCCACCGGTTGACGGGGTCAGCCCCGCGCATGCGGGGGTAGAGGGGGGGACGTGCGGCAGGCTCCTGACGGGGGCGTGTCAGCCCCGCGCATGCGGGGGTAGAGGGGCCCTCCGCCGTACGTGCCGCGTACAGACCCTGGTCAGCCCCGCGCACGCGGGGGTAGAGGGGTGACCCAAGACTGGTGACCAGCAACGGCAGGGTCAGCCCCGCGTACGCGGGGGTCTACATCGACATGCGGTTGACGCTGCCTGGGCTCGGTCAGCTGCCCAGGGCGCCTACTGCACGAGGTTTGGGTGCTACTGGAAGAGGGTTGGGGATACTCCACCAGGGGCGGGGGTTCGTGCAGTACGCACAACCTTCGGCCAGTAGATCCCCACCCTCGTGGAGTGTGCCGGCTGGAGGCGGGGCGGGCTAGCGCCGACGTCGAGCCACCGCCGGGAGGCTGCGCGGGAACCAGGCGGGAACCAGAAATGGCCGGTCAGAGGTCAGGCAGGGGAAGGAGAGGCCGGCCCCTGGGGCGAGGGCGCCCGGCCCGGCCGCCAAGGCCTCGCTAGACCTCGCGGAGTCGAGCCTGCCAGCAGCTCAGTGTCCACGGTGCTGACATCAGCGGTCCCGCCGTCGAAGTGCCCAGCGGGAATCGTTGGAATTCCAAGGCTCTATCTCGGCTCGCGGCGTCGGAGCGGCGTTCATGTCAGCGTCGTGGACACTGACGCCCCGCCAGGCCGCTGTCAGCGACCGCTCCTCAGCGGGCCGCGACCTCGAAGGCTCCGACTCGTCCCGCGATCCCCGCCGCCAGGTCCTCGATCATCCTGGCGTCGTGGAGGCGGGTCCGCCAGTTCTCCGGGATGCCGCTGCGCCCGTACAGCGCCCCCGCCAGCTGCCCGTAGATGGCCCCGACGGTGTCGGCGTCGTCGCCCAGGTTCACGGCCAGCAGCGCCCCGTCGAGGAAGGTGTCGGTTCTGGCCAAAGCCCACAGCGCCGCCTCCAGGCTGTGCAGGACGTAGCCCGACGACGAGATCTCGTCGCGCTCCTTGACCCGGTAGGAGCCGCTCAGGATTGACGCCAGTTCGGGGCTGGTCACCTGCTCGGCCAGGTCGGCGGCCAGCACATGCAGCTCCGTGTGCGACGCCCCGTGGATGGCGGCCGCGATCAGCCTGCCGTAGGCCCCGCACGCCTCGACGCACTCGACGGCGGAATGGGTGGTGCGCGAGCTGTCGGCGCAGAACCGTCCCGCGGCCTCGAGGTCGTCGCAGAAGGCCATTGCAACCGGTGCCAGGCGCATGAGCGACCCGTTGCCCGCACTCATCCCACCGGCCGTCTCGCGGTAGGGCTCGCCGGTGGCTTCGAACTCCCCCAGGGCGGTGAGGGTCTGGTTGCCGATGTCGAAGCACTGACCCGTGCTGCTGAGGTACCCGTCGCGGCACCAGCGGACGAACCGGGCCAGCTGGTCGCGGGGATCGTAGGCCCCGGTCTCGACCAGGCTCGCTGCAATGCACAGCGCCATGGACGTGTCGTCAGTCCACTGCCCGGGTGCCAGACCGAACACCCCGCCGCCCACCATGTCGGTGACGGGTGGGAAGGAGTCGCGGGCCTGGAACTCGACGGTGGTGCCCAGGGCGTCGCCCACTGCCAGCCCCAGGAGGCTGCCCAGAATCCGATCCTCATGCATGGGGTCACAGTACAGAGGATGCCGGTGGATGACCGGAGGATGACGGCCCCCAGGGCGGCCGCCCGGACCCGGGTCGGGGAGCCCGGCCCCGGGTGGGGGCCGGGTCCCCGTCGGGATCCCGTCGGTGGCCCAGCGCCCTACTTGGTGGGCGTGCGGCCCAGGGTGAGGTAACCGGGCAGCGTCTGGTCCTGGCCGGCGCTGGAGAAGCGCAGCGGTTGGCCCGAGTCGAGCGGGTTGACCACGCGCACCAGGATCGTGTTCTGTCCGTCCGGGTCCGCCGGGAGCTGCCCGGAGAAGGTCTGGGACTTGCCGACCGCGACCTTGCGCAGGTCGCCGCTGAGCGTGGTGCGCCCGACCTCCATGCCGTTGGAGGTGTTGATGGCCACCGCCTCCACGTTCCAGTTGTAGTAGAAGGGCGCGACCCCGTTGTTGGCGATCTGCACCTCGACCTTGCCGTTGCGCATCCTCCAGCGCGCCACCGCCAGGTCGTAGCCGGTCTCGGCGGAGGCCTGCACGGTCCGCTCGCGCTCGGAGCCGTTGAGGGTCGTGGTGAAGGCCCAGTTGTCCACCAGCCAGCTCGCGTGCGTGGCCTTGATGGAGGCGTTGATGTCCACCGTTCCTCCGTTGGAGCCCGAGGCCATGCAGCTGCCAGGGTTGCGCACGGAGCACTCCTGGATGCCCGGGTAGATCTCGCCGCCGATCGGGTGCTGCTGCCAGGCCTGGTCCGCCTTGGCCTCCTTCAGCTTCGGCAGGAAGTGCCAGTCGGCAGTGTCCATCGTGGCGTAGCCGAAGGAGTCGTCGTGGTAGCCGACCCCGTGCTTGACCGTCTCCGCGGACGGGTAGCGCGCCAGCGTCGGCGTCACCTGGAAGGCGCTGCCCCAGGTGTCAACGAGGGTGTTCTGGTTCGCCGCCGACGGCATCCAGTTCTCGCCGGAGGGGTTCTCCCCGGAGACCTTGCCGTTCATCGGGTAGGTGTGCCCCTCGCCCCAGAAGCCCACCAGGCCGTGGGTGATGAAGGCCAGGCGCGGGTCGCCGTCGTACTGCTGGCCCAGGGCCGAGATGAAGCCGGTGAGCATCGACATCATCTCGGGGTCGTTGTAGTCCGGCGCCAGCGACTGACCCGGCGCGTTGCCGTGGAACGTGTAGTCGTGGGTCGGCACCGCGTGGGAGCTCAGCAGGTAGGCCGGGATGCCGCTGGGGCGCCCGGGGTAGTCGACGTAGAAGCGCAGCACCGCCTGGTGCCCGCGCGAGGCGATGGCGTTGAGGTGCGCATCGAGCCGGTCCCACGAGTACGAGCCGGGCCCGGCGACGACGTCGCTGACCGGCAGCGTCAGCCACTCCATCGTGTGGGGCGGGGCGTTCTCCTGCAGCGCCGGCGAGTGGGAGGCGTCCGCCGGCGCGAAGGGCATCATGCCCTTGAGTGGGTTGGCCTCCGGCGTGGCCGCCGCGGAGACCTCGATCCAGGCCCGGTTGCAGTTGCAGGCCCGGAACCCGGTGGCCAGGGACACCACGGCGACGAGCGCCATGAGGATGGCGCCCAAGCGCGGCTTGCGCCCCCTGCGGAGTCGGTCGAGCACCTGGTGTCCCAGGGAGGGCGTGCGATCGGAACCTGGGCCGTGCGATTGCTGCGCGGCCGCCGACGTGGAGCCGGAAGCTGCTGCAGAAGTGGTCTCGTCGTGCTGTGAATCGATCATAAAAACTTGTCAGGTAGGGACTTGGGCGTGGGTAAACCCTACCGGCCAGTTGAGCGGTCCACCTGTGCTATCGCTGACAACGTGCTCGGTTGACGGGGTGAAGGGCCTGTGCCACCCGTACTTTTGGAGGACATGAGAATTTCGTGTTGTGCCGCGTTCCGGCCGCATGCCGGCAGCGTTCCGGCAGCGTTCCGGCTGCGTTCCGACGTCGGCGGGCGACGCCATGCGGGACGACATTGCCGCTGCGCGCATAAGCGGCCATGATGACTCCGTGCGCGTTTTCAATTTCTCCGCCGGTCCCGCCCAGCTCCCCCTGCCCGTCCTCGAGCAGGCCGCCTCCGAGCTCACCAGCTGGGGTGGATCGGGAATGTCCGTCCTGGAGGTCTCCCACCGCGGAGCCGACTTCGTGGCCTGCGCGGCCGACGCCGAGGCCACCCTGCGCCGCCTCCTGTCCGTCCCCGACAACTACCGCGTGCTCTTCCTCCAGGGCGGGGCCAGCGCCCAGTTCGCCGGCATCCCCCTCAACCTGACCGCCCCCGGCGATACGGTCGCCTACCTCAACACCGGCCAGTGGTCCGCCAAGGCCATCAAGCAGGCCGGCGCCTACGAGCTCGACGTCGTCGTGCCCGCCGACGAGGCCGCCTCCTCCTATACGACCACCCCCGAGCCCGGTTCCTTCACGGTGCCTGAGGCGGCCCGCTACCTGCACTACACGCCCAACGAGACCATCGGCGGCGTCGAGTTCGACTACGTGCCCGAGGCCGGCGAGGTCCCGCTGGTGGCCGACTTCTCCTCCACGATCCTCTCGCGGCCCATCGACGTCTCCCGCTACGGCCTCATCTACGCCGGGGCTCAGAAGAACATGGGGCCCTCGGGCCTGGCCGTCGTCATCGTGCGCGAGGACCTGCTGGGGCACGCCCGCCCGGTGACCCCCACCGTCCTGGACTACCAGAAGATGGCCGACGCCGACTCCATGCTCAACACGCCGCCCACCTTCGCCATCTACCTGCTGGGGCTCATCGGCCACTGGATCGAGGACGGCGGCGGCCTGGAGGCGATGGCCGAGCGCAACCGCGCCAAGGCCGAGCTCCTCTACGGCTACATCGACTCCTCCGACTTCTACGCCAACCCCGTTCAGGAGCGCTCGCGGTCCTGGATGAACGTGCCCTTCACCCTGGCCGACCCCGCCCGCGACGCCGACTTCCTGGCCGGCGCCGAGGCCGCCGGGCTCACCAACCTCAAGGGGCACCGCTCCGTGGGCGGCATGCGCGCCTCCATCTACAACGCCATGCCGATCGAGGGCGTGCGCGCCCTCATCGACTACATGACCGACTTCGCCGCCCGGGCCTGAGCGCCCGCCGGCTCGCCATCCCGGCCGTCTCGCCTGGCCTGCGGGCCCGACCGGTTTGCGGGCCGGCCATCGGCCCGTGGGCTCGACCACCTGTCCGCCACGACCTTCCCCCACCCGGACCGCTCTGCAGAAAGTACTTCCGTGACCACCAGCAGCGTTGACCACAAGTTCCGTATCCGCACCCTCAACGCCATCTCCGGGGCCGGGCTGTCCCGCCTGCCCGACGAGCTCTACGAGGTCGGCGGCTCCGTGGAGGAGCCCGACGCCCTCCTGGTGCGCTCGGCCAAGCTCCACGACACCCCCATCGAGGAGTCGGTCCTGGCCGTGGCCCGCGCCGGCGCCGGCACGAACAACATCCCGGTCGAGGCGCTCACCGAGCGCGGCGTGCCCGTGTTCAACACCCCCGGCGCCAACGCCAACGCCGTCAAGGAGCTGGTCCTGGCGGGCCTGTTCATCGCCTCGCGCAACCTCATCCCGGCGGCCCGCTTCGCCCACACCCTCGAGGGCGACGACGCCGAGATCGCCAAGGCCGTCGAGGCCGGCAAGAAGCAGTTCGTCGGATTCGAGCTTCCCGGCCGCACGCTCGGCGTCATCGGGCTGGGGGCCATCGGCGTGCAGGTGGCCAACGCCGCCCTGGGGCTGGGGCTCAACGTCGTCGGCTTCGACCCGGGAATCTCCGTGGAGCACGCCTGGCACCTGAGCGCCGAGGTCGAGCGGGCCGACTCCATGGAGGAGGTCTTCCGCCGCGCCGACATCCTCACCGTTCACGTGCCGCTCATCCCCGCCACCCGCGGACTGGTGAGCACCCAGCGCCTGGCCCTCATGAAGGAGACCGCGGTGCTGCTCAATTTCGCGCGCGCCGAGATCGTCGACACCGACGCCGTCGTGGCCGCCCTCGACGAGGGCACGCTGCGCGGCTACGTGTGTGACTTCCCCTCCACGCAGGTCCACAAGCACCCCAAGTGCATCTCCCTGCCGCACCTGGGCGCCTCCACCAAGGAGGCCGAGCGCAACTGCGCCATCATGGCCGCCGACTCTCTGCGCGGCTTCCTCGAGGACGGCCAGGTCCACAACTCGGTCAACTTCCCCGAGGCCGTCATGACGCGTCAGGAGGGCACGCACCGGCTCGTCATCGTCAACCGCAACGTGCCCAACATGGTCGGCCAGGTCTCCACGATCGTGGCCCAGCACGGGCAGAACATCGCCAACCTGCTCAACAAGTCGCGCGGCGAGCTGGCGGTGACGCTGGTCGACGTCGAGGGCGAGATCGAGCCCAAGGTCCTCGAGGAGCTGCGCGCGATCGACGGCGTGCTGTCCGCGCGCGGCATCTGAGCCGGGGTCCCGCGCAGTCGGGGGCATCCTGCGCGTGCGGGGACATTCTCTTTCGGCCGGGGACCTCTCGCGCGTGCGGGGACGGGATTGCTGTCCCCGACGGCGTCGAACGCCCCCGGCCGGAAGGACACGCACCCGGCTGCGTGGAATGTCCCCGCCGTGATGACGTCCGTCAGACGTCCGCGGGAGCCTGCCGGCGCCCGAGTCCCTCGGCCACCTCATCCATGAGGTCCAGGACGTCCTGAGCCCTCCAGGCTCGGCGACCCCGGGAGACCTGGTAGCCCCGAACGACGCCGGCGTTCTCCAAGCGCTCCAGCGCGCGCCGCGCCGCCTGCTCCGACACTCCCACCGCAGCGGCCGCCCCGCGAACATCCGTCACCGGCTGGGAGACCAGATGACGTATGAGGTCGCGGTCGGGGGTCCCGGCACGGGAGGACACACGAGCTTGCATCTGCCTGTGCACGTCGTCGAGCTCCCGGCCCGCCCAGGCCCCGAGTTCCGCGGCGCGTTGTGCCGCATCGATGAACAGGTCAACCATCGCGAGCGGCGCCCCTGCTCGGTACTTGTCCAGGGCTCGGAAGTAGGCCCCCACATTGGTCAGGAGGATCGCCGACAGCGGCAGCGGCGCGTTGAGGGACAGTCCTTCCCCCGACAGGATGACGTGAATCAGCGCCCGCCCGGTGCGGCCGTTGCCGTCCGCGAAAGGATGGATCGTCTCCAGCTGGGCGTGCGCCAGCGCCGCCTTGGTCAAGGGCGGCAGGTCCGAGCGCCGCAAGAAGAAGAGCAGATCCTCCAGTGCGCTCGGGACTCGTTCATGGTGAGGAGGGACGAACATGGCGCCTGCCGGGGACAGGTCCGAGCCACCGATCCACACCGGCTCTTGCCGGAGACGGCCTGCGATGGTCGGGGCGGAGTCCCCCAGCAGGGCCTGATGCATGGACAGCAGGGAGCCGAGGTCCAGGGGCCAGGGTGCTCCGGTGGCGGTCTCCATCGCTCGGGTGTTGGCCACGATGAGGGCGGCGTTTCCGCTGTTGCGGTCGCTGCCGAAGGTCTCCTCCTCCACGATGCGGCGTGCCGACGACGTCAGGCGTTCAATGCGTGAGGACGCGCTCGACTCGCTGCGCAGAAGCAGGGGTGTGAAGGGAAGCAGGGCGCAGGCTGCCGTCGTATCGAAGCGCGCTACCGCCGATACCGTAGCCGCTTCACGTGCCATGACCTCGGTGGGGAGCTCGACCGCGGCGTCGGCGATGTTCGGTACGACGGCCGAGTCGTAGGAGCGTGGCAGACGAGAGCGTTGCCGAGCGCTGAGGGCAGCACCGTCCCGGGGCCGCCAGGGCAAGGTCTCCCAGGTCACGCGCGGCCATGAGGAAGTGGCGGCTGCATGAACCATTTCTGACACCCCCGGTTAATCCGATGACAGTTCACCACCATAAGTGTCAACAGAATGTGTGTCGAGTCTTTTCCGTACTGCGGCCGGGGACATTTCTGTGCGGCCGGGGACAGGTGACGCGTGCGGGGACGGGATTGCTGTCCCCGACGGCGTCGAATGCCCCTGGCCGGAAGGACACGCACCCGGCCGCGTGGAATGTCCCCGGCCGGTGGGGTCCGCACGTGCCAGATGCACCTGCGGACCCCGTGGGATGTCAGAGGTTGTTGATCCAGGCCCGGCGGTGCCCGAACAGTGAGAGTGTGGGCTTGTAGAGGAGCACGTACTGCCCTCCGGCCGACACGTCGGCATCGAAGCAGACATCGCCGCTGACCGAGCCGCCCGCGATGAGCGTGGAGGAGGACAGGTGGTTGCTCGACCCCAGGAAGCCGCTGTTGCTGATCGCCCCGGCCGGGTTCTGCAACGTGAAGTCGAAGGCATTGACGTCCAGGGTGTTCTTGGAGCCGTTGGTGATCGTGATGGTCGAGCAGGCGGTGGGACCCAGGGTGGCGTCACCCGCGGCCACCGGTGTGGCGCTCACCTTGATGCCGCCGTCGTCAATCGTGTCACCGGCGTTTCCGACGACGTCGTCGCTCTGCTTCCCGGGGAAGCTCAGTGCGGAGCCCGACTTCTCGGCATCCTTTGCCGGTTCCTGCTGCTGGGGGCTGGGGGCGGCTGCGGAGTCCTGGCCGGCGGTTGCTTGAGCGGGTGCGCTGGCCATCGACTGGATAGACGGCAGGGTGGCGGCGGTAGTGCTCGAGTTCCCCGAGCCCCCACCGCCGTTGAGTGCGGAGGCGATCATGCCGACGGCGACGAAGGCGCCGATACCGGTGAGGATCTTGTGCCGGGCAAACCAGGAGCGCTTCGGCTCGGGGGCGGGGAAGCCCATGCCTGCGGCCGGGGCGGGGAAGCCCGCGGCGGGGACACCGGAGGGGACACCGGCGGGTGAGGAAGGGACTGGGTTGACAGGGCTGGTCATGATGGGTCCTTCGAGATGCGGGAGGTGAGGCACTGAGCGGGATGCGGCAGTGCCCATCACGGTGTGTCGTCACCGGAGCTGACGGGATCAGCTGACGGGAACAACGATGGCCCCGGCCGTGCGGCGCGCACATCGACCGATGAGTCCGAGGCGGCCGTCCTAAAGGGCACTCATCGCGACTGTCCAAAAGGACGATGCCTCCCGCGCCGTAGCGCCCGAATCGTGTCCTATCGGGCGATCATGCGTGTCAGTGCCCGGTTCTACAGTGAGCACATGTCAGTCCCCACCTACCCGCCCACTCCTGGACCCGGCACCCCACCCGTGTCGGGCTGGAGCGGTAGCCCTGGGGGTGGTCGGGCTGAGCCCACTGCGCCCGCCTTCGGGGCGCGGGCCCTGCCATACCCGCCGATCCCACCGGCCTACCCCTACCCCTCCCATCCGGGATATCCGGGGTACCAGGGGTACGCGGGGTACGCGGGACTCTCCCCGCATCCCTCATACCCCGGTACTCCTGCGGCGTCGGACCCGCGCCTCCGCCCCCCGATGACTGCGGCTCCCTCCACCCCTGTGCCGTACGCGCCTGGAAGACCGGCTCCGTCGTTCACGCAGTCCCTGTCCCCGTCGCAACGCCATGCCCTGCGCGTCACCCTGACGATCCTGCGATCCCTGGGTCTGTTTGCCCTGTGCCTGCTCGCCTCCATGTGCGCACTGGGATACCACTTCGGTCATGAGCAGGCTCTTAAGACAAGCAATCCACTCCTTGATGTTGCAGGGTTTCTGGTAGGGCTAGCGCTCCTCGTGGCGGTCTTCCTGCGCCGGCGCTGGCCGGTGGCGATCACGGTCGCTTCGGCGCTCGCGGGCATCGGGGTCTACCTGGACACCACGGTGGGACTCATCGCCTTCACCACCGTGGTGCGCCGGTCCCGCTCCCTGCGCGACCCTGTCCCGTGGGCCACGGGCGCGCTGCTCGCCGTCGGCACCCTGACGGCGCTCTTCCGAGACGCGAGCCAGGGCTCCACCGGGAACTCCATCATCGGTGCCTTTAACTCTGCCTCACCCCATCCCAGTGCCGTGACCCATGTCTCGGTGCCGCAGGTACTGTTTCTCGCGGTGGTGGCCATGTCCCTGCCGGTCGGCGTCGGACTGTGGCTGCGCGCGCGTGACGGGGAGAAGAAGGCACGACGCCGTGCCCAGGAGGCGGCCGATGCCTCAGCCCAGGCCGAGCGCGCCGCCCAGGAGCAGACCCGGACCTCCACCCGGTTGGCGGACACCGTCAGCCTGCAGGCCGAGCGTGAGCGGGTGGCTCGCGAGGTGCATGACGGACTCGGCCACCGCCTGTCGCTGCTCGCCCTCCACGCCGCCGCCCTGGAGCAGGGCGTCCTGGAGACGTCGGAGAGCTCGCATGCCCCAGAGGGCTCGCAGGCCCCGGACTCAGCCGGCGCCGTCGGTGAGGACGATCCGCGGGCCGCCGCCCAGCGTGTGCGACAGGAGGCCCAGGGCGCCATGCGAGACCTGCGTTCCCTGCTCGCCGTGCTGCGCGAGCCGGTGGGGGCGGTTGAGCCCGCCCCGCGCCTGGAGGACCTCAGAGAGGTGGTGGATGGGGTCCTTGCCGCCCGTCAGCCGCTGAGCTCCTCGATCTACCTGGACCGCGCTGCGCAGGCCGATGAGGTGCTCTCGCGAGCCGTCTACCGGATCGTCCAGGAGTCCCTGACCAACGCCCGCAAGCACTCGCCCGGTACGAGTGTGCAGCTGCGCGTCGAGGGCGGTCCGGACACCGGCATCGACATCACCTGCTCCAACCGGATCTCTCGGACCGAGCCGGAGGCTCAGGACCCCGAGCCCTATGAGGTGCCTCAGGCCTCGGGTGCTGGCCGAGGCGCAGCGTCAGGACCCGGAGTCGTCGTCGGTGACGCCCAGGGCGGCTCGGGCCTGCGTGGCATGGCCCAACGGGCGGCGATCTGCGGCGGCACGTTCCATGCCGGCCCCGACGGCCAGGGCAGGTTCGTCGTGAGCGCGCACCTGCCCTGGCGCTCGGCGGAGTCACCCCGCAGCGGTCGCTGAGCGGCCGCCAACCAGTATCTGCACAGCCCGAGATCGGAGATACCGGTCGGCGCGCAGCTCACGGGGCTACACCATCCGGGTCCTGGGCCGTTGGGATGGTGATTGTGTCGGCGCACGCACCTAGGCTGGGCTCCGTGCCCGATCCCTCCGCCGCCCCGGCCCGCCCGGTCCGTGTCATCCTCGTCGACGACGACCCACTGACCCGCGCCGCCATCAAGCCGCTCCTGCGGCCGAGCCAGGACTACGTCGTCGTCGCCGAGGCCGGTGATGGCCGTGAGGCGATCGACGTGGTGGGCCGGATCGAGGCCGATATCGTGCTCATGGACCTGGGCATGCCCGTCATGGACGGGATCGAGGCCACCCGCCAGATCTGTGCCGCACCGCGCCACCCCCACGTCGTGGCGCTGACCACCTGGGACGTCGACGACGCTGTCGTGCGCGTCATTGAGGCCGGTGCGGTGGGGTACCTGCTCAAGTACTCCGCCTCCGAGGAACTCCATGCCGGGCTGCGTCGGGTCATGGCCGGCGAGTCAGTGCTCTCGCCGGGGGCGCTTGCTGAGTTGCTGCGATACGTGCGTTCCCAGCCGACGGCACCGACGATGACGGCCTATGACCTTCGCTCTCAGGAGCGTCAGCACGCCGTGGCCCAGGCTCAGCAGGCAGCGGCGGGGCTCAGCCGGCGCGAGCTCGAGGTCATCGCGGCGGCCGCCGAGGGATTGACCACTGAGGAGATCGCGAACCGGCTGTATATCTCGGTCTCAACCGTCAAGGCCCACCTGCGCAGTGCGCAGGAGCGGGTCGGTGCCCGTAACCGGGTGCACCTGGCGGTCCTCGCCGAACGCGCCGGGCTGCTGGGATAGGGGTGAGCCACCCCGACCGGTGAGGGTCGGGCACTCTCCCCCCCACGGACGGCAGCCTGCACCTCAGGGCTGGGAGCCTTTTCCCCTGGAGCCGGTCGCGCCTTCCTCTGCTTGGCCGCTTCTGGCGTCTGTGTGGGGCCCGGAGGTCGTGCTTGGAGGTCGGCGCTGGTGCAGTTGGCGCACCAGTGGCTCGGGATGCCATGGATGCCCCACACTC